>ERZ773005.898-NODE-898-length-18412-cov-6.292913_pt1 | contig 18412 bp, 15 predicted proteins | sample MGYA00580666_ERZ773005 | MGnify/ENA primary metagenome ERZ773005 (study PRJEB29015, sample SAMEA2737999) | human oral metagenome | biome: human oral; feature: human-associated habitat; material: dental | place: China | collected 2061 ...
CGCCTCGATCGAGGACATCACGAAGAGCGTCAGCGAGACGACAGCGCGGACGGCGCACGATCTCGTGGAGCTTCGCTACGTGTTGGCGGCGTCTCTCGTGCAGCTTGGAGACTGCGAGGCGGCGCGGGCGGAGATCGCACGCATCCGCGAGAGCGCTCCCGCGCACCCGGGCGCGGCGCTGCAGGAGATCTACATCGAGAAGGCCGAGGGCAGGACGCGCACGGAGCTTAAGCGTCTCGCCGCGCTCATCTCGCATTTGGAGGAGCGGCTCGCCGAGAAGCCGCCCGCGCCGCTCGCCGCCTACTATCGAAAGTTCCTGGCGGAAAGCTGCAGCCTCAGGGGTTCTGCGCTGACGCTCGCGGGAAGGGCGGCGGAAGGCGTCCGCGCTTTTCTTGCGTCAAGCCGCATGGAGGCGGACGAGGCGCAGGCCGTCGCGGAGTACAGCAACGCGCTCTTCGCGCTCAACTACGTTGCCGAGGAGGAGCGTGCGCCTTTTGCGGGGCTGGCCGAGGGCTTCGACGAATTCTTTTCCGCAGTCGAGCGCATGACGCACGCGAGGGCGCGGCACGCGCACGCGCGGCTTCGCATCGGCTACATTTCGCCCGATCTTCGTCATCACGCGGTCGCCTTCTTCCTGCTGCCGCTCCTTCGCGCCTTCGACCGCGAGCGATTCGAGGTCTTCTGCTATGCGAACAACGGCGAGGATGCGGTGTCGCGCACGATGGCGCAGCAGCCGGGCGTCCGCTGGAAGAGCATCCTCGGGCTTTCGCCCGAGGATGCGGCGCGGCTCGTCGCGGCGGACGAGATCGACATCCTCTGCGACCTCTCGGGGCACACGAAGGACAACTGCCTCGCCGTCCTCGCGCGAAAGCCCGCGCCCGTGCAGGTTACAGGGCTGGGCTACATGGGGGCGACGGGGCTTTCGGCGATCGACTATGTGCTCGGGGACAGGGTGCTGGATGCGGCAGAGGATGCGGAAATGGCGGCAGAGAGCACGCCAGTCGGAAGACGCCGGGGCGCGGCACGGGACGGCACGCCGCTTGAAGCGAAAGAGCGGCGGAGCGAGCGTCCGCTCTCCCTGCCGCACAGCCACTTCTGCTACCTGCCGTTCGTCGCGATGCCCGCCGTCGCGCCGCCGCCAAGTCTTTCGCGCGGGCATGTCACCTTCGGCTGCTTCAACAACTACAGCAAGGTCACGGACGCGATGCTGCTCCTATGGCGGCAGATTTTGGCAGACGTGCTGGGCGCGCGGCTGCTCTTGAAGAGCCGTCTCTTTGGGAGCGAGGAGGGACGCTCGCTCGCCGTCGAGCGCTTCGGCAGGCTCGGCCTCGATGCGTCGCGCATCGAGCTGCGCGGCTTCTCGGCGGACTACCTCGCCGAGTATGCCGACATGGACATCGCGCTCGACACTTCCCCCTACACGGGCGGCCTGACGACGTGCGAGGCGCTCTACATGGGCGTGCCCGTCGTGACGCTCAAGGGCAGGATGCACGGCGCGAGGTTCGGCGCGAGCATCTTGCAGAATGCGGGGCTTGCCGAACTCGTCGCCAAGAGTGAGCGAGAGTACGCGGAGATCGCCAAGCTCCTCGCCGGCTCGCCCGAAACGCTCCAAATGCTCCGGGAGAAGCAGCGCGACATGCTCCTCGCCTCGCCGCTGATGAACTTTCGCCAATACGTGCAGGAAGTCGAGGCGGCGTATGAAAAAGTATGGCGGCGGTGGGAAGATGGGGAGTGAAAGGAAGAAAAGAACCGCCCTCGCCGCTGTCGCGGAAAGGGCGGCTCTTTTCATCTGCCGTGGAAATGCTGCCTGTCCGATGTTTGCACACCGAGGTAGTTCTTCAAGGATTCCTGCAGCAGATGGGAGTAATTGACCTTTTCCTTGCGTGCGAGGATGTCGAGCCAGCGAGGAATCGTGACGGTCTTGCTCGTGGACTTGTTGAGCATCTTTTCCCGGAACGGCGGCATCCAAGCGTCAATCATGGCGAGGCTTTCCCCCTTCCGGCAGGAGAGCGAGGCGAGGCGGCTTGGTTCGGGAATTTCCTCCGCATCTTCCTCCATGCCGTAGAGATGCAGCTGCAAGGCTTCTTTCGCATTGCGGAAGGCTTCTTCCATTGTCTGCGCACAGGGAAGGCAGCCGGGAAGGTCGGGAAAGTGAATCGAAATGCCGTCGGAAGCCTCGTGGAATATGGCGGGAAATGTATATGCGTCTTTCATAACAACCTCCTAAAGCTGATTCAGGGCAAGTCAATGCCGGCTTGCTCGGCGATGCTTTTCAATGTGTCGAGGGGGAAATCCCTGCGCGGATGCGTGACGGTGACGCGCCCTTTCTTTGTCGGGTGTTTGAACTGATGATGATCGCCGACGCAGTGGACTTCGTACCAGCCGTCTTTTTTCAGCAATTTGATGATCTCGCGCGATGAGTAACTTTTCATGGAGGACTCCTTTCATATTCAGTTTAACACATAGAATAATACGTGTCTACATGGAATGACGTCTGCCTTCTCATTTGACACCTTTCCCTGTTCTATGCTAAACTGAATCACGATTGAGGCGGCTCGGCCGCTTGGGGAAAGCGAGGCGGTTTCGTGCCGATCAAAATACCGAACAGCCTGCCGGCGGCGCATGTGCTGGAGGGCGAGAACATCTTCGTCATGGATGCGGAGCGTGCCTACAGCCAGGACATCCGCCCTCTGAGGCTTCTGATCCTGAACCTCATGCCGAACAAGTCGGTGACGGAGACGCAGCTCCTGCGCCTTTTGGGCAATACGCCGCTGCAGGTCGAGGTCGACTTCATCTATACGGAGTCGTATGTGCCGCAGCATACGTCGCAGGACTACCTCACGGAGTTCTACGGCACGTTCGCCGAGGTGCGCCACAAGAAGTACGACGGCTTCATCATCACGGGGGCGCCCGTCGAGCAGATGCCTTTCAGGGAAGTCGCCTACTGGGAAGAGGTCGCCGAGATCATGGAGTGGAGCAAGAAGCATTGCTACTCGTCGTTCCATATCTGCTGGGGTGCGCAGGCGGGACTCTACTACCACTACGGCGTCAACAAGCAGGATACGGGGAAAAAGGTCTTCGGCGTCTACCGGCATCACCTTTGCGTCGAGCACGAGCGGCTTTTCCGCGGCTTCGACGATGAGTTCTACGTGCCGCACTCGCGCCATACGGAGATGAGAAAGGCGGACATCGAGCGCGTGCCCGAACTGACGATCCTCGCGGAGGCGGAGGGACGCGCGGGCGTCTATGCGATCGCCAATCTCGAAAAGCGGCAGTTCTTCATCACGGGTCATGCCGAGTACGATCCGCTTTCCTTGAAGCAGGAGTACGATCGCGATACAGCGGCGGGGCTTCCCGTCGAGATCCCGCAGAACTACTACCCGGAGGACGATCCGACGCGGACGCCCGTCGTGCGCTGGCGCTCGGTGGCGAACCTCCTGTTCGCGAATTGGCTCAACTACTACGTGTATCAGGAGACGCCGTATGAGCTTGACGGGCTTTACCGTGCGGCGGACGATTGAGATTTTCCGCATGCTTTGAAGAAAAGGAGTGAAAGAAAGAGAAAATGAAAATGAAACGATGGCTGGCGGCGCTCCTTCCCCTCGTTTTTCTTGCGGCGACGACAGAAGCGGCGCCGCATGTGTCGCCGAACATCTACGAATGGGTGCAGTCCTCGGCGCGTGCCAACTACTTCTTCAACAAGCGCGTCATGCACTATGAACTTCTTGAGGGCGGTGTGCTGAACCCGCGCGTGCTCATCGTGCCGACGCTGCAGACGTATGACGATGTGGCGATCGCCGATGTCGTCGCCAAGAGGCGCTGGCGCGGCGAGTCGCTTGAGGGCTACGACGACCTCGTGGGCGAGGCGGGGTATTTGCGCATCGACCTCGCGGCGGGGACTTCGACTCTGGAGCGCAGCGACGACCTCGACGGCACATGGTCGGCGCTTGCGACGACGTTCCCCAAGAATGTGACGGTCATCAAGGATCTGCCCGAGAAGAGCTTGGAGCGCAAGTTCCTTGAGGCGATCGTGGCCTACGAGCGCGGGCATCGCATGGAGATCGCCGCACAGACGAAGAAGACGCTGACGACGGATGATCTGAAGCGGCTTGAAGAGCATGAGCGCGAGGATTTGACGGCGGACGAGTCCGCTGCAACGACAAATGCGAAGGATTTGGGAAACGATGCAAAGGCTGATCGAAAAGGCGGAAAATGAGCATAGCCTGTGCGAGGAGGAGCTTGCTTGGCTTTTGACGTCTTCCGCTGCGGAGGAGCCTCTTGCCGCCGCCGCCGACCGCGTGCGGCGAAAGTATGTGGGCGACGGCGTGCATCTTCGCGGACTCATCGAGTTCACGAACATCTGCCGGCAGAATTGCCTTTACTGCGGTCTGCGGCGTGAGAACGAAAGGGCGGAGCGCTATCGCCTGCATCCGCAGGAGATCGTGCGTCTTTCGCGAGCGGCACGCGACTACGGCTATCGGACGGTCGTGCTGCAGGGGGGCGAGGACGGCTATTGGCACGTCGATCGGCTCGCGCCAATCCTGCGCGAAATATGGGCTTTGGGGCTTGTCATCACGCTTTCTATCGGCGAGCGCACGAAAGAGGAGTATCGTGCGCTCAAGGAAGCGGGGGCAAGCCGCTTTTTGCTTCGCATCGAGACGACGGACTGCGAGCTCTACGAAAGGCTCGACCCGGGCATGAGCTGGGAGGCGCGGCGTGCGTGTCTCTCCTCCCTGCGTGCGCTCGGCTACGAGGTCGGCACGGGTTCGCTCGTGGGGCTTCCGGGGCAGTCGGTCGAGTCTCTGGCGCGTGACATCCTCTTTTTTCAGGAGATCGACGCGGACATGGCGGGCATCGGCCCTTTCATCCCGAACGGCGACACGCCGCTCGGCGAGGCGGCGGCTGGCGACATCCATCGGACGCGGCGCATGGTTTCGCTCTTGCGGCTGCTTCTGCCCGAGGCAAACATTCCGGCGACGACGGCGATGGAGACGCTGGAGCGCGGCGCTCGCTCGCTCATGCTGCGCTCGGGCGCGAACGTCGTCATGCCGAACGTGACGGAGGGCGACTTTCGCCGCAAGTATGCGCTCTATCCGGGCAAGGCCGCAGTCCGGGACACGCCCGAGCAGTGCCGCGCGTATTTGAGCGCAGAGCTTTCGGCGATCGGGCGCTTCGTCGCCGAGGATGCGGGATTTCGACGCAGGAGAAGCGCAGAGAAAGCGTGAGGTGTTTGCTTTGAAGATGAATGGGGCGCAGGTGGTTTTGGAAAGCCTGCGCAAGGAGGGCGTGCGCGTCGTTTTCGGCTATCCGGGCGGCGCTGTGCTCGACCTCTACGATGCGATTTACACGGAGAAGTTTCCCCATATCCTCGTGCGCCATGAGCAGGGAGCGGCTCATGCGGCGGACGGCTATGCGCGTGCGACGGGCGAGGTCGGCGTGTGTCTGGCGACGTCCGGCCCCGGCGGCACGAACCTCGTGACGGGCATCGCGACGGCGTACATGGACTCCGTCCCGCTCGTCTGCATCACGGGTCAGGTCGGCAATCCCTACATCGGCAAGGATTCCTTCCAGGAGGCGGACATCTGCGGCATCACGACGCCGATCACGAAGCACAACTACCTCGTGAAGGCGGCGAAGGATCTGCCGCAGGTGCTGAAGGAGGCCTTCTTCATCGCACGCACGGGGCGCCCGGGGCCGGTCGCGGTCGACATCGCCAAGGACGTCTTCACGCAGGAGATTGACTACGCCTATCCCGAAGATGTGCATTTGAAGGGCTATGCGGCAGACTTTTCGGGCGATGCGGCAGAGGTCGCTGCGGCGGCTGAGGCAGTCGCCGCAGCGAAGCGGCCTCTTCTCATCGTCGGCGGCGGCGTGACGCTCTCGGACACGGCAAAGACTGTGCGCGAGATCTTGGATCTCACGGGGATTCCGTCGGCGACGACGCTCATGGGCGTCGGCTGCGTGCCGACGGCACGCGAGAACTTCCTCGGCATGGCGGGCATGCACGGCACATACGCGGCGAATATGGCGATCCAGGAGTGCGATTTGCTCGTCGCCGTCGGCATGCGCTTCGACGACCGCGTGACGAGCGATGTCCGGGGCTTCGCGCCGCGTGCGAAGATCGTGCACTTCGAGGTCGATCCCGTCGAGATCGACAAGAACGTCGTCGCCGACTGCCGCGTGCTCGGCGACCTGCGCCGCTCGCTGCCGCTCCTCAAGGAGAAGCTGGCCGCGCTCGGCGTCGATTTTCGTGCACGCTTTTCCGGGTGGAGCCGCTACACGGTCGAGATGAACAATGAGAAGCCGCTTTCCTACAAGAAGCGGGCAGGATGCATCATGCCGCAGCAGCTCGTCGAGACAGTCAGCGAGCTTGCCGCAGACGATGCGATCATCGTGACCGATGTCGGGCAGCACCAGATGTGGGCGGCGCAGTACTATGAGGCGAAGGAGCCGCGCCGCTTTCTGACGTCGGGCGGTCTCGGCACGATGGGCTACGGCCTGCCCGCCGCCATCGGCGCGAAGGTCGCGCGCCCCAGTCAGCAGGTCATCCTCTTCACGGGCGACGGCAGCATCATGATGAACTGTCAGGAGATGGCGACGGCGGCGGCGAACGGCGTCGCCGTGAAGATCATCGTCGTGCACAACCGCGTGCTCGGCATGGTCACGCAATGGCAGCGCATGTTCTACGATAAGCACTACTCCCAGACACTCCTGCCGGGCGGCACGGACTTCGTGAAGCTCGCCGAGGCGATGGGCGTTGAGGCGTGCCGCATCAAGGAGCCGGCAAGGCTCAAGGAAGATTTGGCAGCGGCCTTGGCAAGCGACGCGCCGATGCTCATCGACGTCATCGTGCCAGGCAACGTCGATGTCCTGCCGATGGTGCCGGGCGGCAGGAGCCTCGATGAGATGGTCTTGGAGAGCGAGTGAGGAGGAGCAGGATGAAGGAGGAGGAGCTGCGGCTGACGGAGCAGCTGCGGCAGGCGGCTGCAGAAGGCGATGCGCCCGCCTGGCGCACAGCGGCGCTCGCACTTATGGAAGCGTACAACCGTGCGCCCAACGAGGAGCTTTTTTCTCTGCTGCATGATCTGCTCTATGTACCGAATGCCGACGTCATGCGCGAAAACTATGAGCGGGCGTGCACGACGCTTATCGAGCGAGCGGCACGCATGACGGGCATGACCTCCGCACCGCAGGAACTTCCAGCGTATGAGGCGCTGCCGTGCCGCCTTTTTCCCATTGATGCGGATGCTTCCGTCTTTTTTCTGGATGCAGGAAACTGCTTCCTGCTTTACGAAGGCGGCGCACGCCTTTTTGACGCATTGCGGGGAATGTTGCTCGATGTATCGGAGTCGGAGCTTCTTCCGCTTATGGCGGAGGCCTTGCGTGAGCAGCGCGTGATCGGCGTACGGCATCAGCTTTTTCTCTGGCTTGAGCAGCGCTCCTTTCCGCCGCAGGCGAAAGATCTGGCGGCAGAGTTCGCCGCCTTGAGCGACGATGCGTCTGCGCCTTTGCATATCGAAGCGGCTCTTCGCTTTGCAGCGGGCGATTTGACCGGAGCGCGTGAACTGGCCGAGCATGCATACGCGCTTCGCGTCGCCAACATAGATCTGTGGCGGCTGCTCGTGGACATCTATGATGCGGCGGGCGAGGAGAAGCGTGCCGCACGCTTCAAGGGGCTTTGCCACAAGCATACGGGGGAGATTCCCGGCTTGCCGCTTCGTCTCGAAGATCCGGCAGTGCGGCGGGCGTTCTGCATGGGCAGGCTCACGCCGGTTCACGCGCCCTTTTACGAGGAGGTCGCATGGTCCGCGGAGGGAGAGCTGCAGACGCAGCTGCGCTCTTCGGCCGGAGATTTCCTCATGCAGTCCTGCGGACGGGGCAGAGGTCTGTGGTGCGGACTCTACAACACGGACGTCTTTTTCCATGTATGGAGCACGCGCTTGGCATGCTTGGAGCGTACAGGCTGCCGGAATATTGATTTTTATTCCAACATCACTTTCGACCTTCGCAAGGCTGTCGTCGCGAGTTCCTTGACGATTCATGCATCGCATGAGACGCCTGTCGTCGCCGCTGCCGCGCCGCTGGAAGAGGTGCCGCCCATCGCCTTGAGCGACGCGGAGGGCGGCGGGGATTTCTATACGGGCAAGGCGGAGTTCGGCTTTTTGCGCATGGAGAGCGATACGCGCCTTGCTGCTTCTGCCGGGAAGTTTGCCCTGGCGGAGCCGGTGCGGCTCGAACATGGCTCCAAGCGCAAGCGTCTCATACTGAACCTCTTGCTCGACGGCCTGTCCTGGCCGGCGATGCGCCGTCATGGATTTCGCGCCCTGCCGAATCTCATGCGCTTTTTTTCCAAGGGCGTGATTTTCGACCAAGCGTTCTCGGTGGCTGAGTACACGTTTCCCTCGCTCGGCACGGTGGAGACAGGGCTGCACATGCACAGAAGCCAGATTTTCCATGAGAAGGTGTGGATGGAGCTTCCTCCTGAGAAAAAAACGCTTTCCGAGCGCATGAGGGCGCTCGGCTACTGCTGCGTCCAGACCATGGGGGATTCTTCGGGCATATACAGCGGCTACAAGCGCGGCTATGGGCGCATCCTTGCAGCGCCGTATATCACGCAGCCGGCATACGAGGGCGTCAAGCGGACGATCGACCATCTCGACGCTTTTGACGAGTGTGACAATTATGTATTCCTTCATGTGGCGGATTCGCATCCTGTCGTTTCCTATGCGGTGCCGCCGCAGCCCAAGACGCAGACGAAGCTTCCCTGGCAGGAGCGCGTCTACGAAGGGAGGCCGCGTGAGAAGGCGTTCTATCTCAAGGGAAAACCGCGCAACGTCTATGACAACATGGCTGCTGTCGAGCGCATGGACAGGGCGCTGGGCGAGCTTTTCCACTACATCGGGGAGCATTATGCAGAAGATGAGTACATCGTCAACGCTTACTCCGATCACGGCGTCTCCGTTCACAGCGACGATCCGTTCTTTTTCAGCGACGAGCGCTGCGGCACGGCGTTCATGGTGCGCGGTGCGGGCGTTCCTGCGCTCGGCGTGATGGATGAGCTTGTGAGCCTCCTCGACATGCATGCCGTCGTCCTGCACGGGGCAGGGCTTCCCGCAGATGAGGCGTTCGACGCGAACTTGCCCGCCGCATTCGGCGGCAGGGCGCGCGAATATGTGATTTCAAATTCCATCTACCCGGGGCAGACGTACAAGCTTGCGATCCGCACGAAGGAGCACGAATTTCGCTTGGAAACGAAAAACTTGACGCGCATGGACGGCACGATCGACATGAGCGCCTATACATGGCATCTGTATGAGCGAGAGGGGCGTCGGGAGATTTGGAGCGACGCCCTGCGCGACAAGTTCCTCGCGATCGCGTGGCAGCATGTGGCGTCGTTCGCCCATGTGTGATATGATGAGAGTGTCGCCTGAGACTTCTCAAGGCGGCAAGGAAGGCGGTTGAATCAAGCAATGATGCAGAAATTTTTCCTCGCGGCGCTTCTCGACAACAAGCCGGGCGTCCTCACGCATATATCGGGGCTGATCAGCCGCCGCGCGTTCAACATCGAGAGCATTTCGGCCGGCTATACGGAAGAGCCGGACGTGACGCGCATCAACATCGTCGTATCGGTCGAGGACGAGCGCGAGCTCGCGCAGGTCACGACGCAGCTCGCGAAGCTCATCGACGTCATCAAGATCGTCAACCTCAGCGAGGTGGACTCCATCAAGCGCGAACTCGTGCTCATCAAGGTGCGGGCGACGAAGGAGACGCGCGCCGACATCATCAACGTCGTCAACATCTTCCGCGCACGCATCGTCGATGTGAGCAAGGAGAATGTCGTCATTGAGCTGACGGGCGAGGGCGACAAGATCGACGCTTTGTCCGAGGTGCTTTCGGAGTACGGCATCATCGAGATCGCACGCACGGGCGCCATCGCGCTGTCGCGCGGCCCCGTGCCGGTCAAGGAGATGTGAGGGGGCGCCGGATTTATCGGCGTTTTCGTAAGGGGGCAGTTCTTTTGCTGGGATGTAAGGATTTCTTCGCTTTTCACGGTTTCAAGCCGGGCGGCATGCACCTTTTTGCTCGTCGCGCTTTGCGCACGGCTGCGGCGGCGCTCGCGCTTTCGTATGCGCTGACGGGGGGCGTGCCCGCGCTCGCCGCGCACGCGCCCGTCGCGGTCGGCGAGCGTGCGCACGATGTCGGACAGACCGAGGTGCATACCGAACGGCAGCACGCCAGCTCGGCGCAGCGCACGATCGCCTTCGGGAAGCCGTCGCGGGAGCATGCGCCGAATGCCGAGCCAACGACAGTTGAAGCCGCTGTGCCCGACGCCGCCCCTGCTACTTCCCTTGCGCCGTCTGTGTCGTCCGCAGCACTCGCCGCGCCGCCTGCCTCTGTGCGCTCGATGACGGCAGATGCGGCAATTCTCATGAACGCGAGGACGGGCGAGGTGCTCTACGAGAAGAACGGCGATAAGCGTGAGTACCCCGCGAGCATGACGAAGATGATGACATGCATCCTTTCGGTCGAGAGCGGCAGATCCGACCTCGCTGTGACGATCACGCCGTTTGCCGCCGACGTCGAGACGACGCGCGTGCGCCCCGGCGAGCAGGCGCGGCTTCGAGATCTCACGCGTCAGATGATGCTGATTTCCGATAACGGCGCGGCGCTCGCCATCGCCGAGACGCTCGGCGGCTCGGAGGCGCAGTTCGCGGCGATGATGAATCGGAAGGCGCGGGAGATAGGCGCTTTTCATACGCATTTCGTCAACCCGAACGGCATGCCTGATGCGAACCACTATTCGACGGCGCATGACATCGCCATCATTGCCGCCTATGGCCTTCGAAATCCCGAGTTCCGCAAGATCGTCGGCACGAAGGCGAGCACGATCTACTACCTGCAGCCTGCAGGCTACAAGACGTACTGCGAGAACACGAACGCGCTGCTCTACTCCTACCCGGGCTGCACGGGTCTCAAGACGGGCTGGACGCGTGCGGCAGGAGGCTGCCTCGCAGCATCCGCCGTGCGCGGCGATACGGAGCTGATCGCCGTCGTCATGCACTCGGACGACGAGGATACGCGGGCATCGGAGGCCGCCGCGCTCCTCGACTACGGCTTCAGCGCCTTGGCAGAGGGCGGGAAGCAGGAAAGATCTTGAGGATGCAAGGGGGCATAAGCATGACAACGTACGATCCGAAGTCCGCGCGTGCCGAGGAGTTCATCAACCATGAGGAAATCCTCGCCTCGCTCGCGTGGGCGGAAGCGAATAAGGCTGATCGCGCACTCGTGGAGCGGCTTCTTTCGCGTGCCAAGGACTGCAGGGGACTCACGCACCGCGAGGCGGCGCTGCTGCTCGCGGTCGACGCGCCCGATCTCGTCGAGCGGATGCTCGCGCTCGCCAAGGAGATCAAGGAGGAGCTTTACGGCAAGCGCATCGTGCTCTTTGCGCCGCTCTATTTGTCGAATTATTGCGTGAACGGCTGCGTCTACTGTCCCTACCATGCGAAGAACAAGCACATTCATCGCAGGAAGCTCACGCAGGACGAGATCCGCCGCGAGGTCATCGCGCTGCAGGATATGGGGCACAAGCGCCTCGCGCTGGAGACGGGAGAAGACCCCGTGCATAATCCGCTCGAATATGTGCTCGAAAGCATCAAGACGATATATTCTATCAAGCACAAGAACGGCGCGATCCGCCGCGTGAATGTCAATATCGCGGCGACGACGGTCGAGGACTACCGAAAGCTCAAGGAAGCGGGCATCGGCACTTATATCCTTTTTCAGGAGACGTATCACAAGGAAAACTACGAAAAGCTCCATCCGACAGGCCCGAAGCATGACTACGCGTGGCACACGGAGGCGATGGACCGTGCGATGGAGGGCGGCATCGACGACGTGGGCTGCGGCGTGCTCTTCGGGCTCAACATGTATCGCTACGACTTCGTCGGTCTGCTGATGCACGCCGAGCACTTGGAAGCGCGTTTCGGCGTCGGCCCGCATACGATCAGTGTGCCGCGCATCCGGCCGGCGGACGACATCGACCCGGGCGCGTTCTCCAATGCCATCGACGACGATACTTTCGCGAAGATCGTCGCCGTCATCCGCATCGCCGTGCCCTATACGGGCATGATCGTCTCGACGAGAGAATCCGAGGAGAGCCGCCGCCGCGTCCTCGATCTCGGCATCTCGCAGATTTCGGGCGCATCCTCGACGAGCGTCGGCGGCTATGAGAAGAGGGAGAGTCCCGAGGAAAATTCAGCGCAGTTCGACGTCAACGACACGCGCACGCTGGACGAAGTCATCGAATGGCTCTTAGACCTCGGCTATGTGCCGAGCTTCTGCACCGCGTGCTACCGCGCGGGACGCACGGGTGACCGCTTCATGAGTCTGTGTAAGAGCGGGCAGATCAAGAATTGCTGTCTGCCGAACGCCCTGATGACCTTGAAGGAATACCTGGAGGACTACGCGAAGAAAACGACGCAGGAAAAGGGCGAGCGCGTCATACAGGAGCAGTGGCAGGACATCCCGAATCCCGCCGTCAAGAAGAAGGCGGCGCTCTACCTCAAGGAACTCGGCGACGGCATGAGGGACTTCCGCTTTTGAAGGGGGAAGGAATGTAAAGGCGGTGCATGGCGCGTAGAAGGCGGTGCAATCTGCAAAATACGGAAAAGGAGCTGTCGCGTGTGCTTGCGACAGCTCCTTTTCGTATTTTGCATTTCGTACGCTATGCCTGCCAGTAGTGGGCGTGCGACTGACGATAGGCGGCGGAATCCTTGCTCTTGATCTGTGCGTCCAACTGGCGCAGCTGCTGCTGAATTGCCGCCTTCTCATCGGGGGAGGCTGCTTCGGCAAGCTGCGCCTGTATCTGCTGCTTCTTGGCCTTGAGCTTTTGAATCTCGTCGTCCACGTTCTTGTCGGAGGACATCGTCACCTCTTGACCGTCCTCTGCGTCTTTCGCCGCAGGAGCAGCGCTCGCGTTCGCATCTGCGTCCTCGACAGGGGAAGGGGCGTCGGATGTCGGTGCGTTGGCTGTTTGGACTCCGTACGCCTGCGCGGCTCGCATCTGGTTGATGCCGAGCTGCAGCGAAGAGATTTCCTTCTGCCTGTTTTGCATGGCCTCCGGATTCGTCAGTCGAAGCGCTTCTATGGGATGGTTTGTCGCATAGTCAAGCTCGCGCTCCATGCGCTGTGCTGCAGACTGCGCCTTTGCTGCGAACGCGCCGCTCTCTTTCGACTGCTGCAGCGATGCTCCTGCAGAAATCAGATCAGCGAGGCGTGCATCTTCTCGGCTCTTCTTGTCGCCCTTTTTGTCCTGCACGCTCGCCGTGCCGAAGCGGTCACGAGCGCTGCCGGACGCATCGCTTTCGTCCTCGCTCTTCTTGTCCGTCCGCGTCGCTTCCGCCATTTGCTTCTGCAAATCGGCAAGCTGCTGCATCATCGTTTTCAGCAGGGCGTCCTTCGCCTCCGGGCGCATCTCGTCGTTGCCCTTGACTTCTTCGATGCGTGCCTGCAAGCGTGAAATGTTTTCCTGCAAGGGATTAGCTTTTTTCGAGCTGGCAGGATTTGCAGCAGGAGCGCCGTTGGACGACTGCACGAGATTTTCCGTTTTGTTCTGCATGGCTGCAGCAGTCATGCCGCCTGCAGCACGGCGATGCAAGACGGGCGACATCAAAAATCTGGATATCTGCATGATGACCCTCCTCATTAAAAAAAGATTAGACTCCTTCCCTTGATTTATTCGTTTATTTGAGAGAAAAACTTAAGTGGATGTTGCCTTAGGGAGAATTTTCCTTGCATTTTTCTACAACTGCGCTATAATGAATACTGCAAAAGGGGAGTCCACGAATGGGCTGAGAGGGGGCTTTTCGCTCCGACCCGAAACCTGATTTGGATCATGCCAACGTAGGGAATAGAGGGCGACTTTGACCGCATACACCACTTTGGCGTGTGCGGTTTTCTTTTTGGGAGGGATGAAGATGGTGAAGGTCAACGGCGAGGACGCTGCGGCGGACGGCAGGATGCTCTTGGACTATCTGCGAGAAGCCGGCTATACGCCTGCACGCATCGCCGTCGAGAGAAACGGCGAGATCGTGCCGCGAGCGACGTATGAATCGGTGCGGCTTGCGGCGGGCGACGTCGTGGAAATCGTGAGTTTCGTCGGCGGCGGCTGAGGCGATGAGGAGCGGGCGCACAGCATTTCTGCGTGGGTGCGCTGTCGATGGAGGGAAGGCTTCTCCCAAAGGGAGGGCGAAGGGGGAAATCGTATGGAAAAGAAGCAAGGGGAAGACATGTTGAAGCTTGGCGGCAAAATGTTCCGCTCGCGCTTCATCCTCGGCTCGGGCAAGTATTCGCTCGAACTCATCCGCGCCGCCGTGGAGAATGCGGGCGCGGAGATGGTGACGCTCGCCGTGCGGCGCACGAATACGCGCGAAGGCGAGAGCATCCTCGACTACATTCCCGCGCATGTGACGCTCCTGCCGAACACGTCGGGCGCACGCACGGCAGAGGAAGCCGTGCGCATTGCACGCATGGCACGCGAGCTTGGCTGCGGCGACTTCATCAAGGTGGAGATCATGCGCGATGCGAAGTATCTTCTGCCGGACAACGAGGAGACGGTTCGCGCGACGAAATTGCTTGCCGCCGAAGGCTTTACCGTCCTGCCGTACATGTTTCCTGACCTCTATGCGGCGCGTGCCCTTGAGGCGGCGGGCGCAGCGGCGGTCATGCCGCTCGCCGCGCCCATCGGCTCGAATCAGGGACTGCAGGCGAAGGCTTTCATCAAGATTCTCGTCGAGGAGATCGACGTGCCGATCATCGTCGATGCGGGCATCGGCAGGCCGTCGGAAGCGTGCGAGGCGATGGAACTCGGCGCGGCCGCCGTCATGGCGAACACGGCGATCGCGACGGCGGGCGACGTGGCGCGGATGGCGGGGGCGTTCAAGTCGGCGATCGAGGCGGGGCGCGCGGCGTATCTTGCGGGACTTGGCCGCGTCTTGGAGCGCGGCGCGGCCTCTTCCGATCCGCTGACGGGCTTTCTGCACGAGGGAGAGGCGACGAGATGAGAGAAGATGCAAGCTACTTCATAGATTCGGCGCGTTTGAGCGGCGCGGCGCTCGAAAGGAAGCACCGACTGGAAAATGACCCTGCGAGCCGCACGGACGTCATGGCGTATGCGAGCGATATGGAGCGGATTGATTCCGATGTGCGCGAAAAGGTGCTTTCTGCGGCAGCGGAGTACGATCCTGCCGCTTACAGCGCCGCCGACGTCGAGCGTGCTCTCGCGCACGAGCGGTGCAGCATCGAGGATTTCGCGGCTCTTCTTTCGCCTGCCGCCGCGCCCTTTTTGGAGCGCATGGCGAGACGTGCCCAGCGGGAGACGGGGCGTCACTTCGGCAACACGGTCTACGTCTTCACGCCGCTTTACATTGCGAATTACTGCGACAATTACTGTATTTACTGCGGCTTCAACCGCTACAACGACATCGTGCGCCGAAGGCTCACAGAGGCGGAGATCGCACGCGAGATGGAGGTCATCGCGGCGTCGGGCATCGAGGAGATCTTGATGCTGACGGGCGAAAGCCCCGCGATGAGCGACATCGCCTACATCGGCGAGGCGTGCCGTCTGGCGCGGCGGCATTTCCGCAACGTCGGACTCGAAATCTATCCCGTGAATACGTCGGACTATCGCTACCTGCATGAGTGCGGCGCGGACTATGTGACGGTGTTTCAGGAGACGTATGACGCCGTGCGCTACGAGGAGCTTCACCTCGCGGGCAGGAAGCGCGTCTTTCCCTATCGTTTCGAGGCGCAGGAACGCGCCATCTTGGGCGGCATGAGGGGCGTCGGCTTCTCGGCTCTTCTGGGACTTGCCGACTTTCGGCGCGACGCCCTGGCGACGGCGCTGCACGTCTACTTCCTGCAGCGCAAATATCCGCATGTCGAATACTCGCTCTCCTGTCCAAGGCTTCGCCCCATCGTCAACAATGCGGGAATCAACCCGCGCGACGTGCATGAAAGGGAGCTTTGCCAGGTGCTATGCGCCTATCGCATCTTCCTGCCCTACGTCGGCGTCACGGTTTCCTCGCGCGAGTCGGCGAGCTTTCGCGACGGCATCGTGAAGATCGCGGCGACGAAGGTGTCGGCGGGCGTCTCGACGGGCATCGGCGACCACGAGGAGAAGTACGAGGGAAAGGAAGCGCGGGCGGCGGGCGACGAGCAGTTTGAAATCGCCGACGCGCGCTCGCTCGCCGAAATGTACGCAGGTCTCTCGCGAGGCGGACTGCAGCCCGTGCTGAACGATTACGTCTATGTATAGGGGAAGAATCATCGCATGCATCACGAATCGCCGGCTCGTAAAAGGCGATTTCCTCGCACAGATCGAGTGCGTCGCCGCTATGGAGATGGTGGATTGGATCATCGTGCGCGAAAAGGACTTGAGCGTGGAGGAGTATCGGATGCTTTTCGCAAAGGTCGCACGCATCGCGCATAAGGGCGGCAAGAAGTGTCTCGCGCACGGTCGGATTGCGCTCGGCAGGATGTCGGAGCTCGGCGCGGACGGCATCCATCTGCCGCTTGACGCCCTGCGCGAATGGCGAGAGGTGAGCGGGCGGCGGTCAGCGCCGCAAGCGGGCGCTGTGCAGCTCGTCGGCGCATCGGCGCATTCCGCTGCCGAAATAGCCGAAGCCGCCGTCCTGGGCGCAGACTACGCGACGCTCAGTCCCATCTTCGCCACCGATTGCAAGCCAGGCGCCGCTCCTCTCGGCATCGCCGCCCTCGCCGCCGCCTGCCAAAAGTCGCCGATCCCTATATTCGCGCTCGGCGGCATCGGCAGGGACAAGCTCGACGCCTGCATCGAAGCCGGCGCGGCGGGCTGCTGCATGATGTCGGAGCTGATGCGGTACATTTGTTCGATCCGCGCTGTACCTTTGGGGCTTGAGTTCTTGAAGGTTCATGGTACAATAAAATAGAAGGGCGGGAAAGGACGATGTCCTTTCCCGCCATATCCTTTTGTGCTGCTTTCAAGGAGGTGAAAGCGGCGCCTTGCCTGTGCGATGCGCCGTGAAGTGTATGGGAATCTTATTTATCGGAGGAATTGTTGGCGCCGTTGTGTTGGTCGTCGTGCTCTTGGCGATTTTAGTGGGCGGCTATGTGAAGGCTTCGCCGTCGACGGCACTCATTATTTCCGGCATCAAGAAGCGCCCGCGTATCCTCATCGGGCGGGGCGGGGCGCGCATCCCTTTCTTTGAGCGCATGGACAAGCTTTTCCTCGGGCAGATTTCTGTGGACATCAAGACGGAGACGCCCGTGCCGACGAACGATTACATCAATGTGAATGTCGATGCTGTCGCCAAGGTCATGGTCGGACGCGACGAGGAGAGCGTGCAGCTTGCAGCACGGAACTTCCTGAACTTCACGGGGGAACAGATCGCGAAGGATCTGCAGGATTCTCTTGAGGGCAACATGCGCGAGATCATCGGCACGTTGACGCTGGAAGCCATCAATACGGATCGTGACAGCTTCTCTGATCAGGTGGTCAACAAGGCGGCGCAGGATATGAAGAAGCTCGGCATCGAGATCATTTCCTGCAACATACAGAATGTCACGGACAACAATGGTCTCATCGTCGACCTCGGTGCGGACAACACGGCGCGAATCAAGAAACGCGCGGCCATCTCACGTGCCGAGGCGGAGCGCGATGTCGCTGTGGCCAAGGCGCAGGCACAGAAGGAAGCGAACGATGCGCAGGTCGAGGCGGATCTTGAGATTGCCCAGAGGCAGACCGATCTTGCCATCCGGCAGGCGGAGCTTAAGCGGGCGTCCGATATCAAGCGCGCGGAGGCGGATGCAGCCTACGAAATTCAGGCGCAGGAGCAGCAGAAATCCGTTCAGGCCGCTACGGTCAACGCGCAGATCGCGAAGGCGGAGCGTGAGCAGGAGCTGAAGAAGCAGCAGGTGTCCGTGCGTGAGCAGGAGCTTGCGGCGCAGATTCAGAAGCAGGCGGACGCAGAAAAGTATGCCGTCGAGCAGAAGGCGGCGGCCGATCTTGCCAAGCGTCAGCGTGAAGCGGAAGCCGCGCTCTACGAAACGCAGCGCAAGGCGGAGGCGAAGAAGGCTGAGGCGGAGGCCTCGCGCTATGCGGCAGAGCAGGAAGCGGCAGGAATCAAGGCGCAGGGCGAGGCTGAAGCTGCCGCAATCCAGGCGAAAGGCGAGGCGGAAGCCGCTGCGATGGATCGCAAGGCAGAAGCGCTGAAGAAATACGGCAAGGCGGCTATGGCGCAGATGATCGTTGAGATTCTGCCGCAGATCGCTTCGGAAGTGGCAAAGCCGCTTGAGCGTATCGGCAATGTATCCATCATCGGCGGCAGCAGCGCCTCTGCGGTCGAGCCGATGGCAGACAACGTGCCGCTCGTCA
>ERZ773005.904-NODE-904-length-18283-cov-110.908547_pt1 | contig 18283 bp, 17 predicted proteins | sample MGYA00580666_ERZ773005 | MGnify/ENA primary metagenome ERZ773005 (study PRJEB29015, sample SAMEA2737999) | human oral metagenome | biome: human oral; feature: human-associated habitat; material: dental | place: China | collected 2061 ...
ATATTTTTTCATACTAATCCCGAATCGCCTTTCCTGTTAAGTCAATAAATACGTCTTCCAAATTGGCCTGCTCGACAACTTGTTTCTTCTTAAAGCCGCGCGCCAGTAGCTGCTTGATCAGATTATGCGGCGTATCAATGGTGATGATCTTGCCATTATCCATAATCGCCAAGCGGTCGCACAGCAGTTCGGCCTCGTCCATATAATGCGTGGTCAGCACGATAGTAATACCTTCATCGCGAATCTCTTTGATCAAATCCCAGAGATTGCGGCGAGCCTGGGGATCAAGGCCAGTTGTCGGCTCATCAAGGAATAGGACCGTCGGGTTATTGACCAGCGTCGACGCAATGGCGAAACGTTGCTTCTGTCCGCCCGAGAGTTGCTCGACATAGCTTTTGGCTTTGTCGGTCAATTGCACCTTGGCTAGCAACGCGTCAGCGTCGACCATTTGTCCGTACAGGCTAGCAAACATTTTCAGTTGTTCACGCAAGGTTAGCTTATCGTAAAACATCGTCGATTGCAGCTGGATACCGATGATATTCTTGATATGTCTCGGCGCGCTGGCAACATCAATCCCGTCAATGGTCGCCGTACCGCCATCAATCGTCCGGAGCGCCTCCAGCATCTCTAGCGTCGTCGTCTTACCAGCGCCGTTTGGTCCGAGGATGCCAAAAATCTCGCCTTTCTGGACCTCAAACGACACGCCGTCAACGACGTTTTTGCCGCTGTAGGTTTTGACGAGCTGATTGACTGTTATGATTGGTTCGGGTTGAGCCATATAAATTCCTTTCTACTCCCTAACAGAGAAACATCGCGCACGATGATCGCCCGCTTTTGAGATTATTATAGCACAAGAAACCCTATCTCATCGGTGCGGTTTTGAATAACGCCCATGCTGCTAGCATAGAGTAATTAACAATCCGACCGTCAGAAATCATCTGCTCAAGTTTGCTAATTTCCAACCAACTACTGAAAATAAACTCTGTTTCATCTGGTTGGAGTGAATAATTATCTCGAAAAGTGCCGCGCGCACAGACAACGTACAGCTTGGCACTAGTACGGCGATTGTCGGCATAAAACCAGCCAATTTGCTGAAAATCTTCCGCCAAAATATTAGATTCTTCCGCCAATTCGCGCTGGGCAGCTTGCTCGGGAGTCTCGCCTTCTTCAATTTTACCGCCGGGAAATTGATACAATATATCATCAACCGGATACGAATATTCCCGCTGAATAAGCACCTTGCCGCCGTTATGGCAAATGATAATCACGCCGCCTTTACCCTGGTATACCTGCCGCAGATATAACGACCTTTTACCATCTGGCAACTCTACCTTGTCCTCTGCCAATACTATCCGCGGATGCGTAAAAATTATTTGCGACGACAAGCGACGCCATTTCTGTGGTTTGCTGTGTCTATTCACTTTTATGAAACTCTGTTAACTGATTTAGCTTGATATTTGAAAGGTATGTTTCACATCTTATCCATTGCTTAAACATAACATTTGCCTCAATTACATTTTAACAGCCAAACAGCTTTCGCGATATAATTATTACATGAAGCATCAGCAAACGGCGGCGCCCAAATTTTTCTCAAAGAAACGCTGTATTATCTTCAGTGTAATTGCGCTGTTGCTCATCGCGTTAAGCGTAATTGCCGCTCAGCCGAAAATTGCCGATAAGCTGTCGTCGCTCATTAATTCCACGCGCCTCGATAGGTCGCCTGGCGAATCGGTTTTTCCAGATATTGATACGGTAAATTTAAGCCCAGTTCGCCAAAAAATTATCAGCTTAGCAAAGACTGAATTCAAGGCGCAATCCGCTGGCACTAAGTTCAGCCAGAGCGCCGAGGAGGCGTGGTGCGCTAACTTTGTGAGCTGGATAATGTATCAAGCGGGCGCGCCGCTGAAAAATCCGCATACTGGCGGCTGGCGTATCCCGGGAACATTTACCTTACGCGAATATTACGAAGCAGCCGGTCGCTTCAAACCTGCTAATTCCGGCTACCAACCGCTTCCTGGCGACGTGGCAATTTACCGCAATTCGCCAGTGTTCGGCGACCACACTAACATCGTCTTGAAAAATGACAATAGCGTACTAACCACTGTCGGCGGCAACGAGGCAAACCGCATTCGCGTGTTCGTCAATCATGACAAGCAATATGACGGGCTGCTGGGATACGGCGTACCAACAAATAACTAACTTTTCCAGTCAGCGCTGCGTTCTTAAGCTAAAACACAGCCAGCTTATCGTTTCCGCAAGAAGAATCCGCCCAGCGCGCAGGCCGCCACGATACTAACCACAGTGATTTTCCAAAACATCAGCGGATCATTATCACCAGGCACCGGCACATTCATGCCGAACAACCCGGCAATCATCGTCGGGATAGTCAGCGCCACAGTGATTACCGTCAGCAGGCGAATTGTCTCGTTCAGGCGGGTGTCCATCACTGCCCGGTAGCTATCGCGCACATTAGTAATGGTTCGCAGCAAGCTCTTACAGCGGGCAATTACCTGCTCCAAATCGATCGACAAATCCTCGACATCCTCTTTATCATCCGCCCGCAGGCGCAGGCCGCTGGTCGCCAGCAATTTCTCGACCGCCCAGTTCATCGGGATGAGCGCGTCCAGGTAGTCGTTCAGCTTGCGCTCGTATTCTGCCAGCGTAGCAATATCCTTGACTCGCAGCGTATGAATATTATCGGTAGCCGCTCGCATCTGGCGATTAATCGCCGCCACTCGCCGCTGATATTGCCTAGATATTGCGTCAATCATGTCAACCAATAGCTCAACCGGTCGGTCGGTGCGCGAACGTGCTTGGTCGATAAACGGCTGCCACAACCTGCCCAAGCTATCGCGCGATAAGGTTACGGCATAGTCCTTATTCAAACAAAACAAAATCGGCGTGGTAAAATCATTAAAGTCATCATCAGTATCTGGCAATCGGGCGATTAGATACGTCCAATCGTCGCCAATCTCCAGGCGCGGCACCTCATGCGGATCAAGCGCGTCGCTCAGCAAATCATTATCAAGTCCCAGCGACAACAATTCAGCCAGCTCGTCCTCGTTCGGACGTTCGCAGCGCACCCACGAACCTGCCCGCAGGCGTTTCAGCGGCTTGATTTGCTGATTTTTAACACTTGAATGAAGATATTGTAGCATTCCCTTTTTATACTATAATTTACTGATATTTTCAATGATTTTGGCGTCCTGCGGGCAGAAAATCTACTATAGCACTTTTATGAAAGTCCTATAGCAAATTGCAGGCTACCCGGCCTTTCTCAAAAGTACCGTGTTGGTTTTAGTAGCAGCCCAGCGCCCCTAATACATTACAAATGTTATACTATATCTATGCCTGCCAAAAAATCACCAAGGAAGCCGCTAGCGAAACCACCAGCGGACAAAGCCGATAAACCTAAATCAGCTAGCAATAAAGCAGCCAAGCCTAAACATACCCGTCACGCAGCGAAAACAAAAACCAAGCCCGCCAAATGGCGAAACCTGCTGATAGCGATATTGTTATTGACGGCAATGGCAACGATTTTATCGGGACTGGTTTACGCATATTTTAACCAGTTGTCGTCGCGCCGCCCGACTGCTTTGTCTGACGAGCAATATTATTTCACCGATTCGCGCTACTCCGGCATTCGTTCTAAATTCGTGACGCGCCAGACTAACCGCGAGAAGGTTTCGATTGAATATCCGCTGACTAAAAACAATAAGATCAATAAAACCGTCGCCCAGGCAATTGACCGCGCTGACAGCGACTTCCGCTATGCTGCCACCAATATTCTGACGTTCGACCAGCCGCTGACTGAAACGATTAGCTACCAAGTTACGCATAATAATTCGGTAGCTTTATCAATTATTGTCAATATTAAGCAAGACATGCACGGCGCGCATCCGGTGTCGCTAGCGCATTTTTGGACGTTTGATAAAAAATCTGGCGAGGTGATTAGCCTGAGCGATTTGACTGAGCAATCAGAGAAAGCGGCCGGAGAAATCGTGGCGGCTGCCCGAAATAATATCAATGAGACCATCAAGCAGCGCCAGCAAGCAGAATTGGATCTCAATGAAACGATCACCCAGGAAACGCTATCGAATTTTGTTATTACCGATGGCGGCAATAGTCTAGCTTGGCCGATTGGACAGGCGTCACTGCTGCCGTCAGCTTACGGCGAAATGACGATCAAAGTGCCGATCGCCGCCGTTGCCAAATATCTGCAAAATCCGACAGCCCGGAAACTGGCTAATATCCCCAAACCGCCAGAACCAAAACCAAATCCAGCGCCCGCCACACCGCCAGCCGCGAATTCTGGAGGTAAAGTAATTGCCTTAACATTTGACGATGGCCCAGGCCCGTACACCGCGCAGCTATTGGATATTTTGGATCAGCATGGCGCTAAGGCCACCTTTTTCCTGATCGGCAGCAAAGTTTCCAGCCAAGCCAACGTTGTGCGCAGCATCCATGCGCGCGGCCACCAACTAGGCAATCATTCGTGGTCGCACCCAGAACTGCCTAAATTGCCAGTTGGCCAAATTGCTGGCGAAATCGACCGTACCAATGACGCCATCAAACAAGCCACCGGCGTCAAACCAACTGTTATGCGCCCGCCTTATGGCGCAGTTAACGGCGTTGTCCTAGAGCAACTTCGCCTGCGCGGTATGTCGTCAATCTTGTGGTCGGTCGACACCCGCGACTGGGCTGATCGCAACAGCGACATCGTCTGCTCGCGCGCCGTCGCTGGCGCCCATCCTGGAGCCATCATCTTGATGCACGACATTCACCAAACCTCAGTCAATGCCGTACCGTGCATCCTTAGCACGCTGAAACAGCAGGGGTATTCGTTTGTGACCGTGCAGGGACTACTCGGCAATATGGCGGCGGGAGCTGGATATCCGTAGAATCGTAGCTAGATGTTGCAGATGCTCGTTGCAGTGGCTATTCTGACTTATCTATCTCAAACACCTTATATCTCGAAGCCGCGCCGCGTAGTAATTTCACCTTGGATAACGCCACGCCAAAATGTTTCGCCAATAGCTTCACCGCCGCCAAATTGGCCCGTCCTTCAATGGCTGGAGTCTTTGTGTAAATCGTCAACGAGCCATCATCGTTCGTAACGATTTCTTCGCGGTGGCGGGAGTTGGGTTTGATGTGGACGGAGATTTTCATACTTCAATCAACTCTGATTAAGGTTAGTACTATTAATTAATTTTTACCATTTATTGATATAACTTATTAACGTCTTCTATCCTAGAATCTTGACGAATAATATTTATAATTTCAACTATAGTCTGAGCGTATGTTTTTCCTGAATTATAAACTCCAACAACCCTTTTTATTTCCGCATTATCATACACATCACAATCATTTGTACTTCTTAATATTCTAGCGGCAATCTTAATGCTCTCAACGTCAGTGAGTGGTTTTTTTGATTTAACTTGTGCAATACCAACCGTAAGTTCACACTTGAATAGTGTAACTATGGTGTTTTCTATTTTTCGAATTAATCGTGGTCTATTCATGTCCTCATATACTAATATAGAATACAGAAGAAGCTTATTACATGACTCGTCTTTGCAAAATAAATCTATAGATTCATGGTAATTATCATAGATGTCGCCAAGTGCTCTGACAACATAGTTAATAAAGGCTATATTATTTTCATCTTCTGCAACATTATGACTACTGCCCATATTGGTTACACGAAAATAAAAAAGAACCAGCATAGCTACAATCATACTTGACCATAAATTATCTAACAAATTAGCGATACTACTTGGCGCAATAATTGACAAATTGACCGCATTACTTATAAGTCCTATGGAAATCCCAGTGAAAATTACCAATAAAACATTGGTAATATGAATCAATCTCTCGCTAATAAACTTTTTCTTTTTAAATACCCCCAGAGAATCTCTAAAAATTAGTGAAGTTATTGTTGATATAAGTGCAAAAATACAAGGCTCACTCACCCTAAAATAACGTTGCTCTATAGATACCACCAGAAGAACTATAATAGCCACCGGAAGCGTTCGAAATAGAAAATAATTGAGCCATTTTCTGCGTCCGTAACTAACAAATTGCCGAACCGATAGATAGTTAGATACGAAAGATACATACGATATAGGGTTATTGCTATTAAGAGAGTCTTTATATTTCACCAGCTGAAAAAACGCCTCAATAAGAAATCCTCCTGCTATAGCTATAGATATTGGTGCAATACTTTCCGCAGTCATTTCTCTACTTAATTTATCATAATAACCCTAAAACGACATCGCCTCCAACTCCCGCGGTAAAATCTCCTGCACTTCTACTGAACCTGCCACCAAATGGTAACCGTACAACTTTGACGGCAAATCACGCTCGACCGAACGCCAATTGACTGGTCGATTTTCATCGAAATAATCGAGCAGTTCTGCATTCAGAAAATGGTCGCGCGGCAAATCTACCGAACCGTCCTGATTGACAACCAGTGCTATCGACAAACCCGATGTCACGCCATCTTCGTTTTTAGCATACGCCGCTGTCACCAAATGAACCAGCGGCTCAAACTTCAACACTGACTGATCGCTCGCCTCCACCTGCGCCTGGCCGCGACGCGCTAGCTGCTGATTGATTTTCGTTGTTAATTCCTCAAAGCTCGGCTTACCATCGCCCTCTCGGCAATAATCGCAACCGTCCGCTGCCTCGACATATTCCAACAGCAAATCCATATCAACGTCAGTGTCTTTAATGCCATGCTGTGACAATTGCTCCACCATCTCATGCAGCGCGCCCAGCAAACTATAATCATTCACATTTCTGGCAGCATCACCAATACGAATGATGGCGCGAGCAGCCGCGATAGAGCTGTCGGTTTTATTCATACGTCCTCCTTAAATATTTTTACGCCACTCGGGAAAGTGTCTTGATAATCGTGATCGTATTTATCGACCGTATGGTTGGTGTCCGGTGTATCCTCCAAAAATGAAAATATCTCTCGGCGCGTCGCTTCATCAATTTCAAAAAACCTTTGCAAAAACCGGCGGACAATAATCTTGGTATCGTTCAAATAACCCAGCCGCCCGAACATGGCATAATCGGCATCAGAAATATCAAGCACGGCGTGCAGATGAATTTTATTGCGCCGCTTCTTCAGGCGATTCATGTTAATATACATATCTTTATCGGTGATAACCAGTTTTTTCTGCCACGCCAGTTCAATCATGCCAGTCAAACTTATCTTTTCATGCGACGGCAGCGCGTACGGACTGTTCATAATCTTCAGATATAGCAAACCTTCAACCACTTGCGTCGCTGTAATCGCAAACGTCTTAAAAGTCTGTGCCAGCAACACGCGGGATAAAAACTGCTCCTTAATATTCTGATTCAAATAATCCAGATATTGCAAATTATACGCGATGTTACTGATAATCGCATATTGATTACTGTTTTTGTCATGCGTAATCGGAACACCATACACCGCCCGAGCGATATAATCGCGCCACTCCTCAATCCGCCGCTCGGGAAACCACTTGTAAGCACTTAGGCAACCGGAACAGCGGGCGCAGAGCGATTTTGTATGAGGCTCGCCTGACCGATACACCTGCGCGGTCGTATCCATTAGTTCTCCTCTTTTTTTCTCGCCTCTTCAAACTTCGCCGCCATCGTTGGGTTATTGCGGGTAAGTTTTTTAATCGTTAAGCCTTGAGCCTTATCATTAGCTAAACGAAGATTACTTTCAGACGATAGCAGTGCCTGCTTAGTTTTCTCTAGTTGCTTAATGGTCTTATCTATACCATCAATTGCATCAGTAAACTTACGGCTTGCCAAGTCATAGTTGCGCGCGAAACCAGCCTTAAATTTATCCATATCCTCTTCAAAATGCGTAATATCCAGATTTTGTGCACGCACCAATGCCAATTCTGATTTATATTTCAGAGCATTAAGCGCTGCATTGCGCAGTAGCATAATTATCTGTATAAAAAATTGCGGTCGAACCACGAACATTTTTGGATAGCGGTGCGACACGTCAACGATACCAACATTATATAGCTCACTATCCATCTCAAGTAATGACACTAAGATTGCATATTCACAGTTCTTCTCGCGACGATCTTTATCTAATTCCTTAAGGAAGTCTTCGTTATGCTTTTTAGTCGCAGTCTGATCATTTTCGTTTTTCATCTCAAACATGATGGATATAACTTCATTACCGGATTCATCATTTTCTCGAAAAATATAGTCTCCCTTACTGCCAGTTCGAGAATCGTTATCTTTCTCAAAATATGCGTACGGAAAGGCTGTAGCGCGCAATTTATTAAACTCAGTCTCACAGTGCTGCTCCAGCGTCTCGCCCAACATTTTGGTCGACAAACGAGCCTTAAAATCTTTGTAATACGCAATTTGCTCATCTTTTGCTTTTAGCTCTGCTGCATATTTTTCTTTCAAATTTGACTCAACAAGCTGGCGCTCATTCTCTTTAGCGGCTAGCTGCAGTTTGAAATTATCGCGCTCACGCTCAACAGCGCTAACCGCCCGGTTAACCTCCAAATCTTTCTCGGTCTCAAAAGCCTTGATTTTTGCGTTTAAGTCCGCAATTGTTTGATCGCTCTGCGACTTAGTTTGCGCTAGCTCTTTATTAGCTTCCGAACGTAAACGCTCTAAAGCTAGCTCTTTTTCACCTTGTGCTTTCTCTAGTTCAGACTTCAGCGATAATATTTCCGATTGTTTCTCAGAGTTAATCCGAGCAGCTTCTGCTTTATTCTCTGCTTGCAAGCTTGCCAACTCAGCTTCTTTTTCAGACAGTAGTTTTTGAAGCTCGCTACGAGTCTTCTGCTCTGCTAATTGTACGGCGTTTTCTTTATCTGTGCGCAATAAATTCTCGCGCTCGGTAATCTCGCGTGTAAATTCATGGTCGCGAACCTGTTTAACAATATCAGCGTAACTTGCTTGGTCTATTTCAAATACTTGACCACAGTTCGGACATTTTATTTGACGCATATTTATAATCCTTTCCATTAATTACCCCTCAACTACAAACAAGTCCCCCTCTAGCTACTTGTATTTTTATAAACAGCGACAACCTTGCCATTAATAACATAATCTTCCGACTGATCGACAATAATGGGCGGAAACCTCTCGGGAGTAAGAGATTCAGATTCTAACGATATATATTCCTCATGTTTTCTAAGGCGCTTTATGTTAGCCATGCCGCCAATAATAGACAAAACATAATCCCCGTCCTCAGCACAATTTTGCGTAACATCTACGAGAACAAAATCACCGTTGTTTATCGGTTGTTTTGACTTGCCGATACGAGCATTATTCATGGATTCACCATCAGCTTTCACTGCCATATATCTGTTTTTAAGCTGTGTGGTCTGCTTGCCCAATAGCTGTTTAGAAATCCTTAGAAACCCCTCATAATACTCCTCGGCATAATTGAGCGCAGGTCCACAGCTTGCCGAGCCAACAATCGGCACTAATACAAACCTATCGTCCTCCACTGGTGATTCCAGCCGCTGGGTTTTATTCTTCCTATTTATAAAAAGTAGGTTACGTTTTTCGAGCTGCAGTAGATGATGTTGAACCTGACCAGGACTCATATCTGGATCGCCAATGAGCTCAGCTGTTCTGCGCAATGTACATTCTGCCAAGTTATTGGTCTTTGCTAGTTCTAACAATTTCTTTTGGATGTGGTGCATGTGTTTTATTATACAACACCCATTACATAAATATCAATAATTTTTCGGGTAGACTTGACAAAGATAGCGTTGTGCTCTATTCTCAATAGTGAACGCTTTTATGGGGGTGGGTCGACTCATATTGTCGATTCATAACAGGGTCAATTTGTGACACTTGCGAGTAGCCACAAATATAAACATCAACCAGTCGCAATATGGAGGGTAATGGCGACGCAAGTTAATCAAAATAGCAAAGGAGGTATTCATGACACCGTATAAAAACATTAATGGCAACTCAAACGTAGTTGCTTACAGCATAGGAGAAGAGAGTATTACAGTACAGTTCAAATCTGGGACATATACTGTGTACACCTACACTTATGAGAGCGCAGGGGCCGATGCTGTTGAGACAATGAAAAGTCTAGCCCGACAAGGACACGGACTCAATTCGTACATCTCAAAAAATCAACCCGGCTATTCCGAGAAGCGCTAAAATAAAACGAGAGTCAGCTACAAAACTGGCTCTCGTTTTGCATTTTATTATCGCCTACAACTTCCCGCTCGAAATACCAAAGAATCTATCAAAGAAATCTCTCAATTTTTCCAGCACTGTTTCACGTTTTTTACTGCGTTCTCCACCCGCTGAAAAACGCGAGATTGGCGGTAATATCCGCGACAAATTCGTTCCAGTTGACTGGATATATCCATCACGAAAAGCATTTTCAACAAATGTATACGTCGCTTTTTTATCTAATTTTTCATCATCAATGATCTGGTCTAGCTCCTTGATTTTCCTTGACTTCACAAACTCCTGCCAATCACCGTCAACCGAGCTATCAACTGTAAGCGACGCAATAAACTGCTCGATCAAATCCTTCTTATTGCGCAACTCAATGGATGAGTTAACCGCTTTATCAATATCGACTAAAATCTCTTTATTATTCAAATGGCTATCATGGTACTGTCGAATCAACTCCAATATATAATCAATATTTATCTCAACCTGCTTGATGAGTTCCATCTCAAATACCAAATCATCATTGATGTTCTCTTTGTTCTCATCAGATTTCGGCCGCAGCTCGTTGTAGAGATCGATGTACATACTGTGATAATCTTGCACATCTCGCTGGCTCAAAATCTCTTGCCCGGTGAACTCATCAAAACTCGACAAAATATTTTTTACTCTCAGAATTGCGCCATACAGCTTCACGAATTCTTTCTGCTCCTGCTCGCTAGCAATTATTTCACCCACTGGAAATTTATTTTTTAGCTCCGTGATCAAATCAACATAGCCCGGCGTTTTCTTTCCAGCGTCTTCGTAGCCCTCATAGTAATCCCGGAAAGGACGCAGCAACACAATACCCTTCGCATTTTTGTCGCCAAAGAGCGCTAAAGCCTTATTGGTCGCCTCCTCTAAATTGCGAAATGTCACGATATTACCATATGTTTTGATCGAATTGAGGATGCGATTCGTCCGAGAATACGCCTGAATCAGTCCGTGCATCCGCAAATTTTTATCAACCCACAACGTATTCAACGTTGTGGCATCAAACCCTGTCAAAAACATATTCACCACGATCAACAAATCAATTTCTCGATTCTTCATCCGCAGACTGACGTCTTTGTAATAATTCTGAAATCGTTCGGCACTGGTATCATAATTCGTGCCAAACATTGCATTATAATCACGAATTACACCCTCTAGAAAATCATGCGACGAGACATCCAGTCCGTCGGTATTTTCCGAGTTTTCATCATCCATGCCGTCCATTTCCAGGTCCGGATCGTTCGCTCCATAGCTATAAATTGTAGCGATTTTCAGGCGTTTAACTTCAGGAAGCTCAGCCTGCTGGCGCTTAAACTCGTTATAATAAAGCTTGGCTGTATCAATTGAACTCACCGCAAAAATCGAATTAAATCCGCTCAGCCGAATCTTATCTTTTGCCTCTTCAACCACCGCTCTATTTCGCGCCGACGCAACTTCATGCACATTCATCAGCCGTGTAAATGCATAGGATTTGGCATTGCGCATGGTTTTTTGATCAAAATGTTCACGAATGTACTGCACAACATTACGAATACGCTCCGGAGCATTCAACGCTCGCTCTCGGTCGATGTCACGCACCTTCTGCTGATCATCGACCTCGTCTGCCTCGCGAATTGTCCGAATGTAGTCGATTCGAAAAGGCAACACATTCTTATCAGTAATCGCATCAACTATCGTGTAAGTATGCAGTTTATCGCCAAACGCTTGCTCGGTTGTCCGTAGATCAACTCGCCCGCCACTTGACGCATTATCAGCAAATATCGGCGTACCAGTAAAACCAAACAAATGATAATTACGAAAACTCTTGGTGATAGCATGATGCATATCGCCAAATTGCGAACGGTGGCACTCGTCAAAGATGATAACCATGTGATCGTCAAAAGCCCTGTGACCTTGGTTACGCTTGATAAATGTATCGAGTTTTTGGATGGTTGTAATGATAATCTTAGCGTTTGGATCACCCAATTGCCTCGTCAGAACCCGCGTGCTGGTGTTGCTATTCGCCGCACCCTCTTGGAACTTGTCGTACTCTTTCATCGTCTGGTAATCGAGGTCTTTACGGTCAACCACGAAAAGTACCTTATCAATATAGTCGAGTTTGCTTGCCAGCTGAGCCGTCTTAAAACTAGTCAACGTCTTACCGCTGCCTGTCGTATGCCAAACATAACCGCCAGCCTCAATCGTACCAAGCTTTTTGTAATTTGTGGCAATCTGGATGCGATTCAAGATACGCTCAGTCGCCACGATCTGGTACGGGCGCATCACCAGCAATAATTTATCACTGGTAAACACGCAGTACTTCGTCAGCACATTCAATAGTGTATGCTTGGACAAAAAAGTCGCCGTAAAATCTACCAAATCGGTGATCGAGCGATTGTTAGCATCCGCCCACCAGCTGGTAAATTCAAAGCTATTGCTGGTCTTTTTACTGCGATACGAATCCGATTTACCCGCCTCATTGATATGCTGCCAGCGCGTCGTGTTGCTATAATATTTCGTATGAGTGCCGTTACTGATCACAAACAGCTGCACATATTCAAATAGTCCACTACCCGCCCAAAAACTATCCCGCTGATAGCGATTAATCTGGTTGAAAGCCTCTTGCAGAGGCACACCGCGCCTTTTTAGCTCAATATGCACCAGCGGCAAACCATTCACCAGTAGCGTCACATCATAGCGATTATCCCGTGCACCTGACACCTCGTATTGATTAATTACCTGCAGGCAATTCTTGTGAATATTCGTTTTGTCTAACAAGCGAATATTAATCACTTCACCGTTATCGCACTGTAATAGCTGTGTGCTATCTTCCTGAATTTTGAAGGTCTTGTCAGCGATATTCTCATTGCCATTAGCTATTCGCTCTGCGAAGAACCGCTTCCATTCAGCGTCAGTAAATGCGTAATCATTCAACTTTTGCAGCTGCGTGCGCAGATTATCTATCAAATCAGTTTCACTCTTGATCGGTAAATATTCATACGCCTGCGCTTGCAATTGTTTGATCAGCTCCCGCTCTAATTCCGCCTCACTCTGATAACTCGTCGCTCGCTGATACGGCGAGACGTAGTCGCTGACGACGGTACTATCGCTATTTTCAGCAATTACGTCATATTTCATTTTGAACACTCCAACTCTTTGAATGTTAATAATTTATTTCGGTAGTATTCATATTGCTTGCGGCGGGCTTCAATCTCCGCTGGCAAACCAACAGAAATGTCGTTGGTAAGTTTTTCGAATTTATCTAGGATGGAGACGATTTGCTTTTGTTTTTCGAGAGGTGGAACAGGGATTTTAACTCTCTTAAAATTATCTATATAGAGCCTTTTAATAGTTCCACCTTCTGTCTGCCATGTAGTTATTTTATACAGGTGATATAGAAATTTATTAGTCACCTGACTCTCATCGTTTTCTAGCCAAATTATATTTGAATCCTGAAAATAAGCTGGCTCCCCGTCGTAGACGACAGTCCGTCCGATAGTTCCAGAAGCAGATAATAAAATATCTCCTTTTTTAGGAAAAGGAAAATTACTCTTATAGTCACTGTATAGCTCCCGTGATATGTATGCATCAGCTGTCTTACCAAAGGTACCAATCTTATAAAAAGGTATATCACCACTTCGACTAGTCTGACTCTTCATAATTCTTTTACACATAGAAATTTTGCCTATTTCACCCATTGATTTCCATATTACTCTCTCATTAAACGTCAAGAGTGTATTTCGATAGTATTCATATTGTTTCTTTCTCGCTTCTAGCTCTGCTTCTAGCTCTGTAAACGAGTCTAGCACACGCACAATCTCTTTCTGAACCTCAAGAGGCGGAACGGGGATTTTCCATCTCGCGACGTCTCTGCTATATACATGTGGCACACCGCTGCCTCTTTTTAGATTATGAAGCTCAGCTTGTCTATTTTTTAGAATATAGAATATATATTTTGAAATTACTTCATCACCAAGAGGCTCAATACTAAATGCATCAGAAACAAAAATTGGCACAGACCAAAAACTAACAAAACCCGCATAAGCTCCAGAGCCAGCGACCACAACAGTATGAGCACTTCTGTTGCTTTCGCTATGAAAGTACGCTGGCCTCTGGCCTCCGGCAACAACCGGCACATCCCCAGGAGTTATATTTTTCTTCGTTATAGCCGATCCTCGCTGTAAACTAGCGACTTCATCAAGACAGACAAACTCTACCCCATCCGGACACAACTCTTTAATCAAATCATCAATTTTACTCATAACTCTCCTAAAGGATTAGTCTTGTTGCATATTTCATTAAACATCTTTTTCATCTCCCACGTGCCGACATCAACCAAAGGTTCGTACATGAATGAGTTAATGTGTATGGTTCCATCAACAATAGCTGCAGCTTTATTAAACATTTTTAAATAAGTTTGCTTATTTGGATCCGAGCAGTTATTACTATAAAGTATCAATAGCTTACGAGTTAGGTCGCGCTCTTTACTTACAGCATTCCTGTAGTCTTCTTCTGATATCTTACTAATAATATATCGCTCAATACACAGGCGTGTACCAATAGCTAATACTAAATTATCTTTTAGACTAAAACCATCGGACGTGGGAGCTGCTACTTCTTTAGCATGCATAATGATAGCTTCATAGATACTTAGCGATCTATTAAATGGCGTATCAGCAACTGAGATTATGGACTGTAGGTATTGCTGAATATCTTCTATGGTCACGTCATTATTTATAGTATGAAGAGCCTTGGTCAGCTCTTTATAGTCATCGTGACTTTTGCCGTGCTGAAACTCTACGATGTTTCTGGCAAACGGTATCATTGTTACCCAGGCAGACTTATCTGTAGTGGCATCTTTTTTATAATTTCCAAAAACACGAGGATCAAACATTTCTTCAGCGCTAAGGCTATTATTCTCGTCTGAAATAACCAGCCTAAACTGTTCCTTATTTTTTGGATACAGCTTTTCATATACAAGTCTGAAGAAGTCAAAATTATGAGTTAGCGAGATAATATACAGTTGGCTATTTTGAGATGCCAATTCCTGTAAATATTCAAAGAACGTGTACTTATTTCTGTAGTCAAAAGATTCCACAACGTCATCCAAAATAAGTAAAGTGTCCGCTCCGTCCTTGAGCTTCTTCTTTACATCACAAATTATATTTAACAGATAAAGTGCTTTACGCTCACCGTTACTTAAAGCTCTACCAAGTATACTTAATTGACCCGAATTATCTGGACGCTCCTTGTACGGCATACTAGGGTTACGTGGATTTCTAAACTTAAACTCAAAGATTGGCGACACTAAGTCCTCTACTATCGTATCCTTTTTATTTACAATATCTATCCTATACGGCAGCGAACTAAACCGATCGTTAAAGACATCTTTAACATCCTGCCACTCTGTATCGGCGTTATCCGCCTTACTCAAGGCTTCTTCAATCTTTGATTTTGATTCATCATTGACTTTTAGTAGATTCTCGATCTCTTCAATACACCCACTTAAATAGCCAAACCACATATTTTTATAAAATCGATCCTCGTCGCCCATAAATAGTAGTATGTCTCTGCGTGATTTATCCTCAATAATTCGTCGGGCCTCGCCGTTTGTACCAACTGAAAAATCTGTTATAAGCTGATCAAGTGGCTTTTTTATACCAGGATCTGCTTCAACAATCCGATCAAAGTCTGTTTTTAAGTAACTCTCCATTTCTTCTTTGTTATTTATATTCTTTGTCCTTTTATCTTCGCTATCTCTGAGCACAACTTCATGTTTTGCATTAAAATACTTTGATTTTTCAAGTGCCTTTATTAACGTATAAGCACTACTTGAATCAAACCCTTCTCTGTAATACGTAGGAGATGCACACATTGCGTCATAGGCTTTTACTAATCTGTCAAAAAGCCCACGATATCTTTCCTTAGTTATAAAATTCTTAAAATTAGCACTGTTAAATACTCTCAAAGAGATGTCGCAAAACTGCGCTTTACCTTGTTTGATTTCAGGAAGGTTTGCCTTTAATAGTGTAATAACTGCAGGCAACGTAACACTGTCCGCCCGCTCCTTACTAACAAATCTGCGATAATAGTCTTCAATGACAGTCTCACTATCATCATCTTTCGTTTTTGTTACCTCTGATATTTTATATTTCAACTTATCAAATGCATTAATAACATCTTTCGACGCCTCAGCATAGACATCCTTAGCTGCCTGATTGGCAACAAGATATGTAGCATTTTCAGATAGGTAGACTCGCCCATTATAACTAGGGTATGAAAGTATATCTTCTGGCTCTATTCCAGACACAACACAGCTACCAGGTATCTGATAAATCTCATCCGATATCGCTGTTCCTTGACTATAATTAAAGAGTGTCTTCGCAAATGATGATTTCATGGTGCCATTTTGAGCGTACAAACCATAAAAATGGCAATGGCTTCCGTTCTTGTCGTCTTCATACTTAAAGTCATGCTTAAAATCAACAATGCCATAGCCATTCTTTATTTCTATTTGAATACTTTTCATGCCGATTATTCTTGAAAATAGCTCATGACTTTCTGTGGTGTAATAGTGATGGTCTCATCTGTTGCCGCAGCAACTGCACGGTTAACGCTGTCCGAAAAACAAACATAGGTTGTTTTGCATTTGCGTTTTCTAATCTTATGATAGCTCGGGCACAAGTCAGTATCAGAGCTAACAGACACGACGCTTACATTTTTTGTTTTATATGATAATTCAAGCATATCCAAAGCTATACGAACGTCAACGCCCTTCTCTTGTAAAACCTCTTGGGTCTTGTGGCAATGGATACATTCTTTGCCTTCCTTTACTTTCAGGTTGCCAGCTTTGATGTAATTAATACCCTGCCTTTTTAACATTGCAACCCAGCGACGCGAGTTTTCCTTGATTCCATCCACCCGTCTTTGAATCCTTGCGGACGGTGTATAGCCTTTTGGGGTTTTGATTTCTGATGCATAGTAGTTAATTTCAACCCCATTGATCCCTAAAACATCCTCAATTAAACCGCGTACGTCTAGCGAAAAGTATGCGTTTTTATCCGCGATAACTCCTTGATTACACAGCAGCTCAACCACCCTTTGGCGAAAGTTTTCGCCATCCACAAAGACTATTTTTTGACTATTGTCCGGATTTTTAGGCATTATATCCCTCCATTACAACAAAAAGCCCCGCTGAGGAAAATCCAACACGGGGTGATGCACTTATTATACTAACAAACGTGAGTACAAATGTCAATACAAACATATCGGTTGCACGATCTAGAGTTATTCTAAAATCACTCAAAGACCTGGGATCTTTAATGATATATTCACACAGGCGATCGGTCGCCCAGATGCGGAACTTCGTGGCAATGCTAGACCTGATGCGATAGCCAAGCGAGATGATCATGTCGAGATTATAATAATTTACTTCATAATTCTTGCCATCAGAGGCAGTTGTTCGGAATTTCCGAACAACTGATTTTTTATCAAGTTCGCTCTCATCAAAAATATTTTTTATATGCTCACTAACATTCGCTTTACTTGACTGATACAGATCAACCATCTGTGCTTGCGTCAGCCAAACCGTCTCATCCTGAAACCGCACATCAACTTGCGGTTTACCGTTATCGTCAACGTAGACAATGACATTGCCGTTATCTCGCATCATCATTATCCCTTTCAAGATCCGCAACTATCGCATCGATTTCTGTCCGTAACTCTGACTGGCGAGCCACGATCTTTGCGATGTCGGCATTAAGTTCAGTAATGTTAATCACTTCTTGTGTATCTTCAACTTCAACATAGGAGCTAACTGATAGATTATATTCATTGGCGACGACATCTTCGTAAGTAGCGGCTTTCGCAAAGTAATCGATATTTCGCCGACCAGTGAAGCTATCCAAGATCTTCTGCCGATTTTCCTCGCTCAGCTTATTTTTATTGCCTTTGCGAACAAACTCGTCACTGGCATCAATAAACAATACATCATTTGCCACCCGGCTCTTTTTCAAAACAAGGATACAGGTGCTAATTGTCGTACCAAAGAATAGATCCGATGGTAGTTGGATCACCGCATCGACATAGTTAT
>ERZ773005.905-NODE-905-length-18263-cov-6.379504_pt1 | contig 18263 bp, 16 predicted proteins | sample MGYA00580666_ERZ773005 | MGnify/ENA primary metagenome ERZ773005 (study PRJEB29015, sample SAMEA2737999) | human oral metagenome | biome: human oral; feature: human-associated habitat; material: dental | place: China | collected 2061 ...
GAGGCCTCGACCTCCTCGGAGGCACCCGCCTCCGCGGCGGAGGCGGGCTGGGCGTCAGCGGGCCCAGCGGCAAACGTCAGGTCGGCCGGCTCCTGGTCTTTGATACCGTGCAGGTTCTCACGCGAGTCATTCGACATGCCCCCATTCTTTCAGCATCGTGTCGATTGTGCCGTAATGGCGCGCGGGAGGGGGTGGGGTGATACGTTGGTGGAGTCCCGCGTGCGTTTCTGGCGGCAATAGTCGCAGTGCTCCCCAGCCGGGGATGAACCGATGTAGTGCATCAGGTAGTGCATCAGGAGGACGTTTTCCCCGCGAAAGCGGGGATTTTCTTTGCTGTGTCCCGCTTCCAGCGGCCGTTCGCGACGGTAATTTGAAACATGTATTGTATAAGAGTGAATTGAGTGTTATGGTTAACCCATCAACCCCGATGGGTCGGCGGCGATTCCGTCGGGGTTGTCGAGCTCAACATTTTCTGAGTAACCGGTTTCGTTCATGTTAGCGCGATTTGGCTCCTTCGAAGATGGTTTTGATTCAAGGAGGAAAAATGGCCAGAAAACCCAAGGGTGGTCCAGTACCCGCGTTGCGGGTGGTCGCGGATCTCCCCGATTTTCCCGATGTCCAGCCAGAAATGGATGCGTCGCAGCTATCCGAGTTGGCCAGGAGCTTTTGGGCCAAGAGCGGCAATGATCAGACCTGGCTCTCGGTCGCTCAGCATCTGATGGACGCCGCAGACGTCGCGGGATACCTGTTCGACGAATACCTGAGCGATCATCATCGTCAGCTCATGGCGTCCGTGTGGAACGGGGATCAGGAAAAGGCTCGGACGGCCTTCGTCTTCCTTGCCGGTAGTCACGACGCAGGAAAAGCCAGCCCCCAATTCGCATGCCAGCGCTCCGACCTGGCGGATCTCGTCCGCGACCAGGGACTCACCGTCATGCGCAAAAGCGACTATCCCGAGCGCGCCTACCTGCCTCACGGCCTCGTCAGCCAGTTTGCCCTCCAAGACGAGATCGCTCGCGGGGGCGCCAATCCGAGACGTGCCCGACAGTGGGCGATCCTCTTGGGGATCCACCACGGTCGATACCCCGACTCAGTTGCCGTGCGAGTCGCACACCAACAGTACGACTATCAGGAAGGATCCGCGAAAGATGACGAACGCTGGGCGCAGGCGCGTGCGGAAATTCTGAGCTGGATGGCTCGCCGCAGCGGTTTCCCCCTCAACGCTCCCGGCACCGCCCTGCCCGAACTTCCTATCGCGGTCGCATCGGCCTACGCCTCGGCCCTCGTCATCGCCGACTGGCTGGCCTCCAACGAGGACTACTTCCCACTGCGTCCCCGCCCCGACAAGAAGCATGGCAAGCTATCGATTCACGGCTACCCAGAACTGAGCGCCGACCAACAACGAGAGCGCGCCGAACGCGGCTGGAAGAGAGCCGCCTTCCCAGGGCCTCTGCGGGTCCCCACGATGCTCCCCCAATCGATCGGGGATTTCTACCGGCACCGCTTCGGGTGGCCGGCCTCGTACCAGCCGACGAACGCCCAGCGGGCAGCCATTGAGATCGCCGCCGCCGAGGATCCGGACCTGATGATCGTCGAAGCCCCACCGGGCTCCGGGAAGACCGAACTGGCCCTGGCCGCCACCGAAGTACTCATGCGCGCTCGCGGGCTGTAAGGAGTTTTCATCGCGCTGCCAACGCAGGCCACAACGAATGCAATGTTCGAGCGCGTCGTCGGCTGGCTCACCAGCATCCTCGGCGACGAGCCTCAAAGGCTCGGCATCCAGCTCGCCCACGGCAAGAACAGCCTGAACGACTCGTTCATGAAACTACTCGACAAAGGCACCAGCCCCCTCGAAGTGCACGACGATGAGGGGGACCCGGGCCTGCATGCGAGCCGATGGATGGGGCAGAGATGGCGTTCGACCCTGTCGCCCGTCGTGGTGGGCACGATCGACCAGGTGCTGCTGGCCGCCCTCAGATCCCGCCACGTGCTGGTGCGCCACCTCGGCCTCATGGGAAAGGTCGTCGTCATCGACGAGGTGCACGCAGCCGACGAGTACATGGAGACCTACCTGGAAGCCGCGCTCATGTGGCTCGGCATGTACGGGATCCCGGTCGTCCTGCTCTCGGCCACCCTGCCGCCCGCGCGCCGACGGGCACTCCTTGAGGCCTATCGACGCGGTCGCGGTTCCGCGTCCGACACCGCAGGGTTGGCGGATGACGTGATTGGGTACCCCGTGATCTCGACGGTGTCTTCGGGTGGCGTACGCGTCCACGAGATTGAGGGCGAGCCGGAGGCGACTAAGCGGATCATCCCGACTCGGGTGCAAACCCCCGAGGAGATCGCCGAGCTGCTTGAGCTTGAGCTGGGCGACGGAGGGTGCGCGGTCGTCATACGCAACACCGTCCGTGAAGCCCAGGAAACATACGACGCCGTCAAGAAGGTTTTCGGTCGCGACCAGACGACGCTTCTTCACTCGCGCTTCCTAGCCGCCGAACGTGCGGCGCGCGATCGACGGATGCTCGAGCTCTTCGGGAAGGACGGCGGGCGGCGGCCCGCCCGCCACATCGTCGTCGCCACACAAGTCATCGAACAGAGCCTCGACGTCGACTTCGACCTCATGCTCACCGATCCCGCTCCCATGGACCTCGTGCTACAGCGCATCGGGCGACTCCACCGCCACGATCGGGGCAACCGCCCCACGGGGCTGCGCGAGGCCCGGTGCCTCGTCCTCGTAGAGGACCTGGCCGCCACTCCCTGGTCGTACTCCAGCGGGACCGACTACGTCTACTCGCGCCACTCGGTACTGCGGATGCTCGGAATACTCGCCGATCAAGGACAGATCACGGTCAGCGAACCCATCGACTACGCGCGGCTCACGGCGTTGGCCTACCACGACACGGAAACCGTCGGACCCCCGCAGTGGGCGAGCGCCCTCGAAGAAGTACTGGCAGCAAGAGACCAGAAAAACGCACAGTCACGGATGAAAGCGAGCATCTGGTGCCTTGACGGGGCTAACATCCCCCGGTGGAAAGCACCCAAACTCGAGGAGAAATTCCAGGGTAACGCCGCCACCGGAGACGACAAATACGGGCCCGCAATCGCCTTGGCACGAGCCGCAATCCGAGACGGCGAAGACCAGATCCCCGTCCTCGTCGTCGCCCTCGACCCCGAGCTGGGTAACGCGCCGGTGCCGCCCCCGCTCAGTGGAACCACGCCGCAAGACCAGCATCTGGAAGTCGGCGAGTACAACGCGCGCGGACGCATCCCCGAGATGTGCTCGTGGAGCGTATCCCTGCCACCGTGGGCCTTCCGCGCTCGCGGGCAGAGCGTCGACCAGACGGTGGATGAAGTGGCACAAGCCATCTGGGAAGACCCCATCCCCCGGGGGTGGGCGTGCAGCGAGCACCCACTCCTGGCAGGAGAACTAATTCTCGCAATGTATCGAAGCCCCGACGGGACGCGTCTGAGACGCGACCTGTGCGGACGCACCCTGACCTACTCCCCAGAAAAAGGAATGGAGATCTGGACCAATGAACAGCCCTGAGTACAACCTGCTCGACGAGCCGTGGATACCCGTCCGGCTCCTCGACGGGGCCATCATCGAAGTCGGGCTGCTCGACCTGGTGCGTCGAGCGACTGACATCGCTGACCTGGCGTGCGAGCTACCCACGCAAAGCATTGCGATCCAACGCCTGATCCTCGCGGTCGCGTACCGGGTCGCCGCCCCCTGCGACGAGGAGGAATGGCTTGAGCAGTTTGCGGAGGGAGCCCCCACCGAGGAGATGATCGACTACCTCGAGAAGTGGCGGGACCGCTTCTACCTCTTTGGGGGGCGCTATCCCTTCATGCAGGTAGCCGATCTGCGCACGGCGAAAGACTCAGTATCCGGGTTGGAGAAGCTAATAGCTGACGTTCCCAACGGGGAACAGTTCTTCACCACCCGGCAGGGGAAAGCCATAGCGTGCATCTCTGCGGCGGAAGCGGCTCGCTGGCTCGTGCACGCCCAGGCGTACGACCCCTCAGGTATCCGGTCCGGCGCAGTCGGCGACACGCAGGTCAAAGGTGGGAAAGGATATCCGATCGGCCCCGCGTGGTGCGGCCACTTGGGCATCGTCTGGATCAAGGGAAGGAACCTTGGCGAAACCCTGCTTCTCAACCTCATTCCCGAGGATACGGGCGAGCTGCGGGGAGTTGAGAGTACCTCCCAGTGGGGGGCATGCAGCTGGGAGTCAAGCGAACCCGAAAGCGCGGTGCGGGCGGACTACTCGCTCCTCGACCCGGCGGGAACCCCCAGGGAGCTGAGCATTCCCCGCCTCTTGACGTGGCATTCTCGCAGAATCAGGCTGGTCGGCGACCGCGCCGGGGTGACGGGAGTCGTCCTTGCCCAGGGAGACAAGCTGGCTCCCCAGCAAATGCATCGTTACGAGCCGCAGAGCTTGTGGCGCTACTCGCTTCCCCAGTCCAAGAAGTTCAAGCAGGACGTCTACATGCCTCGTAAGTTCGAGGCGGGACGAGCCCTGTGGCGCAACCTGCCCGGTACTCTGCCCACCGTCGCCGAGGTGCCGGGGCACGACAAACAGCCGAAGCCGGAGTTCATGCAGTGCGCGACCCTGAGTTTTCATTCTCAACTCAAGGAAGCAATGCTGGAGTCGAGCTACCCGACACACATGAGGATTCAGGCCGTCGGCGTCACATACGGTCCTCAGGAAGCGACCTTTGAGGACATCTACTCCGACGAACTCACGCTGTCTGTCGCGGCCATGCGCGCCGAACAAGAAAGACTGTCGACCTTGATTGACCAACAGGTGCGGCTCACCGAGGAAGTCGCAAGAGCCATCGGGACGCTCGCGGCGAATCTCGCCCGCGCCGCGGGTGAGAGCGGTGAAGGCGCGGGTGACGGTGCGAGAGATCGAGCGAAAGCCCGGTTCTTCTCCGTTGTCGACGACCCTTTCAGAAGCTGGGTCACGCAGGTAGACGGCCACCGAGACGCGGAAGAAGTTGGACGGAACTGGAAGCGGACTCTACGTCAGTGTGGCAAAGACCTGTCTCAGGAAATGGTCGCTTCCGCGTCCTCATCGGCGATTATCGGACGGGATACCGGTAGGGGATACCTCAACGTCGGCATCGCCGAAAACTACTTCAAGTCGGCACTGGAAAGGATCGTGCCGAACCCGGATAGCAAACAGGAAGGAACGAAATGACCAGCATTGTTGCTGATCCGGAGACTCCTCCGGATCAAGAAACTCGGGGACTGGCCTCCGACACGTCCGTTTACGGTCGTGTGAATGGCCTGATTGTCCACAGGCTGTCGAAGGATAGTCCAGCGGCTCGTGCGCAACGCGCACAGCTGCGCGGAGCACTCGGTAGGGAAGTCGGGACGGTCCCGGAGATATGGGACCTGACACTTGACGACCGCTCGGGTTATTTGGGCGACGCACCCACGCGGGGGGAAAACGCCGTCCACGGTGCGCTCACCCTATGGGCGCTGCACCAGGGATCAAACTCGAGGCCCATGCACGACAGCTCCCCGCACCCTCGAAGTTTTGCTTCGGCTATCCGCGTCGTCGCGGAGGGACAGCGAGGGGAGCGGCGCGCAGAGGAAACACCGGTCTACCGACGCTTCGCCGCGGCGGTTCAGGCCCCGACGTTCGCGGGGTTGCTGATCCACCTGCGCTCGCTCGTCTCCCAGCTCGAGGCCGCGGAGATTCCCTGCAGTTACGCGGGCCTCGCCGCCGACCTCTTCACCTGGCAGGACCCGAGCCGTCGCGCCTCCGTCATGCGCGACTGGGGCCGCCAATTCGCCCGAACCTCTCAACCGATCCAATCCGAAACAGCGTCTGATAAGTGACATCGGACGCGGCAACACGATCACAAACAGCAAGTGAAAGGAAAGACAATGTCTGTCTTCGTTGATATCCACGTTCTCCAGACCCTCCCCCCCTCGAACCCGAACAGGGACGACACCGGCGCGCCCAAGAGCGCGACCTTTGGAGGCGTGAGTCGCATGCGTATCTCCTCGCAGGCAATTAAGCGCGCGACCCGCCAGGACTTTGAGGGGAAGATTTCGGACGGCAACTACGGGGTGCGCACCAAGAAGATCGTCGAGCTGGTCGCCCGTACGATCGGGGAGAAGCGTCCGGACCTGGAACCTCGGGCAGTTGAACTCGCTGAGATGGGTCTGAAGGTGATCGGTTTCAAGCTCACCGAGCCGCGCGGTAAGAAGACCGAACAGGAGCTGAAGGAAGCTGGGTTCCTCGTCTTCCTGTCGGCCAAGCAGATCGAGCACGTCGCTGACGCGCTGATCTCGGTCGCTGAGCAGTCCGATCCCGCGGCGGCCTTCAAAGAACTCAAGCCCCGCGGCTTGGTTGATACAAACCACTCCATCGACATCGCACTGTTTGGGCGCATGGTCGCAGAACCGAACGCCCTCAACGTCGATGCCGCCTGCCAGGTCGCGCACGCGATAGGCGTCGGCGCGGTCGAGCGCGAGTACGACTACTACACGGCTGTGGACGACGAGAAGAAGCGCAGCGACGAAGCCGACGAGGGAGCGGGAATGATCGGTACGATCGAGTTCGCCTCGGCCACGGTGTACCGCTACGCGACGATCAACGTGGACCTGCTGCGCGAGAATCTCGGGGATGATGCCGTCGCCGACCGCGCGATCGAACTCTTCGTGGATAGCTTCGTGCGCTCCATGCCGACCGGCAAGATCACCACTTTCGGGAACCGCACCCTGCCCGACGCGGTCCTCGTCCAGGTGCGCGCCGACCAGCCGATCAACATGAGCGGGGCCTTTGAGGAACCCATCGTTTCGGACCGAAGCGGCTTCGCTGGCCCGGCGGTTGAGCGTTTCGTCGAGTTCGAGTCCCAGCTTCGTGACCTCACCGGCCTTGACGCCGTCAGATCTCTCGTTTCGTGGACCACGCCTCGTGGAGCGGACTTCGGAGCGCTGGGCAGCCAGGTAAAGCTTGTCGACCTCGGCGGGGCAACCGTGGAAGCGGTGCGGGGAACGCGATGAGCGCGGTACTCGTCTTGAGACTGGCTGGCCCCATGCAGTCGTGGGGGGCCACCAGTCGGTTCACGCGCAGGTCGACAGAGGCTTTTCCCACGAAAAGTGCGCTGGTCGGTCTGCTCGCAGCGGCGCAGGGCCGGAGGCGCAGCGATCCGATTGAGGACCTGGCCAAGCTTCGCGTCGCGGTGCGGGTCGACCAGCCGGGGCACTTGCTCCGCGACTTCCACACGGCCCACAGGGGGGACACGCCGATGCCGTTGTCCGAGCGCTTCTACTGGGCGGATGCTACATTCGGCGCATTCATCGAGGGACCCGGGGAACTGATCGACGGGCTTGCCCGGGCGATCACGCGCCCCGCGTTCCCCCTCTATCTCGGGCGACGCTCGTGTCCTCCGACATTGCCGCTTCGTCTCGCCGTCCGCGAGAGCAGTGCGTGGGATGCCGTCCGCGAAACACCTTGGTTGGCTTCCAAGTACTACCAGAAGAAGCTGAGCCACGAGCGGTGCGTTCCGATTCGTGTCGTCGCAGATCAAGGAATCATCCCGACCGAGGTGGGTGCCTCCTCCGAACACACTCTTCAGGATGTGCCGGTCAGCTTCGATTCGGAGCACCGCAGGTACACGCTGAGGACCGTCGAGGAGACGAGAGTCGACCTGGAGAACCCCGAGTACGTGCCTGCAACCCCTCAGGGCGACCCCGGCCTCGTCCACGACCCGATGGAGGTGCTCTGATGTTCCTGACACGCATCTACCTCAACCCGCATCGCAGGGGAGCGAGGCGGCTCCTTCGGAGCCGTCAGATCCTGCACGCGGCCGTCTTAAACTGTTTCCCTCCAGGGGCCGTCGACGCGAGCGAGGCACCCCGGGTGCTCTGGCGCCTGGACCGCCCCGCCGACGTACGGCGGGCGAGCCGTGAAGGCAGTCCTCAAGTGGGAAGTCCGTCGTACGCGCTTTTCGTCTCGAGCCCGGTTCCTCCCGACCCCTCGCACATTGTCGAGGAGGCCGGTTACGCAACCGATGGGGGAGTCGTCGTCCGCGAGCTGGATGGCTTCCTCGACCGGCTTGAGGACGGTCAACGCTGGGGTTTCCGCCTGTGCGTCAACCCCACATTCAGGGAAGCCGGCCAGGTCAACGGGCGCGGCCAGAAGAAGGTTCTCGCGCACGTTACCCAGGACCAGCAGACGCAGTGGGTCCTGGACCGTGCGGGGCGTTGCGGCTTCCGGGTGGTTTCCTCCGCCGAGTACGGGGGAGACCTGTCCGTCCTGGAGGACTCGGTCGGTCAGCGCGTCGACGGAGCGAACCTGCTGATCAACGGGGTGGAGCGGAGTACCGCCGAGTTTAGCCGCGGTGGGAAGCGCGTGACCCTGGCGCTCGCAACCTTCGAAGGCGTCCTCGAAGTGACGGAGCCCGAGGCGCTGCGCCGCCACCTCGTCCATGGGATCGGCAGAGGAAAAGCCTACGGATGCGGCCTCATGACCCTCGCCCGGCCATGAGACCCATCCCCGGGGTGAGGCCACCAGACCCGAAAGACCTGGTGCGCGTCCGCGACCGCCTGACGTTCCTGTACGTCGAGCGGTGCACGATCAACCGCGACTCGAACGCGATCACCGTGGCCGACGGGCATGGCATCGCCCACGTCCCAGCGGCGGCGCTGTCCGTGCTGCTGCTGGGGCCGGGGGTCCGGATCACGCACTCGGCGGTGTCGGTCCTCTCCGAGAGCGGCTCAACCATCGTGTGGGTCGGCGAGAACGGGGTGCGCTACTACGCGCACGGCACGCCGCCCTCGCGTTCCTCTCGTCTTCTGGAGGCGCAGGCGCGTGCGGTCAGCGACCCCGCGATGAGGCTCTCAGTCGCCCGCAACATGTACCTGATGCGTTTTTCGGGCGAGGACGTGTCCAAGCTGAGCCTGCAGCAGCTGAGGGGACGAGAGGGTGCGCGGGTGCGTCGGCTGTACCGGCAGCATTCACAGCGCACCGGGGTTCCCTGGGACCGGCGTGAGTACGACCCCGAACACTTCGAGGACGGCTCGGTCGTCAACCAGGCGCTGTCGGCGGCCAACTCGGCGATCTACGGGGTCGTTCACGCGGTGATCGTCGCGCTGGGCTGCAGCCCGGGCCTGGGGTTCGTGCACAACGGCACGTATAGGTCTTTCGTGTATGACATCGCAGACCTGTACAAGGCAGACCTGACCATCCCGATCGCCTTCGACGTGGCCGCGTCGCCGACAGACGAGGCCGTGGGTACCTCCGCTCGCAAAGCCGTCCGTGATGCTATCCGAGAGTTCCGGCTCCTGGAACGATGCGTCTCAGACATTAGGGGACTGCTCTCCGTGTCCGGTGCCTTGGAGGCGCAAGACGAGGAGGATCTAATCGTCGACGACCTGCGATTGTGGGACGACCGGGAGGGCACGGTGGCTGCGGGCGTCTCCTACGAGGAGAGTGACTCCTGGTGATCGTGCTCGTCCTTTCGGCCGTCCCCGAAGGTTTGCGCGGGCACGTCACCCGGTGGCTCATGGAGATATCGCCAGGAGTGTTCGTAGGCACCCTCAGTGCTCGAGTGCGTGAACGCCTGTGGGCTATCGTCACCGAAAACATGAAGACCGGCCGTGCCGTCATGGTCTTTCGCGCGCGTAACGAACAGGGACTCGCGTTCCTGACATGGGGCGACCCGTGGAAGCCCGCCGACTTCGACGGCATCACCCTCATGATGCGTCCCTACTACTCGGAAGGACGCGGACAATACTCCGAACCTGATCCAGCGGCGCGTCAGTTGCGCAAACGCCCCGCAATGAGTAAATTCCAGAAGAGAAGGAAGGCTCAAGGGTTTCCAAGATCTGACCGATCCGCGTGACAAAAGCGCAGATCACGAAGTGTTTTCCCCGCGCGAGCGGGGATGAGCCGGAAGACGGCTTGATCACTGGGAAGTACGTCGCGTTTTCCCCGCGCGAGCGGGGATGAGCCGGTCACCCCCTCGGGCAGGCACCGAGAACCGAGGTTTTCCCCGCGCGAGCGGGGATGAGCCCCATTCGTGGGGGCTGTCAACTCACCCAGACTCGTTTTCCCCGCGCGAGCGGGGATGAGCCCCACCTGCTACGCCGTCAGTTGGCAAGTCCCTTGTTTTCCCCGCGCGAGCGGGGATGAGCCGGTCATTCCACCAATTTTCGCGGCCGTTGTAGGGTTTTCCCCGCGCGAGCGGGGATGAGCCCCGGGTGTGGGGGCTTGGTTGCTGAGCGTTGGCGTTTTCCCCGCGCGAGCGGGGATGAGCCACCCCACCGATTCGAGTGCAAACCCACTCTTCACGTTTTCCCCGCGCGAGCGGGGATGAGCCGTGAATCGTGTCCGTGTAGTAGGGTGTAGCCCTGTTTTCCCCGCGCGAGCGGGGATGAGCCTACAACGCGCTCGTCGACACGAGTGCTCCTGTGGTTTTCCCCGCGCGAGCGGGGATGAGCCGCTATCCACAGACCCCTACCTTCCGTCCTGCACGTTTTCCCCGCGCGAGCGGGGATGAGCCTCCACCATCGTCCCGGCGTGGGACGTACAGATCGTTTTCCCCGCGCGAGCGGGGATGAGCCGGACTTGACGACGTATCCGGCGGCTGCCGCCGCGTTTTCCCCGCGCGAGCGGGGATGAGCCGCCCCCCGAAACTCAAAAGGAGAGACCAATGAAGTTTTCCCCGCGCGAGCGGGGATGAGCCGCGCGCGCAAGCGCGCGATGATAGCACAGAGAAGTTTTCCCCGCGCGAGCGGGGATGAGCCGACGCGGTGCGCGAGGCGTTCGATGACCTCGACGTTTTCCCCGCGCGAGCGGGGATGAGCCGGAGGACCGGAGTGATCACATACCTGGGCGCGCGTTTTCCCCGCGCGAGCGGGGATGAGCCCCCTTGCAACCCGGTCGGGCGTTTCGCGCTCGCGTTTTCCCCGCGCGAGCGGGGATGAGCCCCCAACCAGCGCCGTCATCCTCTGCCTCGGCGAGTTTTCCCCGCGCGAGCGGGGATGAGCCGCTCTTGACGGTCCGCGAGCATGGGGAGTATGGGGTTTTCCCCGCGCGAGCGGGGATGAGCCCTTGATTCCGTCGAGGCCGACGACCTGCGAGGCGTTTTCCCCGCGCGAGCGGGGATGAGCCCAGGCCGGCGACGACGTTGGGCTTGTCGACCAGGTTTTCCCCGCGCGAGCGGGGATGAGCCCGCATCCCCACCGTCACCGCCGCAATCACCACCGTTTTCCCCGCGCGAGCGGGGATGAGCCCTGGATCGCCGACGCGTGGGCAGAACGCATCCCGTTTTCCCCGCGCGAGCGGGGATGAGCCGCCCGAGACGCCGCTCAGAGCGCGGATAAGGAGGTTTTCCCCGCGCGAGCGGGGATGAGCCCTGACCGGGCCGATGCGGGTTGACGGCCCTTACGTTTTCCCCGCGCGAGCGGGGATGAGCCCGCCTGGAAACGTCGACGAAATTCTCGCCATCCGTTTTCCCCGCGCGAGCGGGGATGAGCCGAGGGGGCCGCCAAGGCCCCCCCTCGTCCATCCGTTTTCCCCGCGCGAGCGGGGATGAGCCTACTTTGCGAAGGTGATTCCCGGCGACGACGCCGTTTTCCCCGCGCGAGCGGGGATGAGCCGGGAATTCGTGTAGCGCCCGGGGCAGGCAGTTGGTTTTCCCCGCGCGAGCGGGGATGAGCCGTGCCCGTCCACCACGAGGAGATCGACTCCATCGTTTTCCCCGCGCGAGCGGGGATGAGCCTTAGTGGCTTTCCCGTCGCCTTCAACGTGTTCCGTTTTCCCCGCGCGAGCGGGGATGAGCCCAGCTGAAGTGTGTGGAACGTACAGGATTGCGTGTTTTCCCCGCGCGAGCGGGGATGAGCCCCATTTCCTTCGATGACTTCAATAAAGCCATATGTTTTCCCCGCGCGAGCGGGGATGAGCCCGTCGTTGACGCATCCGCGAGAGCATCGAGGATGTTTTCCCCGCGCGAGCGGGGATGAGCCTGGCGCGGCCGCACCTGGACGAGCGCTGACCTGGTTTTCCCCGCGCGAGCGGGGATGAGCCCGCGCGGTGGTTAGGTTCAATTCCTGACCGGCCGTTTTCCCCGCGCGAGCGGGGATGAGCCCACGTGGGTTTATGTCGTTGGTTACTTGGTTTGGTTTTCCCCGCGCGAGCGGGGATGAGCCCTATTGTACGGTTTAACGAGTACGGTGGTATTGGTTTTCCCCGCGCGAGCGGGGATGAGCCGGCTTCCTTGACGGCGTTTTCGATCTCCCCCGTGTTTTCCCCGCGCGAGCGGGGATGAGCCGCCGTGGACACCATCGTCGTCGGCCTCGTCCACGTTTTCCCCGCGCGAGCGGGGATGAGCCTCGTAGTGGGGGCCTTCACCGCCGTAGACGTACGTTTTCCCCGCGCGAGCGGGGATGAGCCTTCCGCGCTCACCGTCGGGATCGCCAGGTAGGCGTTTTCCCCGCGCGAGCGGGGATGAGCCTTCGCGGCGGACGTTATCAATGGTAACGTTTTCGTTTTCCCCGCGCGAGCGGGGATGAGCCCACAGCCGTATTGACGGCCTATACCCAGTTAGCGTTTTCCCCGCGCGAGCGGGGATGAGCCCAAGGATGGTTGGCAGTATTGACCAACCACAAAGTTTTCCCCGCGCGAGCGGGGATGAGCCTCGACACGGAGCCTCACGGTCGCCACTGACCGCGTTTTCCCCGCGCGAGCGGGGATGAGCCGGCATCGTTTCGCTACTCGAGCCTATGAGAGGAGTTTTCCCCGCGCGAGCGGGGATGAGCCGTTCGTTGCGCAGAAGATCACCGAAAACTAACGGTTTTCCCCGCGCGAGCGGGGATGAGCCGTGTGTTTTATGGCACACTCACGAGTGCGAACTGTTTTCCCCGCGCGAGCGGGGATGAGCCCGCCTGGGAGTACTGGGAAGATACCGACATGTTGTTTTCCCCGCGCTAGCGGGGATGAGCCGAAGGAGTTAACAGCGTTAACTTATCGTCACTCGTTTTCCCCGCGCGAGCGGGGATGAGCCTTGCGCGGGCCGCGCGCTGTGTGACGTTAGGCAGTTTTCCCCGCGCGAGCGGGGATGAGCCGTAATCAGTATCACATTCTCTCCCGCTTGCACCGTTTTCCCCGCGCGAGCGGGGATGAGCCCTCCTGGCTGACGACGGGATACCCGTTGAGATCGTTTTCCCCGCGCGAGCGGGGATGAGCCGAATGCTTCGGGGAGGAGGGTTGCTTCGTCGACGTTTTCCCCGCGCGAGCGGGGATGAGCCGGAACAGCTCCGCACATGGTGGCAGGCCCACCCGTTTTCCCCGCGCGAGCGGGGATGAGCCGCGCTGCGTGAGCGTGGCGTCCCAAAGCCCATGGTTTTCCCCGCGCGAGCGGGGATGAGCCGGCTAGGAGGTAGCCGCCCGGCTTGACGATTCGGTTTTCCCCGCGCGAGCGGGGATGAGCCTGGTGTCGTCACGCTTCAGGGCGTGGAGTTCGAGTTTTCCCCGCGCGAGCGGGGATGAGCCGTCCCCGAGCGGGCCGCTCTTAATCATGGCCTGGTTTTCCCCGCGCGAGCGGGGATGAGCCGTGGGCCAGTCAAGTGGAAGCGCGAAAGTGCTGGTTTTCCCCGCGCGAGCGGGGATGAGCCATGAGCACGTCGATCTTCATATGCTCGGCGGGGTTTTCCCCGCGCGAGCGGGGATGAGCCCCGCTGAACGAGGAGGCCGACGCCTTCCAAAAGGTTTTCCCCGCGCGAGCGGGGATGAGCCGTAATCCCCTGCCCCCAGGACACGCGTCCTGGGGTTTTCCCCGCGCGAGCGGGGATGAGCCCTCCTCAAGTGTCGTGTACCCCATGTACGCGACGTTTTCCCCGCGCGAGCGGGGATGAGCCGGATCCCGCGAAGGTGCGTTTCGCCCGCGTCCCGTTTTCCCCGCGCGAGCGGGGATGAGCCGGCCGACGTGGCGGGCGTCGCCCACACGAGCGAGTTTTCCCCGCGCGAGCGGGGATGAGCCCGCCGGATCCGTGTCGCTCATCCGGACGCCCGCGTTTTCCCCGCGCGAGCGGGGATGAGCCTCGGGCGTAAAAAACGGCCTAATCACGCGCACCGTTTTCCCCGCGCGAGCGGGGATGAGCCTCGCTCACCACATGAGCGCGAGACGTGGCCGTGGTTTTCCCCGCGCGAGCGGGGATGAGCCTTCTCTGCCACGAGTGCGGGCGGCGTCTCCGTAGTTTTCCCCGCGCGAGCGGGGATGAGCCGCGTCGATTGTGGCAGGAAGCCAGCCGCGCAGCGTTTTCCCCGCGCGAGCGGGGATGAGCCGTCCCGCGATAGCACTCACGGCATTACTGAAAAGTTTTCCCCGCGCGAGCGGGGATGAGCCGCATCCGAGATAGCGCACGAAAAGCGCCGAGAAGTTTTCCCCGCGCGAGCGGGGATGAGCCGCGGATGCCGCCCCGATGCCACTCGATCACACCGTTTTCCCCGCGCGAGCGGGGATGAGCCCGGCGCTGTCATCGCGCGCTTGACGATCGCGCAGTTTTCCCGCGCGAGCGGGGATGAGCCGCGAAAGTGGCGGCCGCCGCAGTGGGGATTGACGTTTTCCCCGCGCGAGCGGGGATGAGCCGCATTTGCAGGTCTCGTCTTGGTCGTTGACGGAGTTTTCCCCGCGCGAGCGGGGATGAGCCCCATCGCCCAAATCCAAGAAGAACTCGCCGAGCGTTTTCCCCGCGCGAGCGGGGATGAGCCCTGGGGTGCTGCCTAGCCGCAGGCGTCGTGGCGGTTTTCCCCGCGCGAGCGGGGATGAGCCTCGGCATCCTCATGAGCGCGCCTCCACCGTCTCGTTTTCCCCGCGCGAGCGGGGATGAGCCCATCAAGCGCGCCATGCAAGCCGACCTCGAGCAGTTTTCCCCGCGCGAGCGGGGATGAGCCTGATGGTCCTGAGTGAGGTCGCGGACGCGGGCAGTTTTCCCCGCGCGAGCGGGGATGAGCCCGTCGGTGATGCAGGGGCATCCTGGCCGCAGCAGTTTTCCCCGCGCGAGCGGGGATGAGCCGGCACCGACAGGCGTCGTGCAGTCGGGTGTCCTGTTTTCCCCGCGCGAGCGGGGATGAGCCCAATACGCGCCGTCCCCGCCCACGCCAACGTCTGTTTTCCCCGCGCGAGCGGGGATGAGCCCTTGCGGCTCCGAATGACGCTTAATAGCTCTGAGTTTTCCCCGCGCGAGCGGGGATGAGCCGGTCTCGGCGGCGCGCTCGCGGGCTTTGACGCGGTTTTCCCCGCGCGAGCGGGGATGAGCCGGCCCTTGCCGCGCCGACTGGGCAGCCTATGGGGTTTTCCCCGCGCGAGCGGGGATGAGCCCCTGCGATTCTCGGGGTCGCCTTCGTCCCCATAGTTTTCCCCGCGCGAGCGGGGATGAGCCGAACTTCGCGGGCCTGTGGGACGATGAGGAGGGGTTTTCCCCGCGCGAGCGGGGATGAGCCCATGCCATTTAGTGCCGATGCTGACAGACTTAAGTTTTCCCCGCGCGAGCGGGGATGAGCCTCCGATGAGGCTACGCATCGCTCCGCGCGACGCGTTTTCCCCGCGCGAGCGGGGATGAGCCGACACTCGCGTGTTGCTGGGATTCCAAGGGGAGGTTTTCCCCGCGCGAGCGGGGATGAGCCGAACGGCTCGCCAATGCACCGGAGGTCGCCTACGTTTTCCCCGCGCGAGCGGGGATGAGCCGCCGTCGCCGCCCGAGCATCCATCGTCCCCAGCGTTTTCCCCGCGCGAGCGGGGATGAGCCGCGCTCGCGCAGGTCATCGGTCACCCGGCGCGTGTTTTCCCCGCGCGAGCGGGGATGAGCCCCAGCTGAGGAGAATAGATGACCCGCGAGTACCGTTTTCCCCGCGCGAGCGGGGATGAGCCCAGGGCTGCGAATGGGCAACGCGACTCCCGCTGGTTTTCCCCGCGTGAGCGGGGATGAGCCCCTCACCCGCGATATGAGTGTCTACTACTACGGGTTTTCCCCGCGTGAGCGGGGATGAGCCCTTGAATTCCGGATCGCGCTCACAACACCCGCGGTTTTCCCCGCGTGAGCGGGGATGAGCCCATCTCCGAGGACGGGCGGAACGCCTCGGGGATGTTTTCCCCGCGTGAGCGGGGATGAGCCCACGGCGGAGAACATAGCCGCCTACTTCGCGTCGTTTTCCCCGCGTGAGCGGGGATGAGCCCGCTTGGAGTGGCTCGAGGCCGAGCGCGACCCCGTTTTCCCCGCGTGAGCGGGGATGAGCCCCCTGCTTGCACGATACGCCGCCGACGGTGTATGTTTTCCCCGCGTGAGCGGGGATGAGCCGTAGTCCCAGTGGCGATATCCACTTAGGACTTGGTTTTCCCCGCGTGAGCGGGGATGAGCCCTGCAGACGCTCGCGGGCGAGCGGCTTGATTGTGTTTTCCCCGCGTGAGCGGGGATGAGCCCCTGTCGTTCGGGTACACCGCGCGATCGTCGATGTTTTCCCCGCGTGAGCGGGGATGAGCCGCTGTGCGCACAGGTGATCCGACCATCGACCTGGTTTTCCCCGCGTGAGCGGGGATGAGCCCGCCTGAGTTCCGATATGGGGAGCACTCTTTCCGTTTTCCCCGCGTGAGCGGGGATGAGCCGCTGGTCATTACCCGAATCGTGCGCGCATGGCGGTCTTCCCTGTGCGCGCGGGGCCAGTCGGGGGGGCACGCCACGTCCACGGATCTGACCCACGGTTTTCCCCGTGCGCGCGGGGCCAGTCTCATGCCCGGTCCTGACGCCCTGTGGGTGTCAGGCTTTTCTTCGATCACGCGGATCGTTGGGAAGAAGCAGGCCGGAAGGTCGTGCGCATGGATGCGCGAGGCTAGCAGGAGCCTCCGAAACAACCTAGGGGTTACGCGACAAGCGTGTGCTGGTAGGGAAATAGGAGCATCACTGGCAGACGCCACCCTGCGGGCCCTCACGAAGGCGCAAACCACGCGTGAGTCGAAGGGCGCAACGTCATCCGCTTCCCCGAGACCTGCCGCGTGATCGACACGGAGACCACCGGCCTGAGCTGCGACTGGGACCACCTCATCAAAGTCGTGGCCGTCAGATTCTTGGATGGCGAGGAGGTTGCTCGCTTGAGCTCGCTTATCCAGCCACCGCGAAACTGGGTGGTGCATTTGTTGATGAGTTCGTCGCCGACCTCACGGACATAACCAACGAGATGCTCGAGACCGCCCCGCAGCCGATCGGGGTCCTCAGCGAGCTCGCGTCCTTCATCGGCGAGGTGCCCGTCGTCGGTTACTACGTCACTTTTGATATTCACTTCCTCTACGATTCTTTCGTTCGTTACCTCGGTTACCTGTTCCCGAACGACTACGTGGACGCCCCGCGTTTCCCTCGCAAGCTCGACAAGTTCACGAAACGCGAGGCCATGCAGATCGTGGCTGACCTGGGCGGCGTCAACCTGGAAGCCATCACGAAGAAAACGCAATACCTCATCCTTGGCAACAACGACTACTGCGCCATGATCAAGGACGGGAAGAGGCGTAAACAAAAGAATGTCGACGCGTACGGGTTCGCAGGAACCGGGATCGAGTTCCTCCCGAGACGGTCTTCTACGACATGCTCGGCGACGAACTCCTCGAAGAGCGCTAGGAGACTCGCGCGCGGGTGAGCCGTACGCGGCACCCCGACGAGGCCGGGGCACAGCCCGTCGATCGCCCGCGGAAACACAAGAGAACGTCGGCGTGCCGCTCCTTGCCGCGCCGCCGCTGTGGTTGCGCGACTCGATGGCACCAACATCCACAATGCCGACGACGACTCCGCCACGGGGGCAATCAAGACGAGTCCCGAACTGTTGCCGCCTACCGTCGAGCACCTTCGCTCGGGGTGGTCGTCGCGTGAGCGGCAGCCCCTCGCTTTGCGCGCAACTTCCGGCGCGCGACCGCGGTAAGCCTCGTTCGCACCGGCACTACACCCGATCGGTATGCATGACACCCCTTCTGATCGGGTGCAGCGCCCCCCAACGGGTGCAGCGTCCCCTAACGGGTGCAGCGTCCCCTAACGGGTGCAGCATCCCCTAACGGGTGCAGCATCCTATAATCCGCAACGATTGTAATGGTGCCGACGTCGACGAGGAGTGGTGAATCGGTCTGACGTGGTGGGGGTGGCGACGTGCCGGCGGCCTCGATCCCGGCGCAACAAAAGGCCCCGAAGCGTGAGCTTCGGGGCTAACTGGTGGCTCCGACCGGCGTCGATCCGGTGACCTTTCGATTTTCAGTCGAACGCT
>ERZ773005.906-NODE-906-length-18198-cov-13.830844_pt1 | contig 18198 bp, 14 predicted proteins | sample MGYA00580666_ERZ773005 | MGnify/ENA primary metagenome ERZ773005 (study PRJEB29015, sample SAMEA2737999) | human oral metagenome | biome: human oral; feature: human-associated habitat; material: dental | place: China | collected 2061 ...
CGGGGCGGCCTCGCGGGCGAGCTGCCGGGCATGGCCTCAGCGGGCCAGCCAGGCCAGGTAGGAGTCGAAGGTGTAGGGCCGGCCCAGGAAGTCCGCCACCAGGTCTGCGGCATCTCGGCTCCCGCCGGGGGCCAGCACCCGATCGCGGTAGCGGGCCGCGATCTCAGGATCGAGCAGATCGCCGGAATCGAAGGCGCTGAACAGATCCTTGGCGATGACCAGCGACCAGGTGTAGGTGTAGTAGGCCGAGCCATAGCCCTCCAAATGCCCGAAGGAGGCGGGCATGCAGGTGCCTGCCAGGTAGGGAAACATCGAATAGCGTCGTTGGATCCGCTGGGTGTATTCGGCAAGGTCGCCGGGATCATCCAGGTGCAGCCGGTAGGCCAGCGCCGCATAGAACAGCTGGGTGCGTAGCTGGAATCCCTTACCGAAGTCGTCGGCCTGGCGCATCCGGGCGACCAGTTCGGCTGGAATGGGTTCACCGGCCGCATTGGTGGCGAAGCTTTGCAGCACCCCGACATCCCAGGCCCATTCCTCGAGCATCTGGCTGGGTGCCTCGACGAAGTCCCATTCGGTGGCCACTCCCGAGAACCGCACCCAGTGCTGCTGCCCGCCGATCAGTTCGTGGATCAGATGACCGAACTCGTGGAACAGCGTGATCACCTGATCGTGTTCCATCAGCCCGGTCGGGAAGTTGCACACCAGCACGCCCTCGGGCAGTTGCCGGCCGGCGACTCCCGTGGTGAGCGTGAACTGGGCGGCATGTTTGAACTTGCCGGCCCGCGGATGCAGGTCCAGGTAGATGCGTCCCACCGCGGCCCCATCGTCGCTGTGGGCGACATCGTAGGCGAGCACATCGGGATGCCAGACCGGCACCTCTACCTGGGTGTAGGTCAGTCCGAACAGCCGGCCCGTGACCGCCAGCACCCCGGCCCGCACCTTGGCGAAGTCGAAGTAGGTGCGCACCAGTTGGGCGTCCACCGCCAACTGCTCGCGGCGATGCGCCTCGGTGTAGTAGGCCACGTCATAGCCCTCGACCTGGGTGGCCTCGGGCCGGTCCTGTTGCAGGCGAGCCAGCAGTATCGCCACATCGCGGCGGGCGGATGCCTCGGCCGGCCCGGCGATTTTGTCGATGAATTCCCCGATGGCCGCGCCGGTACCGATCATCCTCGTCTCGGCCTCATAGTCGGGCCAGTTCGCATAGCCCAGCAGGCCGGCCAGTTCGGCACGCAGCGCAAGCATCTCGTGCAGCACCTCGACGTTCTCGGGTAGCGCCCGGGTGAGGGACGCCACGAGCACCGCCCGGCGGGTCTCGGCGTCCCGGGCGAAGTTCCGCACCGGGATGAGGTCCGGGTAGTCGGTGGTGACATCGATCAGCCCATCGGCGGCAGCCGGGTGGGCAGCCAGCCAATCCGAAGGCAACCCAGCCAGCTGCCCGGGAGCGAACCTGACGGTCTTGGTGCCCTCACGGATATTGCGCGCGAAGGCCTGGCCCAGCACGGTCAGCCGGTCATGCACCCGCTTGATCCGCTGACGGTCGGCTTGCGATGCGGCTACCCCGGCCCGGCGGAAGTCGCGTAACAGGTGTTCGAGCAGCCGCGCCGCAGCCGGGTCGAGACCGGAACCGTCCAGGCCGGCCAGGATTCGATAGAGCTCGGTATCCAAACCCAAATCGGTGATCAATCGCCTAGCGGCCAACGCGAACTCTTCGGCAGCCTGCCGGGCGGCTGCCTCCGGCAGCACCTCGCTGAACAGGTAACCGCGGTGGGCCACATTGCTGAGGACGATCTCGATGTCGTTCATCGCCTCGAGCACGCCCAGCGCGCCGGCGGGCGGGTTGGCCTTGAGGTCTGCGATGGCGCGGCGAGCCCGATCGAGCTGGGATTCGCCGATCTGCTGCAGCCAGGCGAGCCAATCGGAGGTGGGCATGGTCAACGGGGTCACTGTCACCGCCCCAGATTACGCGAACGTTCTCGCCGGATCGCATCCTGAGCGGCTGCCCGGCGGGCGGGGTTCCGCACGGCCGGGCAGCCCGAGACGAATCCGCCCCCGTCCTTACCCGAAGACCGGCCCGCTTCGCCTCCGCTGGCCGTTCCGCAATAGACCATTCCGCGGCTCACGCCACGCACCTTGCCGGGGCCCCGCCCAATCCGGGCACCGGCCCCACCCATTCCGGGATTCCGTCGCCGGAGGCCGGCGACGACCCCAGCGCTCGGGTGCGCATCCATTGCGGCACCTAAAACCGTTGAGCGCTGGAAACCGTTGAGCGCTGGTCGAGACATCGGGCAAGCCGTCACCGGCTCACAGTGCCACCGATTGCCATTCCCGGTTCCTGTTGGCCCGGTCTGCAGCGGGTTTGAACAGTGGACTCTTGCTAGGGAATTTTACAACTCACCGGCGCAACAACCAGCCGTAACAGGTCCTCGCCAATTCCTTCCAGATATCAAAATTTCGTCTTGTCCGCCGCCGTGGAACGGCAATCGCTTTGATAGAGACCGCACTTTTCCCCGATTTCACGAACTAGGGTGGTTGGGTGCTGAAGAACCTAGATCCGTTGCTGGTTCCGCCGCTGCTGGCCGCTCTAGCCGAGATGGGCCACGGAGATGTGATCGCGGTGGTGGACAGGAACTTCGCCGCCTATTCGCACACCACGCGGGTAATCGATCTGCCGACCGCGAGCACCGCGCAGGTGATGCGGGCGATCTGCTCGGTGCTGCCGCTGGATCTGTCCAGCGATTCCGCGGTGATCCATCTGTTGACCGATCAGGGCCACGAATCCCCCGTGACCACCGAGGTCCGCCGTATCTGGACCAGAGCGGAGGTCCATCCGGTGACCGACAAGGGACTACGACGGCCAGAGTTCTATCCACAGGTCCGGGACGCCTACTGCGCGGTACGCACCGGCGAGGTGCTGCCGCACGCCTGCTATCTGCTGCGCAAGGGAATCCGCTAGCGCCCGCCCGCCATCCTTTACCACCGACCGAAACCTACCCCAGCATCCGAACCCCCAGCCGCCCCCGCCACAAGACGACCAGCATGCCCGAGTGGGGCGTTCGCCCGTGTCCAGTTCCCGGGCGAACAGGCCCATCGCTAGACTGACTGCACCGGCACCAAGTCAGGCCGGCATCGCCGGCGATTGGTGGCAGTCATGACGGATCGTCCCGCACTGGATTCGCGACCGCTCGGCGTGATCCTGGTGAATGGGCTACTACCCAGGCCGATGGCCGGTCCTCCGGAGGTCACCGGCGCCTGCCCCGCTGGCGCACCGGTCAACTGGCTGGGATTGGCCAGATCGTCGGAAGAGGCGCTGACCGAACTTGAGGCCCTGCTGACCGGGCAGGGCCATGTGGTGCGGCGCCCGGGCATCGCCCCCGCCGGCAACGGCGCCGGGGCTCTGCCCGAGACCTTCTGGGAGCACGCCCGCTCGAAGCTGGAATCCGCCAGCCACCAGCTTGAGCTGGCCACGGGCACGGCGGCCTGTGTGGTGGGGGTTGGGCTGGGTGGCCTGCTGGCACTGGAACTGGCTCTCGATGGCCGGATCGCAGCCGTGGTTGCCTGGCAGCCCGATCTCGGGTTGCCCAAGGAACTGGACAGCGCCTGGCGGGCCGCCCGAGGGTGCTTCGAATTCCAGGAGCTTGCCGGCGAAGCCGTCGGTAGGCCGACGCCCGGGGCGACCGGCACCGGCTGGGAGTTGCCCGGCGATTACGCGGAAATCCAATGCCTGCGCCGAGAGATCGAGCACCTGCGGTCCCGCGTGCTGCCGGTGCCCGGGCTGGTCGTCTCCGATCTCGACGACGTCCGGGCGGTCGACCCGCGCTGGTTCGGCGCTCGAACACAGCGGAACCTGTGGCTGACGGTGGCTAGCGGTGGCAATGTGGTCCGCCCGGACGGGGAAAACGCCTGGGGGCGCACCGACACGTTGCGGGCCACTGCCGATTGGCTGAACCGGCTGCCCCGGGCCGAGGCAAGCCGACGGCGGGCGGACGGCCGGCTGGTTGAGCCGGCCACCGACCCGGGCGACAGACGCGGCAGCGTGTTCATCTCGTACCGGCACGGCGCTGAGGGATCCCGCCGGGCAGCGCATATCGCGAGCTATCTGCAAGCGGCCGGGCTGCGAGTGTTTCTCGACAAGAAACAGATGGAACCCGACGACATCGTGGCTCTGATCGACCGGGCCATCGCCGACGATTGCAGCGGCGGGGGGATCGTCGCCACGCCGGACATCGGCCACAGCGATTTCGTGCAAAGACAGGAATTGCCCAGGCTGCTCGCTCACGCCGAACGGCATGGCATGCGGATCGCGGTGGACAATGCCATCCGCGGCACCGATGACCCCGGGCGCATCGACGTGCGAAAACCGCTGGACTTGCTGGGCCTGCCCCAAGAAACCCTGGACAACTTCACCCAGTACGACATGATGGGCGTCGAGCACGCGGCAAATGCCCACCCCGGCCTGCCGGTGACCGAAAACTATGGGATCGATTCCTATATCGAACACCTACTGCGCAGCCGCATGGAACCACTACGCAACCACCCGGTGTACCTGGACATTCACACCTATCCCGGCCTGGGTAGCGATATCCCCGACAATCGGGAGGCCGATCTCCGGATCCGGCTTTGCCTGCCCGGATACCCCGGTGCAGAATGTCACCGGGAACGGGTGGCCGCCTTGCGACGCCTCAAGCTGACTCTGCGCTCGATCGGCGAGGCCCTGCACGCGGCCGGCCCCGAACGGGTGATCGTCACCGGGGGCGCCCATCAGTCCATCGCTCTGGCGCTGGGCGGCATGCTGTCGGAGCGCCGGCTGGCCTGCCCGGTCATCGTCGAGGACCGCTATGGCGCGTGGGGGCTGCCCAACGACCACGACCCCCAGGTCTTCCGGGTTTCCGAACCGGTCACGGTGGACGAGGGTGAATGGGACCCATCGGCGCAAACGGTAGCGGTGCTGGTGGCCGGCCCCCAAACCGACTCCAGGATGTTCACCGACTTCGTGGCAAAGCTGCGGACTCCCATCGCCCGGGCCGCGATCATCGAGGCCTTCGACCCCAACCGGCCCGGCGATCCGACCGCCACGATCGACGCCCGGGAGGGTACACGGCTCGCCACTCGGATCGCCGCCGAGGTGACCGGCTTAGCCGGTGGCCCGGGCAGCGAGATCCTGCTGTGCCACGCATTGAGCTTCCCCCTGGCCGTATTGCTGGGCCGGCTGCTCAACAAGTACCGCATCGTCTGCTACGAGGCCATCGGCAAGCAGTGGTATCAACGCCTGTGTGCGCTGTCCCAATCGGACGCCCAGATCGACTGCGTCTACGACGATCCCTGGCAGCCGGGCGTCCCAACTAAGTTCTGGTAGACGCTAGGATACGCGGCCCACCATCCGCGAGGCGAGCGTCCCCCTCAGCCAGCGCTGACCAAGGTAACTGCCCCTCAGGCACCCAGCTAAGCAGATCGACCTGTCTCCAGGAGACGCACAAACGTCATGGGCATCAGGTCAATCGTCTCATAAAGGAAAACACTGATGGATTTCAATTTGCGAGCTGTAGCAGCCGATATCTGCCCACTGGCTTGTTGCCAGGGCAACCCCAGGTATTGACGCACACTCACTGACCGCCTTTGAATTGAGGCGTGCCTGCACTGCGGTGCAACATTCTTATCAAACACGAGCGCTCCGACGACACCTTTGTCCTCATCAATACGTACCCGATATAGAACGGTGTCATGCCCGTCCGGCTCCGGTGTTCGCCACCCCCACAGATGAGAATAGGGCGGTGCAGTACTCGGGCAGGGGCCTATCTGCAAACCACCGTAGTCGGCCCAAAGGCAGGTGACGTCTCCCAAAATCTCCCGTACAGCGGCCCATTCCTGTACACCCCACCCATACAGAATTGCGCTGCTCTCCTTGGGGCTCACTTTGCGTCCCTTTCAATGACCGGATCCAACCGGCTAAAGTCCACTGTTATACTGGCGAACTCAACAGCCTGCACGGTGACCATACCAAATCCAATCGCACCACGGCCCCCCAAGGTAATCAGTCCATCGTTTAGATCCCGCATTGCATGCAGCAGTGCTCTTTCCACCCAGGCGTGCTTGCCCGGTAGCCGTGGACCGACGACTTTCAACTCCATGGTCAGGTTAGGCTGGTATCGCTGTTCAAAAAGCGCCCCATTGCGTGTACCGCCAGTGAAGCGATCGATTGCGATTCGCGCGTACGTCTTGATTTTCGACTCCTCCACCCGGGACATCATGTCAGCTTGTAGCCAAGGCGAATTGCTGAACTCCCACATTCCGCGCCGCTGGGTCGATCCAAAAGCCCGGCAAACCCCGCAGGTTCCGCAGCCTGTCCACTCGTTCGCGTCGAGACAGGTAATCATGCCAAGCGAACGACCTATGAACTGCACACGTGAACGCAATAGACCCTTCCATGCCGTGCCAAAGGTCTGAGTTTGACCATCGTCGGGTAGCGCGTAGTAGGGGCATCGTACCGTAGCTGTCAGCAGAGGCGGTTGCGGTTCAAGCCCGACGGCAGTTCCTTTGGCATCCGGGAACCAGGTCTGTCCCAGCTTTAACAGCCGATCGACCCGCGCCATTGCTGGATCCGGTTCCAACGGTTCTAGTACCTTGCCATCCTGACGGCCATCACCTTTCTCGCCGCCCAGATTCGCCGGCTCCAACTCCAATAGCTCAGCTACTTCATCCTTGTCATCGAGGTTCAGTACCCGATGACAGATCTCGGTGACCTGAGCATGTCCCATCCCGGTGGTTTGCCCACCACCGAACCGTGGCCGCCACCTCTTCAAATCCTCAAGGAATGGATACGGATCAGAAGTTTCGGTTCTAAAGTAGACCGATACGTTTCCGCCGGTCACTTCTTCCACAGCGAAGAGACCCTTGTCGGCAGCCGCCCCACGATGTCGATCAATCTTCACTCGATGCCGATTGCCGATCTGGGCATCCGTCACTCTCACGCCGAGAACCCACCAAGGCGAGATCACCGGTTCCGAGATCACCGGTTCGCCGTCGGGCAACGACCCCAAGAACCGAGTCGCCTCGGTCCCGAGGAAGGCTCGTAGATCACCTGCCACGCTGGTACCCGGAATCACGGGCCGACGAGACAGCGAAACGTCGTCCCGCGGCTCGGTCAAGGTTTCAGCGGAGTCTTGGGATTGTGTTTCCCAAGCACCGATCCGCCAAGGCGTTTGCATGGCGATCCGCACTCGCACATAGGTACGTTTCATGACCTTGATCCCCTTGTGATCTGGAATGCAAGACTGTTTCGCTGATCCTTCGGAACATCCCGGATGATCTGCTCGATGCCCTCGCTCTGTGGCTTGGACAGCCGGCGCGCCATGGGCTGGTTTTGCTGTTCCCGGGTAAATTCATCACCTGGCTGCGTCGCACGTATCAAACCGGCGAGCCATTGTCGCTGGTCATAGCTGAGCCTCAGGGCATCCACTTTGTCGGCCCAAGACATTCCGATTGCCGATCGTTCCGACGTCGCAGAATACGAAGACGACTGCCGGGACGCTACCGGCTGCTCGCATTCATTCAGGGATGCCGATCGTTCCTTCTCGGTGATCGCCGTCAACCAGCCGTATCCTTCATTGCGTCGTACCCCGATGCCACCCGCGATGGCAGCCAACAGGTCGGCAGGCTTCGGCACCCGCACCTTGGCGGTCGCTCCCGGGGCCAAAGATATCTCCTGTGGTTTGGGCAGACCACTGGCAATATGCCAGCCTCCCGCACTGAACGTGTCGAGGCGACGCGCCCAGGTGTCTTCGACTACCAAGCCATAGGATTCCAGCGCAGCCGTGAAGTCTGCCGTGGGCGCTCCGAACGCGTCCACCAGTATTGTCGGCGAGCAAGTTCGAAGTACCACCTCGGCGTCGTTCCGGGGAATACTCGGTTCTGATGCCACAGTGAGCTGTACCGCACATTTTCCCATGACGCTGCTTCTACCCCCGACGAAAACGGTGTCCAGTCTAAGCAACGTCGCCGTGGGCGCTGCATTTGGAAGTACTATGTGGCCCCGGAACTTTGTTCCAGCCTCAATAGCTTGCCTGCTGAACAGCTGCCCCGTGGCCGCCGTATTTTTCCGTGGCGTCAGCGCCGTAGTCGTCTGGGTGATGAAACGACCGCCTAGGTATCCGCCTGCACACCGCTCGTACCCCTTGGCCTGGGCATCGGCCGGTGTCAATCGCTGGGTGAAGGCCTCATCGATCCGGATCTCGGATTGAGGTGTCTCCGGCTGTGGATACTTCATTTTCTGCTCCGACTGGCCGATTACTGTTACCCCATCGGGAATCACGGGACTGAAGCGCGCACGCTCGAAAACCTGCTTAAAGTCTTCGTCCCGCTGGTTACCCTGGGCCATCCAGGCCGCGGCCAGAGCTCCCCGCATGACGGATCCCGGGATGACCGGGTGACTGGTGGTCAGGAATGCTCGCGTGCCACCTTGCCCCAAAGACACCCGCTGGCTCGCGGTGACTATCAGATCAAGCCAGCAGGCCATCATTGCACCACCTCTCGAAGCTGCCAGATGAGCACCAGATCGTCCCGCACCGATCGTGCTGGGCAACTGATCGACACCCAGCCCATCCCTCTGGTGCGACGCTGACCGACCTTCTCTACTGCACGCCCAGCCAGATGGATAAGCGCCATATGATAGTCGACCAATCGAGTACCCGGACACAGCCGGAATCCGCAATCCGGTAATGCGGAACGCTGGGTAACCTCCAATGTGGCCGGCCCCATTGTCGCCTCTTGTTTGATGTGTAGCGCTCCGGGACAGACCACACCACCAGCCCCCAGCCGAATGCTGGCTCTGGACTGGTAGCGAACGGTTGACGGCTGTGTGACCTGGAAATTCCACGGGCATTGCTCTCCCTGAGGACCGCCGAACACGCTCATTACGAACGGGTGATCGCGGTCATCAGTACCCGGAAGTAGCCAGCGTGCCTCGTCGCGGAACACGCCCTTGATCGCGGCGCTGCTGATGGGCTGTTCATGGTCGAGTACCTCATCCAAACCGTCGGCGGCCAAACCGGTGCCGAATCGGACGCTCGTCGCGAACTGCATGCACATGGTCATGGATGTCATCGCCACCACCTGCCTATGGAAACAAGATCACCGATCAACGTCGTCTGCGCTGCGCTAATGGTTCCCGCATCGATACTCATGATCTCGATAAGTTTTGCGACTTCGGGCATCCGGCTGCACAAGTACGCCAGCTTCTGCCGAGCGATGGCCTCATCACACCCACCGATTGCCGCGACCAAGCTGGTCACCGAATTGGCCGACATGCCACCCAGATGCTGCAATGCCGCACATTGCCCGTGAAGCTGGTCTAGAGACCAAGGCTTGCGGTAGCCGTCGGGGCCGTCGTGGGTCAGATCGAGCCAGGCGAAACTCCAACCCTTCCCCATCACCGATCGCTTGGCATCCTTGAGCAGGCGTTCGGATATGGAGATCTGATCTCCAAAGGGTACCTCCGCCTTGCATATGACCATGCCCGCAGACATGGTCATATGATCTCCTTCAACGCCGGAACCTGGCGGATCCTGTGCCAAAGAAGTCATGAATCGGTCCAGGAACCGCCAGCACCGTTCTGCCGGGAGACTGATCAGCAGATCGTCGCCTCCCATGATGTGTGGAACGAGTGGCATGATCTCGTCTTGCGGATCTAGAATTGCCGAGGCCGCTTCAAGCAACGCTTCCTTGGTAACTGCTTTGACACGTTCCGAGATGTCTTTTAGCTCGGTCGTGTTACCAATTTTGGCTGCCCGGGTCTTAGCTTTCCCGAAGAGCTGGCCCAGTCCGTTTCCGTCAGCAAAGATGAGGGCAGTATGGTTGTCACGATGTGTTCTAACTCGATGAACTTCAGTTTCCCAGGTCAGCTCGCCCAGTTCCTGAAAATGCTGGCTGCCACGCAGTTCGTTCTGCCCAGGTCGTTTACGATTCAGCTCGTCACGCAACCACCACTCACAGATAAATCGATTCGGGAAGCGATCGTTTGCCTGTGTTCGGACAACCTTCTTCCAACGATCGCCAACGTTCTTCTTGAATCGGGTGTCGCAATCCAGGCACAAATTCAGCGGGTCTGGCACATCCGCATAGCGCACATCACGTAGGTAACTGGCCGGGGAGGTACGGCATTCATCGCATAGTCGCACAATCGGCACTTCACATGGCGCAGGCTGATAGGTTTCTTCGTACCATTCATGGTCAGTTCCCAGCAGGGCTGCATATGGTTCACCACTGGTTATCCAGTTTACAGAAATCGTCACAGCCGGCAGCCTGCGTTTGATGCGTAGCGCGAGATCGCGACCGGCGTTTAGCGTCACTTCCTCGTCATCGCCGAGCAAGGACACTACACCATCCATATTCAAGGCTTCTTCGTTCAAGCGAACGCCGTGGTGATCATTCAACACCTCCTGTACCAGGCATTCCTTACGACCCTCCTCGGTCGCCTGAGCTGGTAGCAAAGTGACCAGCACCAACTCCTCGGACGCGCCGCGCCGCCCCCACAGTCTGCGAGATCTGCCCAGATAGGCTTGGATTCTGCTGACCGCCACATCAATATAGGTTGTCATTCCAAGCCTCTCTAAGCATCGTCAGCTTCCATTTTACATGGTAGGTATTGATCCAATTCCGTAGCATCTGGCAACGGCATCAGGTCACCCTCGCGGCCACCTGTGTGGTTGCTGAACCAGCGGAATGATTCCCCAAACTTCTTCGATTCGCGGCTAGCGAACGACTCGGTCGTTGGATAACTGATTCGGTCTGCGTCTACAGACTTCGTCCCCAGTATCCGGCGTAATGCGGAATGTGCCGCTGCCAGCCCACGCGGCTCTACCAAGTTCCGTACATGGCCCAGTACCTGCTCAACGGTAAGACGGCTATCGGCATCGGCGTTGTAGCGTTGGCTGGCACTTTCGGCCTGGAAAGCCTCCACCCGGGTGGTTGCCGTGCCATATCCGAGCGGTTTCCCACCACCCAGGTGAGTGGCGCAGTCGGTAGCAAAGAATGCACTCGGATCGGCTGCGGCGATCAGCCAGCCGATTTGCTCGATATCCAGATTGTCGAAGGAGATCCGGGTACGCAGAATGGTTCCGGCCGCCACCGAAGATGCGCTGCCATTCTGATCGCTGTTCCAGGATGAAGGTTCTTGCCTTCCGTGATTGACCTGACCATGCCAGTAGAATTTGCGACCCCTGATTTTGCGTAGAGATTTGCCATCCGCTATCGATCCCCAATGAGAAACAGGAATATGCGATTCATCTTTGCTGGCCCTGCGCCTATTAGCCTCAGGCGCCTCCAGATAGAATCCGCCGGACGAAGGCTTGGGCGACCGCAATGGAGGCAATTGCTTATCGCTGATCTCGACGGGTGACTCGCTTCGTCCCCAGCCCACGTGCACATGTGTTCGGTAGGAGGCCTGGTCATGTTCCTGGCTACGTTCCGCCCGTACGGAGCCGAACACTGCGCATGTGGGGCACAGTGCGCGAGGATCACTGCACGGCAGATAGTAATCGTCCATGCGCTGGCCCACTGGCGAACTGCCATGCGAACGCCAGATAACAGCCATCTTCAGGTTGTCCTTGGAGACCCAGACGGTGTCACCGACGCCGAGCCAGCCATCGACTTTTCGTCTGCGCCCAACTAGGGCTTTCTTTTCGCCGTGCCACACCTCATCATGGGGCCAGTCTTGCTCACCAGGTACGCAACCGGAGGTATCCGATGGGTGATCGTTACCGATCAAGTCCGCATTGCCATCGCAAGCGTCCACATATCTCGACCACTGCTCAGGCTCAATCGCTATTTCTTCTTCCCCAAGCTCAGAGACTGCCACGTAGTAGGATTTCTTGTCTCTGATCGCCGTGGACCGGGTCAGGTGGACCACCCAGCCCGATCCTGCCTTAACCGAAGCAGAACTACATGCCTCGAAACGCTTTTTTGCCGCACTCTTTGTCATTAGCTTGTTATTATTATCAGCGATTTTGCCGGCGGTCTTCGTGTTATTCGATTTAAGACCGAAGGCAACCTCCATTCCGGAGTACAGCTTTCCGACGAGTCCGGGATCGAACTGGATAAGCGGCACCCAGCATGTCCGCTTGGTCTTCTTTACTTTTGTCACGGCATGCGTGATTGGATCGATTTCGCAAACCACTGCCAAATAGTCTCGATCGCCGTCATACGCATTCATTGGATCGCGATGCACAGGCACATAGTCTGGATCCAGGATCCTCATGCACCCGCCTGACAACGCCTCGTGCAGCGAGCGAAGGGCACCACGCAATGAAGATCCTGGGTACTCAAGATGGTCGCCAGGCGCCAATCCGGTCTCGGAGGGAAGCAACAGCGGCGTTGTCATGGTGAGCACCCAATCGAAGTAGCCCGAGTAGCAGTCTTCGAGCATCTTCGCGTGACCATTTGGGGAATGTTTCTTAAGATTCCCATCACCGATGATCGGCAATGGCACAAATGAGTACGGATTGATAAACGAGAGCTCGGAACCGTGCTTCCGCTGGATCTGCTTTCGGATCTCGCTCTCCTCCTTTTTTTGGTGTGTCTCCTTCTTTTTGCGTATCCATCCCTCTCGTCCACCTTCATTAAGCCAGACCGCGGTCGGCGATTCAGCGAACGGCACCACTGCCAGCACGACATCCGCCGAGTTTGCCAAGGACCCGCAACGCGGCGGCCACACTGCCAGCACGACATCCGCCGAGTTTGCCAAGGACTGGGCCCAAGGCTCACAAAGCCCCTCAACTGTCGCGGTACACCCATCGGATGCAGTCACTTCAACGAGACAGGTTTTCTTGCGGAACTTCTTCACGGCCGGGCTGATATTTTCCAGGTCGCCGGGATTATCCGGTGTTCCGCCCACTCCGATCAAGTATTGCACGGTCTCGCCGTCAGATCCCCCAGCCTGCAAATCAAGCATCTCGATAAGATCATCCTCGGCAGAAACTGGTGCGTACTCGCCTCCGGCCGCACCGTTCCACAGCGTCCACTGCCAGCCGCTCTTGTCCCGCTTGTAAATTGCGACCGGCTCACTCATCGTTGTTCCTTCGAACGTCCTGGATCGCTCACTTCGTGTACTTCCATTCAACCATTTGAAAGTGATGTTCCTTTTCCTGCAGCGGGCCGCGCCAGCAACCGGAATCCGGTGATGTCACCGTGTTCGTTGCGCAGCAGACCGGCGGGGAACACGAGATCGTCCCGCTCGGGGCAGGCGTTCACCACCAGCTGGGATACCACATAGACGACACCGGTTCGCGGGCTCGGCAGACCCTCGGGAGGTCCATAGCGCAGCCGGGTGAGCGGCATGCCGTTCGGCAGTTCGCCGTCGGGCAGCCATTCCTCGGTCAGTCGCACATTGCCCTGTTGTGGCAGGGTCACCGCCGCACCGTCGTCTGGTCGATACACCAACTGGGCGTGCGGGGTGTAGTTCAGCAATCGCTCCATCGGGGTCCTTCGCGGTGGCATCGTCTGAACGCGATCGCCGAAGGGCCAACGACGGCTCCGTCGCTTTGTCCGCTGGCCTTTGTAGAGTCCCCCGACAACTGCGTCAAACAAATCTAAGATTACGGGCAGAAGCTTAGCCTAAAACGCAACCGGGCGCAGCAATTCCACCGAATCAATTTTGCCGGTTCGGCCACCACGAGCCGGCGGGGCGATCGTGGTCGTCCCTCGCCGGCCACCCCGCCAATCTCGATCAATCTCGATGGCCGGGCCGGCCTAGCACCGGGTGGCCTGCCTCGATGACCAGGTTACAGATCTGCCTTACGCCACCGAGGGCCGCTATCCGGTGTGTCATGCGCAACCGACTGCGCTCCGCGCACGATGGCTCGTCGGCCCGGGCGATCCGCGCAGGCGGTCTTCTCCCCTACGGTGTGGCGTTCGTCCGCGAATCGCGATCGTGGCATGGGCAGGTGGTTCGCCGCCGGCGGGTTGTGGGGCATGCCGGGTGAGACGATCGCTACGCACCACGGTCGTCCTCCTGGAAGCACTCCTCCAGGAGGTCATAGACGGCTTGGTCGTCGATGGTGGCCCGAGAATGCCTTTTGCGTCCTGGCCGGGCTGTCCGCGCATCCTCGGTGCCGTTCAGCCCGGGCAGGCTACGGTCCTTCAGACGCTTTCGCAATTCCCTCTCGGCGGCGTCGGGGTCATTTTCGTCCTTGATTTGCTCTTTGGCAGGTAATTGGCTGAAGGGCACCAGATCGGGGTGGGTCTTTGCGGGCCCCGGTGGCCGGCCATCGCGGCGGCTTTCGCCATGGCTTGAAGGCGCCGCATCGGGGTGGGTCTTGTCCGGTTTCGCGTAGCTGAATCCTTCCGATCGCATGAAGGCGTTCCACCTGGCATGTTCCAGCCGGCGCAGGTGTTCCCGGCCTTCGAGACCGTTGGGGCTGTCAGGCTGATGGTGACGGTGCAGCCGCTGTCTGGCCTTGTGATGCAGCACGACCGCCATAGAAGAACGATAGTGATACTCGCTTGTGAAGAACTCTTGGATGCCTCGCCACCACTTGTTCGCATCCAGGTCTGGTTCTTGTTGCACCCAGTGCAGGTGGCTGGCCAAGGCGGCGCTTTCCATATCCGATTGGATGATCGCCTGGTGAGTGTAGATCTCGCCCGTGCCGCCCACCAGGTCAATGGGCGGGGCACCGTCCGCCTGCAACACCTCCTGCAATGCCGGGCGCAGTTCGTCGGCATGCCGGGAGACCACCATGATGATGGGCTTGCGCTGCTTTCTGGCCAGTTCACGCTGCAACCGGATAGCAACCTGCAGGTTGCGGCCGTCATCGCCGAGGGAGACGAATATCAAGGTAGGGTTCGCGATTCGCAGCACCTGCTTCGCCAGTTCGGCGGAAGTAGCATCGACGCCGGGGTGAATGGTGATGTCGTGGTGGGCGTCATCGAACAGGATCCGTCTCACCGGCGGCTTCTTAGGCAACCAGTGGAGGGTCGATCGCCTGCGCCGGGCCGCAAGCAGGATCCGTCCTACCGGCGGCTTCTTGGCCAGGCCGGGATAATCCAGGCGGAATCGTTTGGCGATGTGCGGATCAGTATCGAACCCGTCCACTTTCAACAGGTACTGGCCACCGGCTGTGGTATCCATCTGGCAGAACCAGGTGAGGGCCTTCAGCATCTCCATGCCATGCTCCCCCAACCCTAAGATGACCGCCGATATCAACCGGTCCCCACGGTCGGTCGTGGCCGCCCGGCTGAATAGGTCAATGCCTCCGGTCTTGCCGATACCCCGAACGCCCGGTTGCTGGGAATCCTGCCATAGCCAGTTGTAGACCATGGTGCGCGCGATGTTGATGCGCCGGACCCGCAACGGGCCCGATCCGGCGGTGCCGGCTGCCCGGGAGCCATTCGCTCGCGATTCGGTATCCTCCGATGGGTTGCTCGATCTCGTCGCGCTGGTGACGATCAATCGGCCTTCGACGGAGTCCGAAAACAGGTATAGATCGGTCTGCCCACGGCGCCGGGTGTACCGCTCGTCCGATGTGATCTTGTAAGCCTGCCGCAGGTTTTCAGCCGGGTCTGAGCCCATGACGAAGAACCGCATTCGGCGTTTACGGCGCCAGGTCAGGGCGGGGGAAAACGCATCGTCGCGCAGGCAGATGGCCTTCAGCCGATCGGCCCGTGCCTGTAGACCGGTCGAGAACTTGCTGTCATCTGATAGCACATTGGTGAATACGATGATCGATTCCGGATCGCATTTGCGGATGCTCTCGGCCAACGCCAGCGAATTCTCGTTGAGTTCACTGAATACATCCGCCCGACGACGGTGTCGTAGCCTGCGGGCATATTGCAGTTTGCCCCACAGATCGCCGATCAGGCTGACCACCAGGGTGACGGTCAGGATTGGCGCCGCGGCCGAAAGCAGCAGGGCGTAGCCGGCCCCGATGCACGCGAACCCGTCGGCCTCTCGCATTAGCCGAAGCGTTGGGGCAATATCCACCCCGGCCACGAACACCTGCATGGTGACGTAGAAGGCCCCGATAACTGCCCCTACCAAGCCGCCGAGGCCGTTCAGCTGCGCGACCTGGATCGGATAGATCAAAACCGCGACGAGGGCGACAAGCCACACCCGTGAACTCAATGAGGCGAACCAGCTCCGATCGAACCACTCGATGACCCTGCCCGGCCGGCCGGGACCGCGCGAGTTGCGGCGCGCCCAGCGCAGCGAAACCCAGATAATCAGCGAAATCACCGCGATCGCCAGGGACACCCAATGGCCCCACGTCATCTTGTCCCCCTATGCCCGCGCCGCCATGGCGTTGGTTAGGCCTCGGCCAGCGCTACCCCGATAGCCGGGCCCGATAGGCACCATCGACCCGGCTACCCAGCAGTCGAGATATTAGCCAGCCGGCAGTCCCGACACAATAAACCAGCAGCAAAACCAAACACCCAGCAGACCCCAGAACCCGGCCGATCGGCCGTCTTGTTGGCTCCGGCCGTTCCCAGCCCCTTCAGCGGCTGCCGGGCACGACCCACTAGACTGAGACGGTATGACCCTCTCATTGGCACTGCTGGGGTGTCCGGTGTCGTCGCCGGCTATCACCGGGGGTGCCCGCCGATGAGATATGCCCGCCGGGGCCGTGTCCGGATCGTCGAACGCCTGCTCGTTTCGCGAACCTGGACCACACATTCTGGTCAGCGGTTAACCGCGCAGCCCGGGGATCTGCTGCTCACCGATGGCAATAGCACCTGGAGCGTCACCTCCGACGAATTCGCCCGCACATATCGCCCGTGCGGGTCGGTCTACGCAGAACGCTTCGGCGAGGTGGACGCCCGCCCTGCCGTTCCGGGCGAAGTCGTCGAATCTGCCGAGGGGCCTGAGACCGCCGTCCCAGGCGACTGGGTAGTCAGCAACGACCGGGGCTACATGTGGCTGATCGCCGGATCCCGATTCCACGAGACGTACCTTCCGGTCACCCAGGACTCCTGAGACCCGGCCAGGCATGCCGCGCTCCCGCTCGCTAACCACGATCCGCCCACAATCCTGGTGACACCGGGGACGCGCAGGCGACGGCTGCCGATCTAGCGGCCGCCCGATACGACACGTGACGCGCCGCTGGGCGGCCTCCGGCACGCTGCCGCGGCAGCCCAGCGATGGCCGATTCCAAGATCTCGCCAAGAATCACCCACCCCGGATAAAAAATGTCAGTGGCACCTGCTGAACTTTGTGCATGGCATCGGGGGACCGCAGACCATCGGGCAGCGACATCTGCGACCGCACGACCAGTATCCCACCAACGGCCAACAGAAAGGCACGAGAATGACTACCCTCGATTTCGACATCCTGCGCGCGGCGGTCGGCGGCTCCCATGTGGCGCTGCGTTGCCGCACCGAGTTGCAGCCCGCCGGCGGCGTCGGCGACAAGGTGTTCCCGTCCACCTACGGGGTTTCGGACGGGGCCCCCACCCGGTATGCCACCGAAACCTACCGGGAGGATGGGGTGGAAAAGCGCAGCGTCCTGCTCGATTCGGTGGCCAGCAGCGCCAACCGGCACGAGCTTGCCCTCCAGGAAGGCCTGGATGCCGGTGAGATCAGCTTTCCGAATCCATTCGTCGATTTCACCGTGGACGAAGAGCTGATCGAGATCGGGCGTATCACCGCTCTGCAAGCCCCGCATCGGCTGGCCGATGCGATCTTCCGCGATTCGATGCTGGACGGCACCTTGTTCCGGTTGAGCGAGTTGGGCCACCAGATCACCGACGCCTCACCGGACGCGGCGACGGCGTTGTTCCTGACCAATCCGGTAGCCCTGCTGATGGGCATGTGGGATTCCACCGGCCCCAAGGGTGGGTTGGGCGCCAAATTCCAGCGGGCCTTCGTCTCCGAGATCGTCGGTTTGGGCGCCCAATTCGGTGTCAAGGTCGGCAGCCGGATCGACCCGCTACAGATCGAGCGCAGCGCGGCCACGGTGTATAGGCATGCCAAACCAGACCAAGGGTGGACGCTGGACGAGAGCGAAGCCCAGGTTGATAAGAAGGGCCCGGTGGCGGTGGGCAACAAGGGCGATCTGGGCCGGCCGTCCGCGGTCAACCACGGCAATGTCACCCCGTCGATCGACCACCAGGCCGGTGGGGTGACCATTGAGAAGGCCATTCAAACCACGGTGATCTCGTTGGCGGCGCTGCGCAAGCTACGTTTCTGCACCGATGCCTCCGGGGCCGCGCTGAGCGG
>ERZ773005.911-NODE-911-length-18169-cov-4.411947_pt1 | contig 18169 bp, 17 predicted proteins | sample MGYA00580666_ERZ773005 | MGnify/ENA primary metagenome ERZ773005 (study PRJEB29015, sample SAMEA2737999) | human oral metagenome | biome: human oral; feature: human-associated habitat; material: dental | place: China | collected 2061 ...
CTCTCGTCGCAGACATCGGAGACGGCGGCAAAGTCGCCGTAGGAGCTCATGCGATCCGCGCCGCGTGCACGCACATAGGCACACGCAACAGGCGAGAGCTCGCCCCCCGGCGCATGGGTCGCACGTGCCAGTGTCTCCGAGAGCGGTAGCCCCAGTGCTGCTCCTGCGGGGCTGACGTGCTTGAACGAGGCGGCTGCGGGCAGTCCCGACATCGCTTTCAGTTCGCGGACGAGCTGCCAGCTGTTCAGTGCGTCGAGCAGATTGATGTAGCCGGGGCGGCCGTTCAGTACGGTGAAGGGCAGTCCTCCGTCCGCGTAGACGCGTGCGGGGGTCTGGTTCGGGTTGCAGCCGTATTTCAGTGCGATTTCGTTCATCGTGAGCGCTCCTTTTCTCTCGCATCGGTTGTTCTGTGTTTATTATAGCGGCGGAACGGCAGATTTTCAACCGATGGAAAGCATACCTTGAACGGCAAAGATATATTCTGATGCGGGGTGCTGCTTTTTGCTGTCTCAGACCTGAACGGTGCCGCTGCGCTCCATATCCACAGTGACGGCTGCCGTACGGAATACGATCTCATACAGGATGAGCGCGTCGCCGGCGGCATCAATGGTCTCTCCGTAGCCCGGAATCTTCGCCGCAAAGGCATCGGCGAGGTCGAAGATGCTGCGCGTGCTCGGCGCCGCTGTGCCGACTGCGCGGACGTGCGCCGTGCTCCCGTCATGCGGGATGGTCGTAAAGGAGACGGTGTTGTTTGCAGCCATCTCGCTGACCTTTGCATTGTCGGCAAAGGTGGCAAAGTAAATGCGCCGCTCCTCCGGGGCATAGATAAAGTTCACGATGCGCACATGGGGCGTATTGTCCGCGGAGGTTGCGAGAGCAATCTCTCTCTGCGTGCGCATCAAGCGAAGAAATTCATCCGTCATGTTCATTGTCATTCTCCTTTTCTTTACGGAATACTTGGAGTATAGTATAAAAAGGTGTCAATTTACGGTACCTTTTATGGAGATGATGACGATGCATAAATCCGAGCGACTGAATGACATGATGCGTTATCTCGCGGGGAAAAACCACTTTAACCTGTGCGATCTGATGGAGAAATACGGCATTTCCCGCAGCTCTGCCCTGCGCGATGTCCGCGCGCTTGAGGAGCTGGGCATGCCGATCTTTTCGCGTCCCGGCCGCGGCGGCTCATACGGCATTCTGCCGAACCGGCTGCTTGCGCCGGTTGTTTTCACGGCAGACGAGATGTATGCACTCTACGTTGCGATGCGCACACTGGATGCCTATCAGACAACGCCGTTCCATCTGGATATTGCGCGTCTGCGGGAGAAGTTCGAGGGCTGTCTTGCGCCCGTGCACATCGAGCGCCTGCACCGTATCGCGGAGATCCTGCACCTTGATGCGGTGCAGCATCCGAACGAGAGTGCCTGCCTCAAGGATCTCCTGCGGTTTGCCATGGAGGAGCAGCCCTGCACGATTGCATATCGAAAGGGAACGCTGCGCACCTATACGCTGCAGTTCTTTCAAATCAGCGCAGCCTACGGGCAGTGGTACGGGACGGCGTACAATTTTGAGACGGGGCGGGTGCAGGTCTTCCGCTGCGATCGGATTGTCTCGGTGCGCCCGTCTGCGGAGGAGGGCAGGGCGCTGTCGGACCTTGTACGTTCTGCCGAGGACCTCTGTCGTTCTGCGGATGCGGTCTCTTTTGCCGTGCGGGTCACGGAGCGCGGACGTGATCTCTTTCATAAAGAACACTACCCGTCCATGCACCTTACAGAGCGGGACGGGCAGTGCTGTATTTGCGGGTTTTACAACCCAGGCGAGGAGACGTTCATTGCGGACTATTTTATCCGCTGTGGGGATGCGGCGCTGGAGATTCGGCCGCAGGTGCTGCGGGACGCGATCTGCGTTCGGCTGCGCGCGCTGACGGCGCATTATGAGAGGGTGGGGGCAGACATGCCTCAATCGGAGATTTTCTGATTGCGCGCAGAGCCGCCTGCGTACGGAAGCTGCGGGGCGGTGAGGCGGAACGCAAGCGTCTCGCGGTCGACGATGCCGAGGACGGCATCACTGTCGTAGAGGGCGAGCAGGAAGTCTGCCATCTGGGCACTCGTGTGGTAGGTGCCGAATGCCTTGTCATAGTCGTAGGCAGGGTTGTCGTTGGCGACGGCGCCGAACTCGGTCTGCGTTGCGGCGGGGGCTAGGAGCTTTGCACGGAGTTTCGCCCCGCGCGCGGCGAGTTCCTGTGCGAGCCCTTCGGTAAAGGCGCTGACGTAGAATTTCGTCGCGCAGTAGGTGACGACGGACGGGACGATCAGGTAGCCGCCGACGGAGGAGATGTTGATCAGCTGCGTGCCGTCCGTGTCGGCGAAGTCGCGGACGAAGAGCGAGGAGAACATGGTCAGTGCCTCGATGTTCAGGTGAATCATCTGCCGGATCTTGCCGAGGTCCTGCGCGCCGATCGCGCCGTAGCTGCCGAAGCCCGCATTGTTGATCCATGTTCGGAGGGACAGGCCCTTCACCTCGTGATAGACCTGCATGACGCTGTCGGGGTCCGACAGGTCGGCCGTTTTGATGATGATGTCGAGTGTCGGATGCGCTGCGAGGAGTTCCTCCCTCAGCGCATTCAGCCGCGCGGTGCGGCGCGCGATGAGGACGAGGCTGTGCCCACGCGCGGCGAACGCCCGCGCTGCGGCGGCGCCGATGCCTGCGCTCGCGCCGGTGATGACGGTGTAGTTTGTTGTGTTCTGGCTCATGCGGGGACCTCCTGATCGTGTCCAAATATTTGATATGCTAAGCGCAGTATATCACATTCCGCCAGCTGCGGGCTGCATTTTTTTGCACGAGGAATCCGCTGCATGATTGTGAAAATACAGTGCTTTTTTGTCTGCGAAAGAGTATAATGAATACATGAGAAAGAAAGGGGGCCTTTGCATGGTGCCGCGGTTAGGGCATATCGCGTTCTTGAATGTGCTGCCGCTGACGTATGCGCTCGCGCACGGGGCGGCGGAGGGGCTGGATATCCTGCGCGCCTCGCCGGCGCAGCTGAACGGGCGCCTGGAGGCAAAGGGGCTCGATGTGTCGGGCGTGTCGTCGATCACGTACGCGCGGCATGCGGATGAGCTGCTCATCCTGCCCGATGTGTGCATCGCCTCGGACGGCGATGTGCGGAGCGTGCTGCTCGTCTCGCGCGTGCCTGCGGAGGAGATCGGCACGCAGCGTGTCCTGCTCTCGGATCAGTCGGCATCGTCCCATGCGCTGCTGAAGATCATCCTGCGCCGCAGCTACGGGGCGGCACCCGCCTACGAGACGCGTGCACTCACGCCGGAGGATCCGGTGCCGGACGGGGCGGCGGCGTCGCTCTTCATCGGAGACGATGCGCTGGAGCTCTATCATCACCCGCCGAACGGCATCCGTATCTACGATCTCGCGTACGAGTGGAAGCGCCTGACGGGCGCACGCATGGTGTTCGGGATCTGGGCGGCGGCGCGTTCGTTCGCGGCGGCGTATCCGGCGGAGCTCGCCATGGTGCATGGGCGGATTGCCGAGGCGTTCCGCCGCTGGGACGAGGCAAAGGATGCGGCGATCGCTGCAGTGCTCGCGGACGGGCGCTTTACGCGCGCGCAGCTGACGGCGTATCTCGGCAGCGCGGTTGTGTGGCATCTGGACGCGGAGACGCTCGCGGGACTGCGCCTCTTTTACCGGTATGCGGCGGAGGACGGGCTGATCGCCCGCACGCCCGCGATCGAGCTGGCGGCAGTTTGACGCGGATTCCGCTTTATAGTAAAATATTCCCATAAAGCAGCGACGAAACGAAGGGAGCGCGATCATAATGCAGATGTGGAAAATCCTTTTAGCGGCACGCGGTATTCTCTGGGCGGCACGTAAACTGAGGAAGCGGCAGCATTTCCGCCGCTGTCTCACGGCGGGGATTGCGCTCGCGGCTGCTGCTCCCCTCGCTGTCCATGCGCCCGCGGAGGCGGCACAGATCCTTGTGAAGGAGGGGATGCGCGGCGGCGCGGTGCGTCATGTGCAGGAGCTCCTAATCCAGGCCGGTTATCTGGACGGCGGGGCGGACGGCATTGCGGGGCCTCTGACGCGTGCGGCGATTGAACGATGCCAGCAGGATCACATGCTCGTTGTGGACGGCATCTGCGGCGAGGCGACCTATCGGGTGCTCTCGGGCGGCGCAGAGTACGATCCTGTCGCGCTCGGCATCACGGATGACCGCGGGTCGCAGGTGAGCCGCGGAAGCGGACGGTCGATCTACGTGTCGGCGACGGCGTACAGCGCATACGACCCGGGCAACAGCAACCGCACGGCAACGGGGACGCTCGTGCGTCATGGGGTGATCGCCGTTGATCCCTCAGTCATCCCGCTCGGCACGCGGGTCTTTATTCCCGGGTACGGCGAGGCTGTGGCAGAGGATGTCGGCTATGCAATCAAAGGCTATCGTATCGACGTTGCGTTTGATTCGCATGCAGAAGCATTGATGTTCGGACGGCAGGATCTCGAAATTTTTATCATGGAGTAGTGCAAAGCAGTTATGAATCTCTCTACGGAGCGGGCGAATGAATGGATTCGCCATGCGGCGGCGGCGGGCGTGTATTTCCTGACACTCGTCGCGTGTTATATCAATATGGGGCAGGACATGGGCGCGGAGTATTTTCTCCCCGCGTTTGTCCCGTTCCTCGCTGTCCTCATGCTCGTGCAGTACGGCACGGGCGTTTCTCTCTTCTCGCGCGGCATGATCGGGGCGATGGTTCCCGGCGTGCTCTGGTGCGTGACGTTCCCGCTCCTCTATGCTTGGACGTATCAGCAGCCGTGGTACAGTTCTCTGATCTACTATGACTTCCTCATCGGGACGGCCAATATGCTCGTGCTCGCCGCGCTCGGCGGCGTCCTCTTTCATCTCGGACACCGGCGGCTGACAGCGGCACTGCTCGCCGTGCTCGGCTTCCTCATGGCGCTCATTCCGCTGACGCAGATCGCCTACTATATGACGGTCTGGCATGCCCTGAGTCCGGCCTCGCTGATGGCGCTCTATCTGACGAACTGGCACGAGGCGGGGGACTACATCGAGTCGACTGTGGGCATCGGGCCCGCAGCGGCGATTGTGCTCGGCCTTCTCGTGCTCGTTTATCTCTCGTACCGCAGCTATCTCGTGCTCAGCCGGCGCATCTATCCGAGCGCCGAGGGATCGCGCATGGGCGCGCTTCTTGTCGTCATGCTCATCGCGGCGGCCGTGCACATTGCGCTCATTCCGGAGTGCTCGATCGCGGCGATTTACAAAGACGTGACAACGTATGTTGAAGAAACGCAGTCGTACAGTCTGAATCAGGGCGAGAGATATGCATCACTCATCATCGACATGGAGAATACGCTCGCTGCACGCGCGCCGGGCACGGTGATCTTCGTCATCGGCGAGTCTGCTTCGCGCGACTACATGCACTACTATACGCCGGGCTTCCCGTATGAGAATACGCCGTGGCTCGAGAGCATGGCGGAGCGCGACGGCTTCCTCATCTATCAGAACACCTACTCCGCATGGACGCAGACGGTTCCCGTCCTCGAGCGTGCGCTGACGGAGAAGAGCCAGTACAACGACAAGGAGTTCTTCGAATCGGCGTCGCTGATCGACGTGGCGAAGAAGATCGGTTATCATACGTACTGGTTCAGCAACCAGGGCCGCTACGGGCAGTTCGACAGCGCGATTACGATGGTCGCAAAGACGGCGGACACGGCGGAGTGGACGGACGATTCCTATACCTTTACGACGAAGTTTGATGAGAGCCTGCTCCCGTACCTCACACGGATCGACCCGCATGCCAACAACTTCATCGTGCTGCATCTGATGGGCAGCCATATCTACTACAATAACCGCTATCCGGACGAATGGGCGAAGTTCGCCTCGGCCGACGGCGACTCGGTGATGACGAGCGCGCCGTCGTACGCGAACAGCATTCTCTACACGGATCACATTCTCGCGGAGATCTTTCATTATGCGGAGAAAAATCTGAACCTCCGCGCGATGGTCTATTTCTCCGATCACGGCGAGAATCTGAAGATCTCGCACAACCCCGATGTGTTCCGCTTTGACATGGTGCGCATCCCGTTCTTCATCTATCTCTCGCCGGAGTACCGCGCCGCGTTCCCGCGCCGGACGGAGACGCTCGCTGCGCGCCGGGAGGCGTATTTCACGAACGATATGATGTACGACACGGTCTGTGGCCTCCTCGGAGCGCCGTCGAACCGCTATGATCCGCGGCAGGATTTCTCCAGTCCCTCGTACGGCTTTACGCGCGAGACGCTGACGACGATGCTCGGCACACACGCGCTCACCGAGGATGTCGAGCCGCCCGTGTACGCGGCGGGCGTGCCTGCGGAATCCGATGCGCAGACCAAATAGAGAGCTCCTTATCGGCCAACTTCATATGCTTCGAAGGAGGATCGGTCATGCATTTCTACTGCGAGCGATGCAAAAAGGAATACCCCGTCGCGACGCACGCCTATGCGTGTGAATGCGGCGGGCTTTTTCGCCTGTATCAGACTGCGATGGACGCGGAGGACTGCCATGAGGCGGTGACCCTCGGCGAGACGGAGACGCCGCTCCTGCCGCTCAAGGTGGACGGGCATCAATTCTTTTTCAAAATGGAGGATCGTCAGCCGACGGGCTCGTTCAAGGACCGCGGGGCGAAGCGCCTCATCGGCGAACTCGCGCATCTCGGCATCGATCACGTCGCCGTTGACTCTGCGGGCAACGCGGGCGCGGCGGTTGCGGCCTATGCGGCGGCGGCGGGAATCGCGTGCAGGGTCTATGTGCCCGACGATATCTCCGCCGAGCGCGCCAAGCAGATCGCGGCGTACGGCGCTGCGGTCATTCGCGTGCCGAACGGGCGTATGAACGCCGGCAGCACGGCGCGCGCAGAACTCGGCAGCGACTACTACGCCTCGCATATCTACAACCCGCTCTTTGCCGACGGCATCAAGAGCATGGCGCACGAGATCTATCGCCAGCTCGGTGATGCGGTGCCCGACTACATCTTCGTCCCCATTGGCAACGGATCGCTGCTGCTCGGGCTCTATCAGGGCTTTGTCGAGATCGGTCGGCTGCCGCATCTCGTCGGCGTGCAAAGCACGAAATGTGCGCCCGTCGTCGAGGCCTTCCACGGTCTGCCCGAGACCCCGCGCAAAAGTACAATCGCCGAGACCATCCGCGTGGGCGCGCCGCCGCGTATGGACGATATTTTGACAGCGCTGCGCCGCAGCGGCGGCGATGCCGTTGCCGTCGAGGACAGCGAGATCCTAAAGGGGGCGAAGACGCTCAACCACCGCGGCATCTATGCGGAGCTCACCGCCGCGGCAGGGCTTGCCGGGGCGCGTGCCTTCTTTGCGGACGGCATGCCCGACAACTACCGCGTCGTCATCCCCGTGCCCGGCAGCGGGCTGAAGCGGTAGCACCATGCTGCACGCGATCATCGACATCGGCTCGAACACCATCCGCATGGCGGTCTACCAGATCAAGGGCCGACAGTTCACACTGCTCATGAAGCGCAAGCACACCGTCGGCCTCGCGGGCTATCTCGAGAGCGGTCGTCTCGTGCGCGCGGGGCTCGAAAAGACGGTGAAGATTCTGCATAGATTCATGGACTTCATCAATACGTTCCGCATCCCGCACGTTCATGCCTTTGCGACAGCGGCACTGCGCAGCGCCGTGAACAGCCGCGCGGCCGTCGGGGAGATCGCGCGGCGCACAGGGGTGCAGGTCCGCATCATCTCCGGCGATGAGGAGGCGATGTACGACTTCATCGGCGCGACGCAGAACATCACGCATGCAGACGGCATCATGATCGACATCGGCGGCGGCAGTACCGAGATTGTCTCTTTTGCGGGGCGTGCGATGCAGGGCAGGTGGAGCCTGCCGCTCGGCTCGCTCGCCATGAGCAAGGAGTATGCAACGGGACTTTTGCCTGTACCCGCGGAGTGCGCTGCCATCAAAGACGCAGTGACCGGCATCTTGGCAAAGACGCCCGCTGTGCGGAACCTGCGTGCGCGCCACATGGTCGGGATGGGCGGCGTCCTCAGCAGTGCGAGCCGTATGCATGCGCTGCTCCATCCGGAGGAGACGCCGCGCCTCCTGCCCGCAGATGCACTGCCGCAGATGATCGCCATGTTCGGCAGCGGCAGACCGCTCACGGAGGCGGATACCGCCGTGCTCCTGCGCGCCGCGCCCGACCGCCTCCACAACATCGTGCCCGGCATGATCATCGCGAGCGTCCTCGCCGAGACCTTTGCCGCCGCCGACATCCGGTACAGCGACTCCGGCGTGCGCGAGGGGTATATCTGGAAAGAGATCATCGGGGCGGAGCAGAGATGAACAGCCTGATTTGTAAAGATGGCATAATGACAAAGGAAAGACGGCGTATGTTATGAAACGCATCAAAAACGCCCGCTCATGAAGGTATGAACCTTCGTGGGCGGGCGTTTTCGTATATCAGTCAATTTTTATCTGTGCAAGCATGCGCAGCTGGTCGCGTCGGGCATAGATGACATTCAGGATGTAGACCCGCATAGTAAACTCTTCGACGCGGTAGTATATGACGAAGTTCTTCACAATGATTTTTCGGATTCCGCGCGAGTGCCAAGGCTCATCGTCGATGCATTTGCTGCGTTTCGGCAGTGTAGAGAGGTTTTTCATCTCCATATAGAGCATATCAAGATAAGCTCGCGCGGTATCAGGGGCAAGCAGAGCATCGGCAATATAGCTGCGCAGCCCGCTGAGATCATCCGCGGCATCAAGCGTTATGACGATTTCATACAAATCCATTCGAACCGAGGCCTCGTCTGAGCTCATCAAACACGTCATCAAGGGGCCTGCCTTCATCAGCAAGGCTTTGGTTGCAGCTGTGCTCGAGCTTTGCATTCAGCTCCGCAGCAGTCAAGGTGTCCAGTGTTTTTGGTTCCTTTACAGAGCCGACATCATTCAGATGCATCCGAAATGGGATACCGCGCTCCCGTACGAGGCGGGAGGTACACATCCGCAGATAGCTTGGCAGATCGATGCCGAGCGCCGTGCAGATATCCGCGGCTTCTGCGCGTTCCGATTCATCTATGTGAAATTGTACCAAGGTGTCCATAGAACTCACCTCCTGTTTGTTTCTAGTATATCATCAAGTAAAAACACATGCAATCATACAGAAGCCCCTCCGATATTCGATCGGAGGGGCACTGTGTGTTATAGGAGGATCAGCCCTCGGTGTCGCCCATCCACTCCTCGGAGAAGACGGGAGCGTCCTTGACAAGGGCGACGATCTCCTGCCGCGTTGCCTCGATTTCCTCGGGCGAGAGGACGGAGGTGAGCGGTTTTGCCAGGAGAGTGCCGATATATGCCATGTCCTCCTCATGCATGCCGCGTGTGGTCGGGTTGGTGGTGGAGAGCCGCAGTGCCTGGAGGAAAAGGCCGGAGCTCATCGTGGGGATGTTCTCGCGCATCGCGCGTATGTCGATCTGAGCAATGGCCTTGGATGCCTCCGCGAGATCGATGCCGGCCGCGGCAGAGGCGAGGACGAGATGTGTGTCCGTCCCGCCGCAGAGAACAGAGGCGCCGTGATCGGCAAGGGAGCGTGCGAGCACCTCGGCATTCTTTACCACCTGCTCCGCATAGCTGCGGAATCCGTCTGTGCCCGCCTCGCGCAGGACAACGCCGAGCGCGGCGAGGTGGTTCATGTGGAGTGCCTCATGCCCTGTATTGATGACCGCTGCATCCAGGCAGTCGGCAATCTCTTCTTTGCAGAGGACGACGGCGCCGTCGGGCCCGCGGAGCGATCCGTTCGTGGAGAATGTCACGACATCCGCGAGCATCACGGGCGAGGGGATGACCCCCGCGGCGACGAGGCTGACGGACTGGCTGATGTCGACCCAGAGGTAGGCGTCGATGCCCTTGGCGATATCGTAGAGGATACGGTAGTCAATCGTCCGCGGGTAGCTGACAGGAGAGTAGATGATGAGCTTCGGCTTGACGCGCTCGGCCTGCTCGCGCACCGCGCCCCAGTCGACCTGCTGCGTTGCCGGGTCGATGCCGCAGTTTTCGAAGGTATAGGAGAGCCCTACGGCATGGTCCTGCTTGCGCAGGTTGAACGACAGGACCGTATCGCCGGGGTTGAGGAGCGCTTGGAACACGACGCGCGAGGCGGAGGCGATGCTCCCGAGACGGACGATGGCATGGTCGCTGTGAAAGAGTTCTTTTGCGCGTGCGCAGACAATGGAGGCGAGACGCAGGCCGAGGCTGGTTGCCTTGTTGCTGCGTTCATAGACGCTGTTCGTCAGGATGCTCCCCTCGAGGTACTTCGCAAACGGCGACATGGCGTTCATGTTCGGCAGGAGTGAGAGCGTGTAGCGCTGGCGCTGGCGCTCATCCTCGAGCAGCGTATAGATCTCGGGATCAAAGGCCTTCAGTTGATTGGCGACTTCTTCTCTTTTCATGGGCGGTTCTCCTCTTACGTTTTCGCAAAAGATCATAGGAACAATGCGGCAGCTCCGCATGACAGATCGTATGCGTTTATTATAGCACAACGGAGCGCGTTGGTCACCCGATTTTGATGTTTCTGAGGATTTTATGCTGAAAAAAAGACGCGCCCCGAAGGACGCGTCTGTGCTTGTTCGAAAGAAAGACGGCTCAGTCGATTAGAACGGCCATACAAGCGGGATGACGACAAGGCAGACGATCAGCGAGATAAAGACAAGCGGAAGTCCGACCTTGACATAGTCCATGAATTTGAACTGACCAGGTCCAAGAACGAGCGTGTTCGGCGGCGTTGCAACCGGCGTCGTGAACGCGCAGGATCCTGCGATACCGATCGCCATGACGACCGGGTACGGCGAAACGCCGACGGACTGTGCGATCGAGATCGCGATCGGCGCGAGAAGCGCCGCTGCTGCCGTGTTGGACATGAACTGTGTCAGACCGCAGGAGAGTGCGAACATCGCCGCGACGATGACAACCGCAGAGGGTGCATCGCCCATGAGGCCGACAACGAAGTCAGCGATAACCTTGCCCGCGCCGCTCTTGTCCATTGCGCCTGCGAGTGGGAGCATACCTGCGAAGAGGAAGATCGTCGTCCAGTCAATGCCCTGGTATGCCTGCTTCTCATTGAGGCAGCCCGTGAGCACGCAGAGGAGACCGCCGATGATGGCAGACATCTGCATCGGGACGTTGATGTCCTTCTCGAGAACCATCGCGATGATAACGCCGACGAGGATCGCTGCGCAGATCATCATCTTGCGCGGGTCCTTTGCTTCCTCTTTCTTGTCATCCGCACCCTCCGGCACAATAGCCATGTGCTGCGGGCAGAGCTTGCGGCCGATCGTGAGCATGTAGAGAACGCCGACGATCGAGAGGGGGATACCGATCCATGCAAACTCGAAGAAGCCGAACGGCGTGAGTCCACTCGCGCCGAGCGTCGCGCTCATGAGGATGTTCGGCGGGGTACCGATCATCGTGATCGTGCCGCCGACGTTCGCAGCGACTGCGAGACCCATGAGCTGGGGCGCAACCGGAACCTTTGCAGCTGCGCAGATCTGGATAACAACGGGAATGAGGCACGCGACGGTCGCCGTGTTCGAGGAGACCGAGGACAGAACGATTGTGATAAGCATGATTGCTGCCATCAGCGAGCGCTCATTCGTTCCAGACTTTTTAACAACAGCTATGCCGATTTTCTGCGCGACACCTGTTTGGAACATCGCCGCGCCGATGATGAACATACCTGCGAAGAGAACGACGGTGGAATTCGATAATCCTGCAAAAACCTCCTTCGGAGTCAAGACTCCCAACAACCCGAGCGAGATTGCCGCTCCAATTGCCGTGACTGCCAGCGGGATAAGCTCGGTAGCAAACAGGAACGCTGCTACTGCGAGAACCCCCAGTGTCACCATTGCTGCATCCATAGAAACATCTCCTATCATACAGTTCTTCTAGTTCCCGTTTTTAGGAAATACAGATAAATTCAGTCACATTATTTTGGCGCATCTTTTCCATCCCGCCTGCGCAGCCAATCCTCCGAGGAGTGAGAGCGTGTAGCGCTGGCGCTGGCGCTCATCCTCGAGCAGCGTATAGATCTCGGGATCAAAGGCCTTCAGTTGATTGGCGACTTCTTCTCTTTTCATGGGCGGTTCTCCTCTTACGTTTTCGCAAAAGATCATAGGAACAATGCGGCAGCTCCGCATGACAGATCGTATGCGTTTATTATAGCACAACGGAGCGCGTTGGTCACCCGATTTTGATGTTTCTGGGGATTTTTGCCGAGAGAATATTTTTGCGCAGTAAAAAACTCCGGCGGGGCGTCTGCGCTCCGCCGGAGGGATTGGGCGAGAGCTTATTCCTTGTGGAAGAGATTCTTGATGATGTTCATGCGTTCGCTCGCCGCATGTTCATGCACCTCGTTCGTATCGGCCTCGGGGTAGAAGATGCTTGCCATGGCCTCCGTGTTGATCCACTCCTCGGAGAAGATGGGCTTGTCGATGATGAGCTTGGCGATGGCCGTGCGGATCTCGTCCTCCTCGTGTGCGCTGATGCCGCCGGAGAGAACGCGCGCCAGCATTTGACCGACGAGGGTCATGTCCTCCTCCTTGAGACCGCGGGTCGTCGGATTCAGCGCGGAAAGGCGCAGGGCCGAGAGAACCATCTCCGAGCGCATCGTTGAAATGCGGTCGCGCTTTGTCTGCACGCCCATCCGCGCGAGTGCGTGCACCGCGTCTGTGGTATTTACGTTGGGCGCGGGCGCTGCCAGCACGAGATGGGTCTCGGTTCCGCCGCACAGGAGCGTTGCGCCGCGGCTCTCAAGCGAGGCTGCGAGCGCCTTGGCATTCCGCAGCACCTGCTCGCCGTAGGCACGGAATTTCGGCTGTGCCGCCGCGTGCAGGGCAAAGGCCAGCGCAGCAAGACGGTTCGCGTAGAGCGCGGTATGCCCGCTGTTGACGACGGCCGTATCCAGTTGGTCCGCCAGTTCCTTTTTGCAGAGGAGGACCGCACCCTCGGGGCCGCGCAGCGAATCGCCCGTCGGGAAACTCACGACATCGGCGAGCGGCACGGGGGAGGGGATGAGACCTGCTGCGATGAGGCCGACGCATTGACCGATGTCCACCCAGAGATAGGCGCCGACCTCGCGTGCGACGGCGGCGAGGCGCTGATAGTTCGGGATGCGCGGATAGCTGACCGGGGAGAAGATAATGAGCCGCGGCTTCAGCTCCTTTGCCATCGCCAGGACGGCATCCCAGTCGACCCGCTGCGCCGCGGGGTCGATGCCGTAGTTCTCAAAGCGATAGTTCAGCCCCGCACAGTGTTCCTGTTTGCGCAGGTTGAACGAGAGCACGGTATCGCCGGGCTGCAGCAGACCGAGGAAAACTACGCGCGAAGCAGCGGCAATGTTCCCGAGCCGGACAATGGCGTGCTCGCTGTTAAAAAGCTCTGCGGCACGCGTGCGCGCGAGCTCCTCGGCTGCATTTCCGTGCCGCGCGCTGCAGCTCTCGATGCTGCTGCCTGCGAGCGGGCTCCCGACGAGATAGGCTGCCAGCGGAGACATGGCGTTGACCGTCGGGACCAGCGAGAGCATATTGCGCTGCCGCTGCACCTCATCCTGCAGGAGGCCAAAGACAGCCGGGTCAAACGCCTTCAGATGGTTGAGCAGTGTTTCTTTTTTCATGGAGCATCCTCCTCATCTGTCCGGGCCGTGCGGCACCTCCGCACGGCCAATAAAAAACAGGTGCGCCCCGGGATGGGGCGCACCTGTTCACGGTGAACCAACGTACTCTGTTTCCAGTTCGCATTGTTCACGGTCGAGCATTCTGAGAGGAGAACCGCTCAGCTGTTGCCGCTTATGTCTGACAGTTCCTTAGAACGGCCATACGATCGGGATAACGACCATGCAGAGGATCAGCGAGAGAATCGCAAGAGGCACGCCGACCTTGACATAGTCCATGAAGCGGAACTGACCGGGCCCGAGCACGAGCGTGTTCGGCGGGGTCGCAACCGGCGTCGTGAACGCGCAGGATGCGGCAATGCCGATCGCCATGATGACCGGATACGGCGAAGCGCCGATGGACTCTGCGATCGAGATGCCGATCGGAGCGAGCAGCGCCGCTGCCGCCGTGTTCGACATGAACTGCGTCAGACCACATGAGAGAATGAACATCGCCGCGACGATGACGAGCGGCGAGGGAGCCTCGCCCATGAGGCCGACGACGAAGTCCGCGATGAGCTTGCCCGCGCCGCTGTGATCCATGGCGCTGGCGAGCGGGAGCATACCGGCGAAGAGGAAGATCGTCGTCCAGTCAATGCCCTGATATGCCTGCTTCTCGGAGAGGCAGCCCGTCAGCACGCAGGCGAGTGCGCCGATGATGGCAGACATCTGCATCGGGACGTGGATATCCTTCTCAAAGACCATCGCGACGATGACCGCGAGCAGGATTGCAAGGCAGACCATCATCTTCTTCTTGTCCTTCGGACCGTCCTCGCTCGCGGATTCTCCCTCTACCTTCACCATGTGGCGCGGGCAGAGCTTGTAGCCGACTGTGAGCATGTAGACGAGACCGAGGATGGAGAGCGGGACACCGATCCATGCGAACTCAAAGAATCCGAACGGGGTGAGCCCGCTTGCGCCGAGCGTTGCGCTCATGAGGATGTTCGGCGGGGTACCGATCATCGTGATCGTACCGCCGACATTTGCCGCGACAGCGAGTGCCATCAGCTGCGGCGACACGGGAACCTTTGCGGCCGCGCAGATCTGAATAACGACCGGCATGAGACAGGCGACCGTCGCCGTGTTCGAGGACACCGACGACAGGATGATCGTGATCAACATCAGGGCCGTCATCAGCGCGCGCTCGTTCGTGCCGGACTTCTTCACCACGGCAATCCCGATCCATTGGGCGAGTCCCGTTTGGAACATCGCCGCTCCGATGACGAACATGCCCGCGAAGAGCACGACGGTGGAGTTCGACAGCCCGGCAAAGACTTCCTTCGGCGTCAGAACACCCAGGAGGCCGAGTGCGACTGCCGCACCCATTGCCGTGACTGCGAGCGGGATGATCTCGGTGGCGAAGAAGATCGCCGCCACGGCGAGCACTCCCAGTGTCAGCGTTGCTGCATCCATAGAATACATCTCCTATCATATCAGTTCTTCTAGTTCCCGTTGTATATTTCGGAAACTTTCTTTCGACAGAATTCTTAATTCTCTCTCTTTTCTGGTTTTCCTGCTAGTTTTGGAGAAAAATTGCAATGAAATTTTTTTATAAAAGCGATAAACAAGAGTAATTTATGTGAAAATTGCGCGTGCTTCCGATCGATACGGAAATTATTCTGCCGAAGATGCGGCAATTATTTTATGGATGCGAGATGGATCGGGATGCGCAGATGCGGTGTAAAATTGGTTGACAAATATATTTCCATTTCATTATACTGCAATAGCAATTAAAGTCAAATGGACTTCATCAGCAGATTCGGTGCCCGAACGGGCATGAAGGCAGGTTTTTGTGTGGAAAAGCCCCGTCTCATCTCGGACGGGGTTTTTGTAATGACGCATGGGAATGTGCGGTGTATTTTGCCGCGCTCGGAGGAGAGCCTCTATCTCCCAATGCCGCGCACGACGGCGATGAATCCCTCATCCCCTCGGCCTGCCTGCCGGGGGCATGCGGAGCATGGCGGAAGGGGCGAAAAGAGCGGCTGCTGGATGAAGAAACTCTTTGTGCAGCAGCCGCTTTTGCTGTTCCTAAATGCAGAGAAAGGAGCTCTCTATGCGATATCTGCGCGCGCTCGTCCTGCTCATATTTTTGCTTGCGCCTGCGGGCTGCGGGCAGAGCATTGAGGAACGGACGGAGGGGACAAGCGCCGCGGCGGACGATACGATCGTCCTCGCGGCGTATCGCCCGCTCGCTCCGGGCGTGCATGACAGCTACTACTGCAGCCGGATCCTCGGCGTCTGGGAACCGCTCATCACGGCGGATGAGGAGACGGGCGCCCCTGCGCCGTGCCTCGCCGTGTCCTGGGAGATGCTGGACGACGGACGCGTGTGGGTATTCCATCTGCGGCAGGGGGTGCGTTTTCATGACGGGACGCCCTTCACGGCGCAGGCGGTTGCGGACAATATCGCGTGGATGGGCAAGGGGGCGCCTTTGAGCATTTTCTACTCCCGCAGCCGCAAGAACTACTATCCGAATCTCGTCCGCGTGGAGCCTCTCGACGAGCTGACGGTGCGGATGACCTTTGCCAAGCCGAACGTCAATCAGCTCTACAATATGATGAATTTCGGCAGCCCGATCTATGCCCCCTCGTGCCTTGCGGACGACGGCTCGTTCACGGGGACCGCACGCGGGACGGGGCCGTTCCGCATCGCGGAGAATGTGCAGGATCGCTATGTCGTTCTTGAGCGCAACGAGGATTACTACGGGGAAAAGGCGCGTGCGCGCCGCATCCTGATCCGCACCATCCCGAGCCCCGACGTCCGCTTTGCCGCGCTCAAGGCGGAGGAGATCATGGGCGTGCTGGACGTCAGCGCGATGCCGCCGGTGCTGGCCGATGAGCTGGCGCAGGACGAGCGGTTCGCCGTCTCGGTCAGCCGTTCGATCATGGTGCGCTATCTGGCGTTGAACGGGACGCGGCCGCCGTTCAACGATGTCCGCATGCGGCGCGCTGTGAGTCTCCTGCTCGACCGCCGCCTGCTCGCGGATGCGCTCTATCTCGGCTATGCAGTGCCGACGACGAATCTGCTGAGCATCTCCAGTCCGTTCTACAAGGAGTTCCCCGCCGCACGGGACGTGGCGGAGGCAAAGCGGCTCGCGCATGAGGTACTCGGCGATGCGCGGCAGGAGATCGTCTACTGTGTGAACGGCGCGGACCCGATCGCCAAGGGCGAGGCGGAGCTGATTGCATACTGGCTCGCAGACATCGGCCTCGATGTGCGCATCGAGGCGCTCGAGGCGCCAATGCTGACGGCGCGGATGCGGCGCGGGGACTACGACATCGCGCGCAGCCAGCAGGGTCTGCCGAACGGCGATCCGCTCTATGTGTTCAAGGGCTTTTTCGCGCCGAACGGGCCGCGGAACAAGGCGCTGTCGCTCGGCTACGACAATCCGGAGGTGAACGCGCTCCTCGCGGAGCTCGATACCGCGGCGGACGAGGGGAGACGGCGGGCGCTCTTTGATCGGCTGCAGGAGATCGGCGTGGAGGAACAGCCGGTCGTCCCGCTCTATTTTGATGAAAACATTGTGGTCTACAATGCGGCGCGCCTGACGGGATACCGGGCGCTGCGCTACGGGGTGTCGCTGGCGGAGGTGGCGTGGAGATGAATGCGGTGCAGCGCTATATCTGCGGGCGGCTTGCAAGCGCTCTGCCGGTGCTCTTCGGCGTCAGTCTGCTCGCGTTTGGCCTCGGCCAGCTCTCACCGGGCGATCCGGCAGAGATTATGCTGGAGGGGACGGGGATGGGCATGCCGTCCGCCGAGGAGGTCGCTGCGCTGCGCTCCTATCTCGGTCTGGATCAGCCGTGGTACGCGCAGTACGGGCTGTGGCTGCGGCGCCTCCTGCACGGGGACGGCGGCATGTCCTACCATCTGGGGATGCCGGTCTTCACGGCGCTCCTCGACCGGCTGCCTGTGACGGCGGCGCTCGCTGCGGCGGCTCTCGTATGGGCGGTTGTGCGGACAGTCATTTTGTTCTCCAAATATTTGACAGGCACACTTTATACCGACGTTTCAGACGACGGAAATAATGTTTGCTTTCGGGTTTAGCGATTTTGGTTATAAACCCCAAACTTCGGCCAATGCCCGATGATTTCATATCGATTGGGAATTTAAAGCACTCGGAAGTTTTTCTGCACGATATACTTTCCGATCGTATCGGCTTCTTCCATATTGCAGGACTTTATTCCATATCCAATCTCAAAAACAACGTCGTCTGAAAACAGGCAGAGCAGGTTTCGCTAATGCCGTATTTTTAGACGACGTTTTTATCTAAACCCAAAAGAAGACTACTCTATCCCAATATCCAAACACACGGCCTCTCCGCAATATGCTTTGCCTGCATCAGTCATATGCGCGGGTTTGTAGGCGGCGAAGGCGTAGGTCAGGTCAGCGCGGAAGGTGTCTTTGTCTGCTTCGCCGGTGTCGCAGTTCAGTCC
>ERZ773005.913-NODE-913-length-18113-cov-6.261325_pt1 | contig 18113 bp, 16 predicted proteins | sample MGYA00580666_ERZ773005 | MGnify/ENA primary metagenome ERZ773005 (study PRJEB29015, sample SAMEA2737999) | human oral metagenome | biome: human oral; feature: human-associated habitat; material: dental | place: China | collected 2061 ...
AAATATCCATAAGGAGTGACAAGACGCGTTACTTGTTGTATAATTAGATTAGAAATCATTGAGTATATTGGGGATGGGTGAGATATGCCGATCAAAAACACCATGGAAGAGTTCGTCAAGCAGAATATCGATGCGGTTTTGCGCATGTGCCCCGATTGCTGTTCTTGTGAAAAGTGCAAGGAAGACATCATGGCCTTGGCGCTCAATCATCTCCCGCCTAAGTATGTATCTACGCATAAGGGGGATTTGTTTGCAAGAATCGCAGCGATGGATCCGGTGGATAAAGCGTTCATCATTCAAGAAATTGCCAAGGCAATACAGATCGTCCATAAGGTGCCGCGTCACTGAAATCTGAACCTGTGTACAAAAAGCGATGTCCGCACGAAACGGCATCGCTTTTTGCGTTCAGTGTTCTGTTGTCGCGGCGGTTTTTTCCACATCTTTTGTTTTGGGTTGTATTCGATGCGTGACCAGTATTTTGTCAATGCGTGCACGATCCATATCGACGATCTCGAACGTAAAATCATCCCATTGGCAAGTCTCCGTCTCTTTGGGAATGTAGCCGAAATAAGAGGTCAGGAATCCTCCCATGGTTTGAAAATGCGCCTTATCCTCATCGGGCAGAGGTACGTCGATATCGAATTTCTCTTTGAAGTCATCTATTGAGAACAATCCGTCCATATACCAAGCGTTCTTGCCGCGAGGAATCATCTGGGGCGCGTCGATTTCGTCGGTATTGAAAGATTCACCGATGATTTCACTCATGATGTCCGTCAGCGTAAGGAAGCCGATGACGCCGCCGTATTCATCCAATACGACAGCTTCGTGCACATTGGTTTCGCGAAATTTCTCCAGCACACGGAATGTCTCCATGGAGCGCGGAACAAACATGGGCTGGCGGATGAAAGAAGATAATTCAAGGATTTGTTTTTCCAAACAAGCGTCGAGCAGATCCTTTGCATAGAGGATGCCGCAGAAATCGTCAAGACTCCCACGTCCCACAGGTATAATCGTATCGGTATTTTCCCTGATGAGCTGCAAATTGTGATCTGCAGAGTCCTCGAGATCGATCCAGAACATCTGCGTGCGTGGCGTCATCAGAGCGTAGGCAGTTTGATCGCTCATGTGGAAGATGTTGTCGACCATCGTCTGCTCCGCTTTTTCAAATATCCCGTCCTCAGTGCCCTGCTCGATAAGATCCTTGACCTCATCTTCCGTAACGGTATCTTCCACATGAGGGTTGATTCCGAACAGGAGCAGGAGGGAATTTGCTGAAGCTGAAAGGACGGAGACAACAGGCCGCGTGAGATGTTCGAGAATATAGAGCCAGCGGTGGAATCGCTGTAAATATTTTTCGGAATTTTGCCAAGCAATTTTCTTGGGCAGGAATTCTCCCATGAGAAGGCTGAGATAAGCAATGGAAACCGTGCTCAGAACAAGTGCGAGCGAATGCGAATAAGGGAGAAATTGAAGGGCTTGCGCTAGGAAGGGCGCAATCGCGCCGCCGACGATGATACCGAGAAATATGCTCGTGAGAGCGATGCCGATTTGCACGACGGGAAGGATGCGTTCCGGCGCTTCCAGAATCTTTAGGGCAGCTGCAGCATCCTTGTTTCCGTCATCGGCAAGTTTTTCCAGACGGCTTTTATGGCTTTCTGTGATGGCGGTTTCCATCAAAGAGAAAAAACTGCTCGCCGATATGAGAAGAACGGTTAGAATAATAAATAGTGGTAAATCCGGATTATCCAAGGGTTGGCACATCCTTTGCTGAACGTAAAAAACTGACATGCTTATTATAACACATTGCGACCAATCTTATCCATGCTTGATGGAACTTTGATTGCTGTTTGACAATTTCATGAGCAGGAATAATCGAATTTGCACCGAAAGTACTTTAAGATGGATTATTATAGTATAATTGAAGGAGCGAAAACGAACGATGAGATTTTCTCGATTGAATTTCATCCTGGCAGTATCCTTGCTTGTCATGGTCACAGTATTGGCAGGCGGTCTTTTCGCGTACCATACTTCTTGCCGCGGACGCATTCTTTACGGGGTGCAGAGTGAAGGACACTCTTTGTTTGGTATGACGCAAACAGAAGCGGAACAGTATTTTACGCAGTTGGGGAAAAGGAGGCTTGCCGCCCAGACCATCTCTTTGAGAAGCAAAGGGGCGGTATGGAAAATACCGGCGCAGGAACTGGCCGTGCAACCTGCGGCGGCAACAGCGGCAGAGGAAGCCTACAATGCCGGGCGTAAAGGATCGTTCGTACAGCAAGCAGCGACGCAGATCAAGAATGCTGTTTATGGATGCAGCATTCCTTTTTTGGCAAGTTATGATGAATCGCTCTTGCAGGCAAAATTGGAAGAGATAGCAGAAAGTATCCTCGTGCAGCCTGTCAATGCGGCATGTGAGATCGGCGCCGATGGATCCATTTCCCACATTCCGGGGCAATCAGGGCAGAAGCTCGACATCTCTGCAACGTTGAAGATGTTGGATGAACCTTTGAAGGAAATGCAGGCTGCAAATATCGAATTGCCTCTGGCAGAGAATCCGCCTTTTGTTCGTACGGAAGATCTCACGAACGTCAATGCCGTACTTGGAAGCTATACGACGTATTATCGTCATGGTGCGCGCGGGGACAATATTGCCATAGCTACGCAGCAGCTCAATGGCGTCCTGATTCGCAGCGGAGCAAGTTTTTCTTTTAACAACATCGTTGGGACACGTACCGCAAATGCCGGATACAAGAATGCGGCGGTCTTGATAAATGGAAAGTCCGTTCCGGGTATTGGCGGCGGCGTCTGCCAAGTCAGTTCCACGCTTTACAATGCGATTCTCTTGGCAGGCCTAAGCCCGACGGAGAGGTTCTCGCATTTCATTCCGTCGTCGTATTGTCCTCCGGGGCTTGACGCGACGGTGGCGGACGACTTGATTGATTTTCAATTCATGAATCCTTTGCCGCATAATGTTTATCTTTTGGCGAGTGCAGATGGCAGAAAAATTACGGTGCAGGTGCTTGGTACGCAGGCAGATCTCCAAGGGAAGCATATCTCTATCGAGACGGTCGGATCCAGCAGACGACCTTCGGTATATCGCATTTACAGCGCCAACGGACAGGTCGTTGAGAGAGAATATCTGCACACGGATTCCTATTCTTAAGGCATGACAAAGACTGTTGCAGAGAAAATGCCAGAGAATAGTGAGCGGGGGCGGTGTCCTTCTGTTGCTGCCGTAATGGAGAAATATGCCTATGGAAAAGGAAAAAATCATTGTCGGGGCCACAGGTGCGAGCGGCTTGCCGCTCTTGATTGAATGCTTGAAACTCATTCAGAAAGCAGAAGGATTTTCTTCTGCCTTGCTGATGACTCGCGGGGCGAAGCTTACGCTTCGGCATGAATTGGGAATGGAAGCGTCAGATGCCGGAAATCTTGCGGATGAAACTTTTGAGATTGACGAAATCGGTGCGGGGCCTGCCAGCGGTTCTTACCCTGCGGCAGGCATGCTCATCGTGCCCTGTTCGATGAAGACGCTCGCCGGCATATATGGCGGATACGCCGACAATCTCCTTCTGCGAGCGGCGGATGTGATGCTCAAGGAAAAGAGGCCGCTCGTCCTCGCGGTTCGCGAGTCGCCATTGAGTCCGATTCATTTGCGCAATATGCATGAATTGTCACTTCTGCCGACGGTTCATATTGTGCCGCCCATGATGGTGTTTTACAATCGACCCAAAACCATAGAAGAAATGGTGCAGCAAGCAGCTGCAAGACTGCTCGCTCCTTTCGGGCTTATGGCAGAGGAATACCATTATTGGAAAGGACTTTCAAAAAATGATGCGGAGGAGTGAAGTGGAGTGAAATTGACCTTTTTGGGCGCTGCCCATACAGTTACAGGTTCTTGTTATTTATTGGAGAGCGGCGAGAGGAAAATTTTAGTGGATTGCGGCATGTTTCAGGGTGGCCGCCGCATACGCGAGTTGAATTACAAAGAGTTTTACTTCAATCCTGCTGAACTCGACTGCGTGATTCTGACACATGCACATATCGACCATTGCGGTCTTGTGCCGAAACTCTATAAAGAAGGTTTCAAGGGGGCTGTATATGCGACGAAAGTGACCTCAGAATTGGCGCATATCATGCTGCCGGATTCCGCCCATATACAGGAGCACGATTCGGAGGTTCTGAACCGCAAGATTCAGCGCAGCGGCGATACGCTGATTCAGCCGCTCTATGCGATGGAAGACGCAGAAGCGTCGCTGAAGCATTTTGTCTCGAAACCTTACAACGAATTGTTTCATGTGGAAAATAACATCGAAGTGCGTTTTCGTGATGCCGGTCATATCATTGGCTCGGCCATCGTGGAAATGTATGTGGAAGAAAACGGGGAAACGACAAAGCTCGTGTTTTCCGGCGACTTGGGGCAGCCCGATCAGCCCATCATCAAAGATCCCACGCTCATCGAGGGCGCGGATTATCTGCTGCTTGAGTCGACATACGGCGATCGCCTGCATCAATTCTACGATAGGGAAACGGCTCTTCTGGAAGCTGTGCAGGATACGATGGAGCGCGGCGGCAATCTCATCATTCCTGCCTTTGCCGTTGGGCGCACGCAGACCTTGCTCTATTATTTTTATAAGCTTTGGAAGGAAGGGCGCATGGAGGATGTGCCCATTATTCTGGACAGCCCCATGGCGATTGCTGCTACGCGCGTGTTCATGGAAAACATGCAGGAGTTTGACGAGACGACGATCGAGCTGTTGGCGAAGCACGGCGGCGGCTTGCCGCAGATGCCGCAGCTGCGCGTCTGCGCGACTGCGGAAGAATCGCGGGCATTGAATTCGCAGGCTAGCTCCGCCGTCATCATTTCGGCGAGCGGCATGGCGGATGCCGGACGCATCCTTCATCATCTCAAGCACAATCTCTGGCGACCGGAGTCGACGATTCTCTTTGTCGGCTACCAAGCGGAAGGCAGTCTGGGGCGTCGCCTCATCGACGGCGTGAAGCGCGTCAAGGTCATGGGCGAGGAAATCGCAGTCAAAGCCAATATTCAAATGCTGGAAGGGTTTTCCGCTCATGCAGATATGAACCAGATTCTTGATTGGCTTTCGCCCATACAGGAGCCGAATCCCGCGCGAGTATTCGTCGTTCATGGTGAGCCATCGGCCTCGGAATCGCTTGCCGAGCAAATCGAGAAGCGATTCAAGCTCAAGACATATATTCCGTTCTTTGGCGATTCCGTCGTCATGACGGGGCGCAAGCATGAGATTCACGAGTCTCATCTGCCGGAAGTTTCCGTCGAAAAGGAAATGGAGGACTTCCTGCGCACGGTCGATTCCACTTATCGCCAGCAGAGACGTCGCCTGCTGCAGTACGTTGTGCGCAATCCGCAGCAGATGGAGGTTGTCGTCCGCACGGTGCAGAAGGGCTGGAACTATATGAAGAAGCTTTTTGCGACGTTCAACCTCTGATGGGTTTTCGTTGACAGCGCAGAAGACATGTGATAAGATTCAAGTCGAATAAAGTGTATAGAGATATCCTTTGAAATTGGTCCTGTGAGGCTGATAAAGGAAGCCATAAGGGTGCGGAGGCATGAACCGCATCGTTGCCATGCAAAAAAGCTTTCTTATGCCTTGCATAAGAAAGCTTTTTGTTTTACAAGCACTTAGGGAGTGATTCGCTTGAGCAAGAATCCTGTTTCATTACGCGGCAAGAACATCTTAGGACTGGAAGATTTCTCGCCGGAAGAAATCCAGCTTGTCCTTGATTCTGCCAAAGGCATGAAGAATGTGATCCACAGGGATATCAAGAAACTTCCGACTTTGCGAGGAAAGTCAATCGTCACATTGTTCTATGAACCGAGCACGAGGACGCGCTCCTCTTTCGAGTTGGCGGGCAAGTACCTCGGCGCTGATGTCGTCAATATCACAGCGGGGACGAGCAGCATCGTCAAGGGGGAGAGTCTGCGCGATACGCTGCTGACGGTTGAAGCCATGGGAGTCGACGCCATCGTCATGCGCCACAAGGCTGAAGGTGCGGCGGCCTATGCGACACAGGTTGTGTCGCCCGTGATCATCAATGCGGGCGATGGAGCGCATGCACATCCGTCACAGGGCTTGTTGGATTTGTTCACCATCTTGCAGTACAAGAATACCTTGCAAGGGCTGAAGGTCGCCATCATCGGCGATATTTCGCACAGCCGTGTGGCGCGCTCCGATCTATGGGGCATGCGCAAAATGGGGATGGAGGTTCATCTGGCCGGACCGAAGACACTGCTGCCGCGTTTTCTCAAAGAAGAACCGGGAATCTTTGTGCATGAGTGTATAGAAGACGCCATCCGCGATGCGGATGTCATCAATGTGCTGCGCATTCAGCTTGAAAGGCAGAAAGCAGGTCTTTTCCCTTCCATGCGTGAGTACGCACGCATCTTCGGTTTGAATGAGGAAAGGCTGAAGCTTGCTAAGGAGGATGTGCTTGTACTTCATCCGGGTCCGATGAACAAGGGACTGGAAATATCGCCGCGTGTAGCTTACAGCAGCCATTCCGCCATACAGGAGCAGGTGCAGAACGGCGTGGCAGTTCGCATGGCGCTCCTGGCTCTGGCATTGATGGGAGGAAAGCAGAATGAAGCAGATCTTTAAGGGCGGTCGCGTCGTAGATCCGAAGAATGGCGTAGATGAAAAACTGGATATTCTCGTCGAGGACGGCATTGTTCAAAAGGTTGACAAGAATGTGGTGGATGAAGAGGCCGAAATCGTCGATGTCAGCGGCAAGGTTCTCGTTCCCGGCCTCATTGATATGCACACGCATCTGCGTGAGCCTGGGCAGGAAGCGAAAGAGGATTTCCTGTCCGGCTCGAAGGCGGCGGCTGCAGGAGGCTTCACGACGGTCGCCACCATGCCGAATACAAGCCCTGTCGTAGACACCGCCGCCTTGGTGCGCAGTCTGCAGACGCGGGCGAAAGAGGTCGGCCTCGTTCACATCGAAATCATCGGTGCGCTGACAAAGGGACAGAAGGGCGAAGAGCTTGCAGAAGTGGGCGATATGAGTCTCGCTGGAGCTGTGGCGTTTTCCGATGACGGACACTATGTGAAGTCTGCCAAGGTCATGATGAATGGCATGGATTATCTGAAAAAGTTTGATAAGATCATCATCGATCATGATGAAGAACTCTCGCTCATCGAAGAAGGCGTCATGAACGAAGGACATCGAAGCGCGATGCTCGGCATGAAGGGGCGTCCGACCGTGGCGGAAGATATCGCTGTGGCGCGCGATATCCTGCTTGCAGAATATGTCGATTCGCCCGTCCATGTTGCGCACATCAGTTCGGCACGTTCTGCCGAGCTTGTGCGCGAAGGGAAGCGGCGCGGCGTCAAGGTCACGGCGGAAGTTACGCCGCATCACCTAATTCTGACGGATGACTGTGTTAATCCGCTGGATTCTTCCACCAAGGTCAATCCGCCGCTGCGTGGGCAGAAGGATGTCGACGCCATGCTTGAGGCGCTTCAGGACGGTACGATCGACATCATCGTTTCCGATCACTCGCCGCATGCCGAGGAGGAAAAAGATCGGGAATACATGTATGCGCCGAGCGGTTTTCCAGGTCTTGAAACGACGTTGGGGCTTTTGCTGACAGAGCTTTACCACAAGGGGAAAATGGATTTGTCCACGCTCATCGCCAAGATGACTTCAGCGCCTGCTGCATTGTTTCGTCTGAACGCAGGCAGTTTGGAAGCAGGAATGCCGGCGGACATCACGGTCATCGATCTCGAAAAAGAGTGGGCAGTGGATGTCGACAAGTTCTATACGCGCGGCACGCACTCGCCTTATGTCGGGCGCCGTCTGAAAGGCAGAGCGGTGATGACGGTGGTCGATGGCCGCATTGTGATGCGCGATGGCAATGTCCTTGCCTCAAAAAAGGAGAATGTCGGATGAAGGGGAACTTGATTTTAGAGGACGGCAGCGCCTTTTCCGGTGAATTGCTGGATGAAGCGAAGGCATTCGGCGAAGTCGTATTCAATACGGGCATGACGGGCTATCAAGAGGTTCTGACCGACCCGTCGTATTGCAGCCAGATCGTGACCTTGACGTATCCGCTGATCGGCAATTATGGCGTGGCGAAAAGCTTCATGGAATCGCGCAAATCCTTTGTCAACGGTTTCATTATAGCGGAGCTTTGTGATGTTGGCAGCAACTGGCAGTCGGAAGGAGCGCTGGCGGATTTCCTGCGCGAACAGGGCGTACCCTGCCTGCATGGCGTCGATACGCGCGCTGTGACGCGCCACATTCGCTCTGCCGGTGCGATGAAGGGCGTCATCGTGCCGGAAAACACAACGCAAGAGGAAATTGACAGGATGCTTTCCCGAGAAATTCAAAAGGACGTTGTGGCAACGGTGACGACGAAAGAAACGTATGTCATGGCCGCGGACAGTGCGGATGCGCCGCGGGTCGTCGTCATGGATTTCGGCATAAAGCAGAACATCTTGCGCTCCCTGCATGAATTTGGCTTCCATCTCACCGTTGTGCCGGCACAAACGTCGGCGGAAGAAATACTTTCCATGAATCCCGACGGCGTATTCCTGTCCAACGGTCCCGGCGATCCCAAGGATGTACCGGACATCATCGCGGAGGTCAAAAAGCTCATCGGCAAAAAGCCCATCTTCGGCATTTGTCTCGGGCACCAGCTCTTTGCGCTCGCCATGGGAGCCGATACATATAAATTGAAATTCGGTCATCGCGGCTCGAATCAACCCGTCAAAAACTTGGCGATGAACCGCGTGCACATCTCATCGCAGAATCATGGCTTTGCCGTCGATGAATCGTCTCTGCAGGGACTGCCGCTGGAGGTCACGCATCGCGCCGTAAACGATGGGACGGTGGAGGGACTGCGCCATACAGAGCTTCCTATATTTACGGTGCAGTATCATCCCGAGGCGTCGCCGGGGCCGGCAGACAACCGCTACTTGTTTGAGCAGTTCCATGCACTTCTCAAGGAGGAAAAGTAACCATGCCAAAGAAAGATACTTTGAAAAAGGTCATGGTCATCGGCTCCGGTCCGATCATCATAGGACAGGCGGCAGAGTTTGACTATGCCGGCTCGCAGGCATGCCGCTCCTTGAAGGAAGAAGGCCTTGAAGTCGTTCTCGTCAACAGCAACCCGGCAACGATCATGACGGATACGCATATTGCCGACCGCGTTTATATCGAGCCTTTGACGGTGGAGTTCTTGGAAGAAATCATCGCCAAAGAATTGCCCGACGGGCTCCTTGCTACCCTTGGCGGGCAAGCCGGTCTGAACCTTGCCGTCAAACTTTCCGAAAAAGGCGTGCTGGAAAAATATCATGTCGAACTCTTGGGAACAAGCCTTGAGGCGATCAAGAAGGCGGAAGACCGCGAGCTTTTCAAGGAAACGATGCAGAAACTCCAAGAGCCGATTCCGGAGAGCACGATCGTCGAGGATGTGGAATCTGCCGTCGGGTTTGCCAACGAGATCGGCTATCCGCTGATCGTGCGCCCCGCCTACACGATGGGCGGCACGGGCGGCGGCATCGCCGAAAACGAAGAAGAACTAGTCGAAACGGTCATCAAGGGACTCAAGTACAGCATGATCGGTCAGGTGCTCATTGAACGAAGCGTTGCCGGTTGGAAAGAAATTGAGTATGAAGTCATGCGTGACGGCAACGACAACTGCATCACGGTCTGCAGCATGGAGAACTTCGATCCCGTCGGTGTTCATACGGGAGACAGCATCGTTGTCGCACCGACGCAGACGCTGTCCGATCATGACTATCAAATGCTGCGCAGTGCGTCGCTCCGCATCATCCGTGAGCTGAATATCGAAGGCGGCTGCAACGCGCAGTATGCACTCGATCCGAACAGCGATCGCTACTATGTCATCGAGGTCAATCCGCGCGTCAGCCGCTCCTCGGCGTTGGCGTCGAAGGCGACGGGATACCCCATTGCGAAGGTTTCCGCCAAAATTGCCATCGGCTATTCGCTCGATGAAATCACGAACGCTGTGACGCAGAAGACGAAGGCGTGTTTCGAGCCGTCGATTGACTACTGCGTCGTGAAATTCCCGCGCTGGCCGTTCGACAAATTCATTTTTGCCGACCATACGCTCGGCACGCAGATGAAGGCGACGGGCGAAGTCATGTCCATCGACCGCAACTTTGAAGGCGCCATACTGAAGGCGGCACGCTCGCTGGAAATTGGCGTAAATCGGCTGCATCTGCCCGAGATGGACGATTGGAGCGACGAGAAGCTCAAGAAATCATTGTCAAAAATCAATGATGAACGCATTTTCGCAATCGCCGAAGCATTCCGCAGGGGCATAGCTGACGTAGATGAAATCTACGATATCATAAAAATCGACCGTTGGTTTCTGCGCAAAATCAAGCGCATCGCTGACGTCGAGATACGGTTCATGCAGGAGGAACTCACGCCAAAGCATCTCATAGAGGCAAAGAAGCTCGGACTCGCCGACGCGTCCATTGCGGAGCTTTCAGGCAAGACGATGAACGAGATTCGCACGATGCGCAAGGCGATGAAACTTCTGCCTTGCTACAAGATGGTCGATACATGTGCGGCAGAGTTCGAAGCGATGACGCCGTATTATTACTCGACATTCAACGCGCAGGAAGATGAAGTGCAGACGGAAACGACGAAGAGGAAGATCATCGTGCTCGGCTCAGGACCCATCCGCATCGGCCAGGGCGTCGAATTCGACTACTGCTCTGTGCATTCCGTCTGGGCGTTGCGCGAGATGGGCTATGAAGCCATCATCATCAACAACAATCCGGAGACGGTCAGCACGGACTTTGACATCTCCGATCGTCTGTACTTTGAACCGTTGACGACAGAAGACGTCTTGAACATCGTCGACAAGGAGCAGCCGGAAGGCGTCATCGTGCAGTTCGGCGGGCAGACGGCCATCAATCTCGCTGCATCGCTCCAAAAGGCGGGCGTGCATATCTTTGGAACTTCCGTGGACGACATCGATCGTGCGGAGGATCGAGAGCGCTTCGAAGAAGTGCTGCGCCAGACGAACATTCCTTGCCCCAAGGGAATCAGCGTCACCGATGTGGAATCTGCTGTCGAAGGCGCCGCTGCCATCGGCTATCCCGTCATGGTGCGGCCGTCCTATGTCCTCGGCGGCAGGGCGATGGAGATCGTCTACAAGGAAGAGGAGCTGCGCGACTACTTGAACCGCGCGGTCAAGGTCACGCCCGATCATCCCGTGCTCGTCGATCGCTATATGCAGGGAACGGAAGTCGAAGTTGACGGTATATGCGACGGCGTGACGGTTGTCATCCCGGGCATCATGGAGCATATCGAGCGCGCCGGCGTCCATTCGGGTGACAGTATCGCCGTCTATCCGCCGCAGACGCTTCCCGCACGTGTGCTTTACACCATCATCGACTATACGAAGAGACTGGCATTGAACCTCCATGTCAAGGGACTGCTCAACATTCAATACGTCGTGGTCAACGATGAGGTCTATGTCATCGAGGTCAATCCGCGTTCGAGCCGCACCGTTCCTTTTTTGAGCAAGGTCACGGATGTGAAGATGGTCAATTTGGCGACGCGTGCAGCCATGGGACACTCTTTGGAGGAGATGGGATACTTCTCCGGTCTTGTGCCGCCCAAACCGTATGTTGCCGTCAAAGCTCCCGTATTTTCCTTTGCCAAAATGCAGGATGTCGATATTTCCCTCGGACCTGAGATGAAATCTACGGGCGAGGTCATGGGAATCGACTATCACTACGCACGAGCGCTCTACAAGGCGATTACGGGCGCAGGCATGAACATGCCGAAGAACGGCCGCATCCTTTTCACTGTTGCAGATAAGGACAAAGAGGAGTTGAAGCAGCTGGCAAAGGCTTTCTCCGAGCTGGGCTTCCAGATTGCTGCGACGGAAGGAACGGCGCGTGCCATACAGTCTGTCGGAATTGACTCGGACGTTGTGGGGAAGGTGCATGAGCGCAGTACGGACATCATTCAGATGATCAAGACCGGTCAGATTCAGATGGTTGTCAACACGCTTACGCAAGGCAAGGGGTCTGCGCGTGACGGCTTCAAGATTCGCCGTGCGACGGTGGAACACGGCATCGTCTGCCTGACCTCGTTGGATACGGCATGGGAAGTGCTTCGTGTCCTTTCCTTCATGCAGCAGCGTCGTCTTGTTTACGCCTTGGCATTGCAGGATTACGTTGGAGGCGGCGACGATCTTGCGTGAGTCATCTTGTCGGCAACGAAGTTTTATAGTACAATGGGAGAAAGCGGGAGGGATAGAAAATGACAGATGAACGATTGATTGTAGCTTTGGATGTTCATTCCATGGACGAGGTTCATGGCCTTGTCGAAACTTTGGGCGACAGTGTGGGTTTCTACAAGGTTGGCATGGAGCTTTTTTACAGCATGGGAGACGAGGTGATCAAATACCTTAAGGACAAGGGAAAGAAGGTGTTCCTCGACCTCAAACTCCATGATATTCCCAATACGGTCGCCAATGCTCTGCGCGTCTTGATGCATCTGAACGTCGATATGATCAATGTCCATGCTACGGGCGGAATGGTCATGATGGAGAAGGCGCTCGAAGCCGTCAAGGATGAGGCAGAAAAGCTCGGCATCGAGAGGCCAAAGCTTGTCGCCGTGACGATTTTGAGCAGCATCAGCTTGAAGGATTGGAGCAGGATGTGGCCGGATATGGATCTCGACGATCAGGCGGTTCATATGGCAAAACTCGTGCAGGAAGCAGGCCTTGACGGCGTCGTTTCTTCGCCGATGGAAGCGGAAACCATTCGGCAGGCTTGCGGCGAGAACTTTTTGATTGTCACGCCTGGCGTGCGTCCCGCAGGAGCCGCCATCAATGACCAAAGCCGCATCACGACGCCGGCGATTGCTTTGAGCGGCGGCGCCACACACCTCGTCGTCGGACGTCCGATTCGGTCGGCGCTCAATCCCAAACATGCTGCGGAAAGCATCTTGAAGGAAATGGGGAGCGTGAAGCCATGACGGAGGCCGAAGTCAAGGACTTGCTGACAAAGACCAACGCCATCATGCACGGCCATTTTCTCCTGACCTCGGGTCTGCACAGCCCTCATTATGTGGAAAAGTTCAATGTGCTGCAGCATCCGGAATATACGGAGCTTCTGTGCAGGGCGATGGCGGAAAAATTCAAGGACAAGGATATTGATACGGTCGTAGGTCCTGTGACAGGCGGAATCCTTCTGGCGCATGAAACAGGAAAAGCGCTTGGCACGAGAGCCATCTTCACGGAACGCGAGAATGGAAAAATGACGTTTCGACGCGGCTTTTCGCTGAAAAAGGGGGAGCGCGTCCTGATTGTAGAAGACATCGTCACGACAGGCGGCTCCATCAAAGAAGTCATCGATGTGGTGCGCGAATTCGGGGGGATTCCCGTGGCTGTAGCCATGCTTGTGGATCGCAGCAACGGCAAGGTGAAATTTGACGGGGTGCCGTGTACGGCGCTCCTGCACATGGATGTAGAAGCGTATGCGCCTGAGGAATGCCCGCTCTGCAAAGAGGGGACGCTTTTGACGAAGCGCGGCAGGACTGGAAAATAACTGTGACGGAAGAAGACAGGAGTGCGGCATCTCCTGTCTTCTTCACGTATTTTGCTCTGGGAGACTGTTTTGAAAGAAGAAACTATTCAACAAGTCGAAACGGATGTTTGTGATTGGGCATATCTGAAACGACTTTCACCAATGCTTGAAGGTTTTTCTTATCGAAGGGATATGCATGTCGAGGAGGACATATATGCGTTGTTTTCCTATGAGAACAACGCCATGCATCGTGCCGCTTCGGCATATTATCATGAAGAAACGAAGGAATATAAGCTGAGCGTGCAGATTGGTTTGACGAACTTTTGCCGCATCGAGTTTATCGCTCCGAATATTGCTGCTTTTGAAAAGCGCCTTGATGAGCACTTGAGGAAGCTGCTTGTGGAACTGGTTACATTCGACCCGAAGACCATCAGCAGCATTGTACGCAAGAAAAAAATTATGGAATGGGAATACGGAAAAAGCCTTCCCGCTGAATTGGAGGGCTTCGAGCTGTTCATTGCGCCGGAAAAGCCGCTGAAAATCACAAATGGCTCGTATATCATCTTAGATTATTCTGACTTTTCCATCGCGAGCAACTTTGTCATTTATTACAATATTTTTCGCGATGAATTTTTCGGCGAGGGAAGAGTGCAGGGCATCCCTGAAATCAATTATCTTTTTGATTCACACGATCTTTCAGAACTCGCATCAAAGCTGGAACATCATCTTGCTTCGCGGCTGCAAGATATTCGACAAAAGGCAACAGAACAACAAGGATAGGAGGAATTCCCTTTCATGTCGTTTTCAAAAGAACTTCTTACATTGAAAGAACGCGTCTTGGACGAACTTGCGCCTTCCTTTCGAAGAATCGAGCAAATGAGCGAAGAAAACACTTTGAAAGTTCTTACTTCAATGCGCGAATGCAAGGTGTCCGATATACACTTCAATACATCATCGGGATATGCCTATGATGATATTGGCAGGAGCAAACTTGAAGAACTTTATGCAAAGGTCTTTGCCGCAGAAAGCGCTTTGGTGCGCACGCAGTTTGTTTCCGGTACGCATGCGCTGGCTACCGTTCTCTTTGGCATTTTGCGTCCTGGCGATAAACTTGTATCATTGACAGGGATGCCTTACGATACCATGCAGACGGTCATCGGCTATACGGCATCCAGTTCAGGCTCTTTGAAAGAGTACGGCATTCTTTACGATGAACTCCCCTTGAACGAAGGGCGCGTGGATGTGGAAAGAATTGCCGATGTGCTCGATGAACGAACCAAGATGGTCTTGATTCAGCGCTCACGCGGCTACAGCAGACGCCCTACATTGCTCATCGAAGATATTCGAGAAATTTGCAATCAAGTTCATCGTCTAAAACCCGACTGCATCTGCTTCGTTGACAACTGCTACGGCGAGTTCGTGGAATCCCTTGAGCCGACGCAGGCAGGCGCCGACATCATGGCCGGCTCTCTGATTAAGAATCCGGGCGGAGGACTTGCTCCCACAGGCGGCTATATCGTTGGCCGCGAGGATCTCGTAGAGCTTGCTTCCTATCGCCTGACAGCTCCAGGCATGGGGACAGAATTGGGGGCCTCTCTCGTCAACAACCGTCTGTTCTTCCAAGGTTTGTTTCTTGCTCCTCATGTGGTATCGCAGGCACTCAAAGGCGCGTTATTTGCTGCAGGTATTTTTGAAAACCTTGGTTATACGACATATCCGAGAATAAACGACGAGAGGGGAGACATCATCCAAGCAATCGAACTTGGCACAGCAGAAAAACTCGTGGCGTTCTGCAGCGGCGTCCAAAAGTACTCGCCAGTTGATTCCTTCGTAAAACCCGAGCCCTGGGATATGCCGGGATATACGGATCAAATCATCATGGCGGCAGGAACCTTCGTGCAAGGCGCATCCATCGAATTCAGCGCCGACGGGCCTCTGAGATCGCCTTACAATGTCTATCTGCAAGGCGGTCTGACCTTTGAGCAAGTCATGTTCGGCGTACTGGGAGCCGCTGAGGCAATCGGGCAGCTTTCTGCAAAATAACGAAAACGCCGGCTAGGAATATTTTCCCTAGCTGGCGTTTGGAGACGATACAGCATTTTTGAATCGTCAATGTTTCCCTAGAAACGGCGATATGTACCGATTACTTTTCCAAGAATCTTGACATTTTTTTCGTAGAATGGTTCCATTTCGTCATTCTCCGGCTGGAGGCGTATGCAGTCCTTCTCCTTGAAAAATCGCTTGACGGTAGCGCTGCCATCATCAACCAAGGCGACGACGATGTCATTGTTGTCTGCTGTTTCCTGCTGCTTGACAAAAACAAAATCGCCGTCATGAATCCCCGCATTGATCATGCTGCATCCTTTCACGCGCAAAACAAACACTTTGCCTTGCGTGCCGATGAGTCCCTGAGGAAACGAGAATACATCCTCGATGTTTTCTTCGGCCAAAATCGGGATGCCGGCAGTCACAACGCCGACGAGGGGAACGGAAACATTCCGCTCCCAGGGCTTATCCTCAAGAATGTCGATGGCTCGGGGTTTTGCAGGATCGCGCTTGATCAACCCCGATTCTTCCATTTTTGCAAGATAGCCATGAACCGTAGAGCTGGATTTCAATCCCACGGCATCGCCGATTTCGCGAACAGACGGCGGATAGCCTTTCCTCGCTAAAAATTCTTTGATATAAGAAAAAATCGTTTGCTGCCACTCGGCAGAAGTATGATGTCGTTTCATGTCAATCACCTGCAGCCATAAATACAGAAAAGCAGTTCGCTATATCCATTATAGCAGATGTGTTGCGTTTATACCACAAATTTGGCAATGGCGTTTTACAACTTTCCAGCAGCAGGCCTTTATGCCGAGTACCGTCATCAAGTGCGTCTTGCCTGTGCCGGGATTGCCCATCAGCACGAGGTTCTCGTGCCGGTCGATGTAGGTGCAGACGGCCAGCTGCTTGACGAATTCCGGTCGGATGTGCTGCAGCCGCGACAGGTCGAATTCTTCCAGCGTTTTGTGCAGGGGAAAGTGCGCCTCTTCAATCGGCGTTGCCGTGTCTTTTCCTGTCTGGCATCGTATTCCCTCTTCATAAGCGCGAGGATGAAGGATTCGAGACTGTCGCCGGCACGGAATCTTCCTGCAGCTTTCTCCACGTTGGCGAACGTCGGCAGTTTTAGCTGCTTTGCATAGAAGCAAACTGCTTCCTTCACGTCTGCATCCGGCATGGTTCTTCACCTCCTTCCAAGAAGAGGTCGTATGCAGCCAGATCCACAGCCTTCACGACCACGGCGTCCTCGATCGTGTCCTTATGCAAGGGACGCGACAGGAACTCCGTCTCTTTTCGCTGGTTCGTTTCGCCCTGCCGCAAACTGCATCGGGGGAGATTTTATCCTCCAATACAGCTTTTTCTAAATGTCGCAGAAAGTCGGATGCGGCATCCACCTTATAGGGCTTGCGGCAGACTTTGCGATGTTCCTCATAGATGAGTTGCCCCGTGTCAGCGAAATATTCACGGCGTTTGAAGAGCGTACCGCTAAGTTCTTAACGATGCGCTCTTCTTGATAGGTTTAGAGGATCAATAGCACCAGTGTTCCTTAACGGTGTACGGCCATCCTAAAGCATTCATGCAAAATCTAAATACCTGATTCCCGGGCAAGACTACCGTCATATGCGTTCCATCCATTGTACTTGTTTCATATCTCCACATATCGGTTTTGTATTTGAGAAAGGTCCAGTTGACGATATCAAGCAATTCTCCGTTTCGCACGTTCTTAGTCGATACTTTGAAATGTCTTTCTGTATCCGATGTATCGCCTCTAAGCGTATCATCCATTACATAAACATCAATGTTTTCAGAGTTCCAGTGGCTTACCCATACATCTTTTGCCTCACAGATGTATGTCGGCAAGAAAACGGTGACAGCCAAGATCAAAGCCGTGATAGAAAAGATTTTTTTCATTTTGGGTTCCTCCGTTTCGATGGTTTACATTTGACTCGCGTCGCAAACATCGCAATTTTCATTTCAGCATCATTTTTTCGTATTCTTTGAGGGTTGTTCCACTTTCTGTTTTCCAAGCCATCAAACCATTCGTAGATTGTCCTATAAGAAATTTTGCAGCGGCAGATGGACTGGAGAAAAGCATATCTTCCAAGAGAATGCCATTGGATATACGGGCGTTTCTTCTGCGCTTGCTTATTCCAGCAGATATTGTTTCATCCTCCACGGGGGAGACATCGCTTCCCTGTAAGACGACAAATCCTTCTGCCGTACGCTTGCCGTTAGCCTCGATGGTTTGACCGAGTTTCCGTATTTTTCTTGATAGATAAAAAATCACATTTGTTCTTTTCTCTATAAAGTTTGATATTTGTTCTTCTGATACTGTTGTTGATAGTGGCTCGAAAATTTTGTGTCCTAATACACCCATGATTATACGGGCTTTTTCAGTAAACTCTTCCAGTTCGCTTTCTTTTTCCTCGGTTATATTTCCCTGTGTTGGTTTGAGCTTTGGCTATGACATCATTCCCTTTAAAGACGACAGGAATGGATTGT
>ERZ773005.917-NODE-917-length-18026-cov-11.924100_pt1 | contig 18026 bp, 17 predicted proteins | sample MGYA00580666_ERZ773005 | MGnify/ENA primary metagenome ERZ773005 (study PRJEB29015, sample SAMEA2737999) | human oral metagenome | biome: human oral; feature: human-associated habitat; material: dental | place: China | collected 2061 ...
TAGAGCTAGATTTAATGAATGTGGTGGCTGGAACTCGTTTTCGTGGTGATTTTGAGGAACGGATGAACAATATTATCAATGATATTGAAGCAGATGGACATGTCATTCTTTTCATTGATGAGCTTCATACTATTATGGGGTCGGGTAGCGGGATTGACTCGACATTAGATGCAGCAAATATTCTCAAGCCGGCTTTGGCCAGAGGGACACTCAGAACGGTCGGCGCAACGACACAAGAAGAGTACCAGAAATATATTGAAAAGGACGCAGCTCTTTCACGAAGATTTGCCAAGGTTACTATTGAAGAGCCCACAGTAGCTGATAGTATTGCGATTTTACAAGGGCTAAAGAAAACTTATGAAGATCACCACAAGGTCGTGATTACGGATTCGGCCATTGAGACGGCTGTTAAGTATGCTCATCGTTATCTAACAAGCAAACATCTACCGGATTCGGCCATTGATTTGCTAGATGAAGCCGCTGCAACAGTACAAAATAAAGGTCCGCAAAATCACGTAAAAGTCGAATTGAGTGCAGCAGACGAGGCTTTAATGGCAGGCAATTGGAACAAAGTTAGTACGTTGTTGGAGAAAGAGAGTCAGCCGATTGTCTATAAATTAAGAGTGAAAGACGAGGATGTTTTGGCAACGCTCAGCAGTTTATCAGGTATTCCCGTGCAAAAGTTGACGCAAACAGATGCGAAGAAATACCTCAATTTAGAAAAGGAACTGCACAAGCGGGTCATTGGGCAAAATGAAGCAATTTCTGCTATTAGTCGAGCGATTCGGCGCAATCAATCCGGTATCCGCACTAGCAAGCGTCCAATTGGCTCCTTTATGTTCTTAGGGCCAACCGGAGTCGGAAAAACTGAGCTAGCTAAGGCTTTGGCAGAAGTTCTCTTTGATGACGAAACAGCACTGATTCGTTTTGATATGAGTGAATACATGGAAAAATTTGCTGCCAGTCGCCTCAATGGAGCGCCTCCAGGTTATGTTGGTTATGAAGAAGGGGGCGAATTGACTGAAAAAGTTCGCAATCGTCCGTACTCTGTGCTCCTCTTTGATGAGGTAGAAAAAGCTCATCCTGATATTTTCAATGTGCTTCTCCAAGTCTTAGATGACGGGGTGCTGACAGACAGCAAGGGGCGTAAGGTGGATTTTTCCAATACCATTATCATTATGACCAGCAATCTTGGTGCGACAAGTTTACGGGACGATAAGACGGTTGGGTTCGGAGCAAGAGATGTTCGCTTTGATCATGAAAATATGGAAAAACGAATGATGGAAGAGCTCAAGAAAAGTTATCGTCCAGAATTTATTAACCGAATTGATGAAAAGGTTGTTTTTCACAGTTTGACTAGCGAAGACATGCAGGAAGTGGTGAAAATTATGGTGCAACCGCTCATTTCTAGTCTTGCAGAAAAAGGAATTAAACTCAAATTCCAGCCGAGTGCTTTGAAGCTTCTAGCTCAAGAGGGCTATGATCCTGAAATGGGAGCTCGTCCATTGCGTCGAATTCTACAAACTCGGGTGGAAGACCATTTATCAGAATTACTTTTAGCAGGTGAGCTAAAAACGGGACAAAGCTTGAAAGTCGGTGTCAAGGCTGGAAAATTGAAGTTTGAAGTGCTCTGAGTTTTTATTCGAAGCATTCATCAGGGAATAGATAAGGTATTTTAATATGGATATTCGTGAAATGGTAGAAGCAGATTACGACCAAGTTTACCAATTATGGCTGTCATGTGCAGGTATGGGCTTAAATCATTTGGATGATTCTAAGGAGGGGATTGCACAGTTTCTAAAAAGGAACCCTCAAACTTGTCTGGTAGCAGTAGAAAATCAAATAATTATTGGAGCGATTTTAGTTGGCTTTGATGGTCGAAGGGCGTATATCTATCATACAGCTGTTCATCCGAATTACCGTAGGAGAGGGATTGCTCGACAGTTGGTTGAAACAGTTTTAACTGTCTTAGATGAGTTGAAAATTCATAAGGTTGCCTTGGTTGTCTTTAAAAGGAATGTAGAAGGAAACAAGTTTTGGGAGAAATTAGGATTCTCTGTTCGAGAAGATCTCATTTACCGCAATCAAGCAAGGACTGAAATGGTTCGGCTGGATACCTAGTAGAAATGACTAATAAAAAACATCAACCATTTAGGAATAATTTCCCAGATGATTGGTGTTTTTTTAATGTTTAAACTTGTAGCAATTCTTCAATTTCTGCAAGACTGTTGGCTTGGGAAATAGCGCTGCGGAGTTTGGCAGCACCAGCTGTTCCGCGGAGGTAATGAGGTGCTAAGCCACGAAATTCTCTAATGGCGATATGCTCGCCCTTGAGGTCAATTAGACGTTTCAAATGATCGTAAGCGACTTGCATTTTATCCTCAAAGCTGAGATCAGGCAGGATTTCTCCTGTTTCAAAATAGTGGTTAATCTGATGAAAAAGATACGGATTGCCCATAGCAGCGCGCCCAATCATGACAGCATCTGCCCCCACTTCTTCTATACGCTGTTGAGCATCTTGGACAGTACGAATATCGCCATTGGCAATAAAAGGAATCTTGGTTAAGGCTTGCGCAACATTGTGGAGGGTTTCAAGATCAGCGTGACCAGTATACATCTGCTCGCGTGTACGTCCATGCATAGCCAGCGCTGCCGTACCAGCAGCTTCAGCTGCAAGAGCATTTTCCACAGCTAGTGAGGCATCTGCCCAACCAGTACGCATTTTCACGGTTAACGGAATATCTAGAACAGAACGAACTTTATTGATAATAGAATAGATTTTTTCTGGATCTTTGAGCCATTTTGCTCCAGCTTCGTTTTTGACAATTTTATTGACAGGACAGCCCATATTGATATCCACAATATCTGTTTGGGTATTTTCTTGGATAAATTCGGCAGCGCGCGCCAAACTATCTTCGTCACTCCCAAACAACTGAATGGAAACGGGATGTTCTTCTTCGTCAATATGCAGCATATGGAGTGTCTTTTTGTTATTGTATTGAATGCCTTTGTCTGAGACCATTTCCATGACGACAAGTCCTGCGCCAAGCTCTTTTGCAATTGTCCGAAAAGCTGAATTGGTGACGCCTGCCATGGGAGCAAGAACAGTCCGGTTGGGAATTTTTACATCACCAATCAAAAAAGGGGTATTAAGATTTGTCACGAATGAGTTCCTCCAAGTCTTTTTCGTCAAAATGATATGTGCTTTGGCAGAATTGGCAAGTGATTTCAGCGCCGTGGTCTTCATCTCGCATTTCTTCAAGATCTGACTTAGGTAGGCTTGAGAGGGCATTTAAAAACCGTTCTTTGCTGCAATCACATTGGAAGCGGAGCTCTTCTTCTGACAAGCGTTTGTAGGGATCGTTGCCATAGATAGCTGAAAGCAAGGCTTCAATATGGTTTTCAGATTCCAAAAGTGTTGAAATAGCAGGCATTTCTTGGATTCGTTTTTCAAAGCGGGTGATTTCTTCTTCTTTGGCACCAGGGAGAACTTGCAAGAGAAATCCGCCAGCAACCTTGACCCTGTCGTTGGTGTCTAGTAGTACATTCAAGCCAACAGCTGAAGGAGTCTGTTGACTTTCTGTTAGATAGAATGCAAGGTCTTCTCCAATCTCACCAGAAACGAGTGGAGTCATAGAATGATAAGGATTTCCAGTTCCATAATCCGTAATAACGAGAAATTCGCCATTTCCAACGAATGGTCCAACCAACACTTCACCTGTTGCAGTTTTTTTAATGTCCACACCGGAATTTTGCACATAGCCTTTGACAGTACCTTTTGTATCTGCGACGGTGATAATCGCACCGAGAGAGCTTGTCCCTAGTACTTTGACGGTGATTTTTGTATCTCCTTTTTCGTTTGCGGCAAGGATTTGACTGGCAATGAGTGTGCGGCCTAACGCTACGGTTGAGCTAGCAAGGGTCTGGTGTTTTTCCTGAGCTGTTCGAACGGTTTCGGTACTATCTAGTACATAAGCTCGGAAAGCTCCGTTTTCTGAAATAGTTTTAATAATCTTATCCATACCTTTTATTGTAACATAAAAAAGAAAAGGGAGCGGGACAAAAATCAGTATTTCGTAAGAAAGTGATTTTGTTGTCCTGCCCCACATAATTGACGAGGTTGTCATTATTTACATGGCAAAGAGTTAGTGCTATATACCGTTACTTTGTTTGGATGAAACAGCATACCACAAGAGTTTATTTTTGTCTTACTTCCATGTTTCAGCTCGTTATTTCTCACTTGTAGTCGGTTCATCCACTTCTTTTTGGATCTCTTTTCCCTGATCTAGCAAAGCTTGGATAATTTTTTGGTCGCGTAGTTTAACAGAGTCATTAATGGTTTCAGCGGATTTGATTACAGTTGCTTCAAGGAGAGCGCGTTTTTCCCGTCCTTTATCAATGGCAGAGATGATTCCTTGGTTTTGAGCGACTAAGCTTTCAGCTAATTTGGTGACGGATTCGACAGCGATTGTTGGATTTTGGGAAATCCTCTCCATTTGTGGAATGACTTCTTTGCTGGTTTCAGCTAGCATTTGCAGCGCTGCATTGTTGGCATTAGAAATAGCGTCTGCTACTTGACCAGATTTCATTGATTGCTGCAGGATTCCTAGTTGAGCGATAGAGAGCTTCATAGTCGGAATGGTATTGCGACGGAGCATGCCAAGTTTTTGGCGCATATCAGAAGATACTTTTACGAGATTACGCATTTGCGGGGTAGTGGCCCAAGCGACATATAGACGGCTGATGTATTCTGTATGTTGTTGTTCCAATGTATTCACAACCTCAGTTAAGCGAGCCAATTCTTGTGATTTGGTTTGGTAATCGAGAGTGGCAGTATCTAATTGTGCCACCTCATTTTGAAGAGTCGAGGCACGCGCACCAGCTTCTTTTTGAGTGGCTTCGATAAAGGAAATGACACCGACTAGATTTTCAATGGATTTGGTGTTGTCTTCAATTAACATTTCGGCAGAAACGATATTGCGTGCGAGCAGATCTTCTTGCTTGACGACAGTGGCAGCCATACTATCCATTTTTTGCTCAATATTTTGTGAATCAAAATAGAACTCTTGCAAGGTGTTCTTACTTTGTTTAAAGAGTTTTTCTAAAAAATTTGGCTTTTTATCTAGTTCTGCAATTTGAGTATCCTTATATTTAGCAACAAAACCATTTAACTCTTTGTTGGTGTTTTTTAACAATTCATCTACTTGTGGGATTTGAAGTTTCTTTTGTTCGGCTAAAATGCGATTAACAGTATTATTAACTTCTTCGACTGCAGCCTGCCCAAAATCTAAAAGAGTATTTTGATCGGAAATAAAGTTATCTACCAGCTGAGGGGCTTTTGCTATGATCGCATCTTGTTGTTCAGGAGTTAATTTCTCCAAAAAGTTCATCTGTCCGTTTGCTTGTGTTTCGGTTGATTCGATGATTTCAGTAGTTCTGTCTGTTTTGGAAATGGCATTATTAGCGATTTTGTCGATGTCAAAGTTAAATTCTTGGCTCATAAGGTCTCCTTTTGATGGTTATAGTTCGGTATTGGGTTCTTTTTTACTTAAAATCCTCAAGCTGATATCAAAATCTCGTAGATCCGCTTCGTTGAGTTGACGGAGTGTTTCATCCAAGTCTAAATCAAACTGCTCAATAGCTGCTTTGGCGCTAGAAAGTCGTTCTTCTGCATTATAAAAATCTTTCGGTGAAGTCTTGATTTTTAGGTAGCCTTCCAAAATATCCTCATAATGCTCCATTTGAGACTGATGGATCGCAGTTAATTCTTCCTTATTATTGCTTTCTGACTGAGAAATTTTCTTGAGAATCGCTTCGTGGTCGATTTGAATATTGTGAATAGTTTCAAGTAATTCAGGTGCTAATTCCTCCAAGTTTGATTTTAAACTTTCGGAAGTTTGAGCGCGAAGATTGTGTAGTTGCTCATGGATATCGGTTGTTACATTTTGCACTTTCCGTTGAATTCGCTGGTAAATTTCAGGCGAGATATATTTTTTTAAGGTGTCAGCTCGGCCTTGAATATAACTCAATTGAGGCAAGAGCTGATCAGCTAATTGTTGGTAATTTGCATAAGATTTTTCTTTCAGATAATTGTCCAGCTGTTTGATTCGACTATCTGCAGCTCTGATTTCCTGTTTCAAATCTTCAATTTGCTGACTGGCGCTGGGCTCTGTGATTTTTTTCGGTTTATGAGTTGCATAGTAGTAAATTCCGTAGCCTATGCCGATGGAAAGAAGGATTGGAATGAGGTACTGTATAATAATACCAACTGCGATAAGAATAAGCAGTATACCGATCCATCTTCTAGAACGTACATTGTTATAATTTCTTCTGGGCATAAATTATCTAATCCTGTTTCTTCTGAAATTTCTAAGTCTATTTTAGCATAAAAATGTATAAAAGACGGTACTGAATGATATGTTTAATAAAAAGTTTAGTTGAGTATAAGCAGAGGCTAGCAAGATTTTTCAAAAAATTCTTGACTTCGAGTTGACTCTAAGGTATATAACGAAAATATAACTGTTTCATCTTTTTAATAGAGAAAGGGGAAATAAGATGAAGGCAGCAGTATTTGTGAAGCTGGGGAGAATGGAAGTTGCGCGTCCAGGCGCTATTGTCGGACGAGTCGGCGTACCTCATACAGGAGACATCAATATTGGTGACTATTGGATGGTTAACTTGGCAATGGCTGGCGGACCAGCTTCTTGCACCACTTATGACAAAGAAGTCTTGCTAAAAGCAGTTCTAGACGGTCAAATCAATCCTGGAAAAGTATTCACTCAATCTTACAAATTGGACGAGATTGACCAAGCCTATAAAGACATGGCTGATAGAAAAACGATTAAAGCTATGATTGTGATAGAGTAAGACCGGTTACTATTTTTGCAATTCAATCTCAATTTAATGAGCGGTCGACGACATTGTCTCGATCACTTTTTTATCGTTTGCATTTTTGCCCCAAAGTTCTCAAATATCTTAATTTTTGGTAAAATAAAAGAAAAATGGGTTAGAAAGAGGAAAGCGATGCCCTTAACTAGTCAAATTATTACAGCCGAATTTCCGGATTTAGAAAAAGTAGAACAACTCAATACAGAAGCCTTTCCTGAGGAGGAGCGTGCACCGCTATCCGAGTTGCTACGCTATGGAGATGGGGAATATTCTCATTTTTTTGCCTTTTATGATGGCAATGAATTTGTCGGTTTTGCCTTTTCAGTTTACAATGAAAGAGCCTTTTATATCAGCTTTTTTGCGATTATGCCTCATTTGCGTAGTCATGGTTATGGCGGGAAGATTATTGATAAGTTGGTGGATTTTTATCAAAGAACCATGGTTTTAGAAGTAGAACGGCTGGATGAGCCTTGTGATAATCTAGAACAACGAAAAGCTCGAATGGATTTCTACAAGCGAAACGGTTTTCGCTCTTCGCATGCCTATTTAGAATACGATGGGTTGAGTTTTGAAATCCTTTATAAAGGAGCGTTTTTTGATGAGGAAGCCTATCGGGACATTTTCAAAAAAATCCAAGAAGATGGTTATTTTGAATTTGAAATCAAACATGGTCATGGAAGAGACTGGGAGTAAGCTGCGAAGCATTATCAAACCGTTCTATTTTTATCCGAAAGTTATATATAAAAACGAGCTGTTTTGCTCGTTTTTTGTGGTATAAAGATTAATAGATTTCTGGGAAAAGTTTCGCTAAAATGTTAGGCGTAATGCTTTGACCGGGTCCTTCTGTACAATAGGTGTGCATATACATGGATGGGTTAAAATTAAGCTCAATGCAAGTACAGTTGGGCTCTTTTTTGCTGGCTGGCAATGTGCTATCTGGGATAATGAGATCTACACCGCAGACCCAAGCTCCTATAGCAGTTGCCATTTCTGCTGCTAGTTTCTTGTAGGAAGGATGCATAGCTTCAGTCATATCTATTGAATCTCCGCCAGTAGAAATATTAGAATTGCGACGGAGAAAGACTTGACCTCCTTTTGGTAAGATATCGTCTGCTTTATAACCTTGCTGTTCTAGCATGAGTAGCTCGATCTCTCCTAGTTTGATTCTTTCCAAAGGAGAGCGGTGATCTCGACCGCGCAGGGGATTGGTATTTTTCGTAGCGACCAACTCTCGAATAGTGTGCTGACCGTCTCCTTTAACGTTTGCCGGCAAACGTAGGAGTACCGCCTCACATTTGCCATCTAGGACGAAAAAGCGGTACTCGGTTCCTGCGATAAATTCCTCAACAAGAACAGAGCTGTCTTCTGAAAAGGCAATTTCCAATGCTTTTTGGTAACTATCTAGATTGGTAGGTTCTTGAAAAATAGAAATTCCTAAACCGAAGTTAGTGGATTTAGGCTTGATGACAATCGATTTGTCCTTGATAAAAGAATAGTAAGCTATACCTTCTTCTAGAGTGGAAAATTCGGCTCCAGCAGGAACAGGAAAACCAGCAGCAGATAAAATTTTCTTGGTTACCGTCTTATTTGCCATGGCTAAGGGTACAATGTAGTTATCTTTAGAAGTCATATTGCCATTTTTGACATACTCGATATGATCTTTATGTTGAAGCTTTAAAAACTGGTCACTTTCGTCTAAGATTTCTACTTGTACTCCTTTTTGAATAGCATCAAAGAGGAGCATTTGAGTGGAGAGTTCCATATTTTCATAGCCTTTCAGCGCATAATGTGCATGCCAAGCGTAGTTGTGGTATTCCTTGGCTTTTTCTAAACCAAAGGCTTCTAAGGACTGGTTTCGAAGATAAGGCAAGAGCTGAGCGGCAAGGGTCAGGTTGGGATCAGCTACTGCATTTCTTGCATGTTGAAGCAAGTTTTGATAGTAGGGACTTAGTTCAAAATGATGAATAACAGCTTGCATGGATTCAAGAAGTAAGTCGGTATCAGCTTCAACTGGTAGCGGAGCCAGAGGGTGGCTAAGAGCGATTTGCTCATTTAGAGCATGGGCTTGATTTAGAAGTTCATCAGGTTCTGCTATATCATCGAGCCAGAGCAAGGCAAGCAAAAAGAGATGAACCGTGTCCATTGTCTCCTGACTGATTCCCAGCACCTCAAAAGGATCAAGGTCAAAGCAGCGGAATTCTAAATAGGTGATTCCTTTTTCTAAGTAAAGTCGATTTTCTTTTTGCCCACGGAAACGAACAGGCATGTAGCATTCTTTCTCAGCAATTAAATCGCCTTGTGCTACGTATTTCTCTATATCGCTCACATAAGATTCTAGTGAGGCATAAGAGATATGAATCTTTTGATCATTGACATAACCAAGATCACTATTGCGGATAGAGCGAACAGGCTGAGAAATCTCCCTTGTCAAGAATCCTTCCTCAGCAATTGGTGCTGCCCCGTATAAATAAGTCAGAAACCAGCGAAAACGTAAAAAGTTTCGAGCCAATTTGAGATAGAGGTCATTTTTAAACAGACGAATATTCTTGTAATCACTGACCTTGAAAAGAGCTTGGATCAAGTCTGGTCCCAACTCCATGTTGTAGTGAATGCCTGAGATAGCTTGTAGTGTTTTTCCATATTTTTTCGCCAACCCCTCTCGATAATAGCGCTCAAAATCATTTTCTAAATGAGCGATTTGAATTTCTGCTGGCGATAATTTTGGGGGCATAGAGAGTGGCCAAATCACTTCGTTTTTGGGAATAGTTCGTCCAGCCACATCAGTAATTGCAGCAAGAAAACGCCTTGCTTCTTTTGTAGAAGGAGCAATTGGAGTGATGAGTTCTAACTGCTGCTCGCTAAAATCTGTCTGAATCGTTGGATGAAAATTGCGACTGCCAAATGCTTTTGGATGAGAAGTTTGTGCTAATTTCCCGTTTTGATTGACACGCAAGCCCTCTCTTTCCAATCCGAAAGTGGCTTGTAGAATAGGAGCATCTACTGCTATTTTTTCTAACAAATGATTGATGTTCATGGTAAATCCCTGTTTGTTTTCTAATACTTTTAGTCTATTATAAAAATGCTTATAAGACAAATTTCTACTACGTTTTCCGAACTTTTTTAAAAGAAAATGCTCATATTTTTAGATAAGACACAGATTTCACAAAGGCGGGATGTTCAAACTTCGTCATTTACAAATAACAATGGCGGTCTTATCTTGAAAAAAGAAGGAATTTTTCTTATAATAAAGTATAAGATATAATTGCAGGTGAGACTCCTGCCATGTAGACAAGAAAGGACGAGCACTTAGCTCAGACAAGATTATGACATCAGTTGTTGTTGTAGGGACCCAGTGGGGAGATGAAGGGAAAGGAAAGATTACAGATTTCCTTTCAGCCAATGCCGAAGTCATTGCCCGTTATCAAGGTGGAGATAATGCGGGTCATACCATTGTAATTGGCGGTAAAAAGTATAAATTGCACTTGATTCCTTCAGGTATTTTCTTCCCAGATAAAATTTCTGTTATCGGGAATGGAATGGTGGTTAATCCAAAATCTTTGGTACATGAATTGGCTTATTTGCACGAAGAAGGTGTTACGACGGATAATCTTCGGATTTCAGATCGTGCTCATGTTATCCTACCTTATCATATTGAGTTAGATCGCTTACAAGAAGAAGCAAAAGGTGATAACAAAATCGGGACGACTATTAAGGGAATTGGACCAGCTTACATGGACAAAGCTGCTCGCGTGGGAATTCGAATTGCTGATCTTTTGGATAAGGATATTTTCAGAGAGCGTTTGCAAAGGAATTTGGCTGAGAAGAATCGTCTTTTTGAAAAACTCTATGACAGCGCAGCTATCAGATTTGACGATATGTTTGAGGAATACTATGCATATGGTCAGCAAATTAAACAATACGTGACAGATACTTCTGTTATCTTGAACGATGCTCTTGATCAAGGCAAACGTGTCCTTTTTGAGGGAGCGCAGGGAGTGATGCTAGATATCGATCAAGGTACTTATCCATTTGTAACGTCATCTAATCCTGTTGCAGGTGGTGTGACGATTGGTTCGGGAGTAGGGCCAAGTAAAATCGACAAAGTTGTCGGGGTTTGCAAAGCTTATACCAGTCGTGTTGGTGATGGACCATTTCCAACAGAATTGTTTGATGAAGTAGGCAACCGCATTCGTGAAGTTGGTCATGAATATGGAACGACAACAGGACGTCCTCGCCGTGTTGGTTGGTTTGACTCAGTTGTGATGCGCCATAGCCGCCGTGTATCTGGAATTACCAATCTTTCTCTCAATTCGATTGATGTTTTGACGGGACTTGATACAGTTAAAATCTGTGTCGCTTATGATTTAGATGGTGAGCGCATTGATCATTATCCAGCTAGTCTGGAGCAGCTCAAACGTTGCAAGCCAATCTATGAAGAATTGCCGGGATGGTCAGAAGATATTACAGGTGTTCGCAGTTTAGAAGAGTTGCCAGAGAATGCTCGCAACTATGTCCGCCGTGTCAGTGAATTGGTCGGTGTTCGTATTTCTACTTTCTCTGTCGGTCCTGGTCGTGAACAGACAAACATCCTGGAAAGTGTTTGGTCAAGTTTGTAATAGAAGCAGACAAAGCGGGTTTCGGCTCGCTTTTTATTGACGCAATAAAAAAGTTTAAAGAATGATTCTCTCTTAAGTTAATTTTAAGCTAGCTGGGTTATACTAAAATCATCAGATGAAGACCTCCTAACTTTATTTGATAGAAATCCTAAACTTTTTCATAATAATCTCCTGAAAGCCATCGAAAGGTGGCTTTTTTTATATTTTCAGGTTTATAACATGATATAATAAATGGAGAGCAAAGGAGATAAATAATGAACTTTACAGATTTATCTAATAAAGAACAGGAAAAAATAATGATAAGTGAAATTATCAGGAATTTAAAAAAGCTAGGTGGCTATGCAACCAAACGAGAGTTGCTAGATGCTATTAAAAAGGGAGAAAATACGATAGAGGAGAAATTTTTTTGAGGAAGAAAAAGTGTCTCAAAAAAGTGGAAAAATTTATAAACCTAGTGATTACACTTTTAATTTTTCAGCCAAAAGTTTACTTACCACGGACTATCTTTCTAAACCCAAGTAATCGACTTTTGAATTGACAGAATTAGGTAGAAAAGTGAAACTAGATGAGCATTTTGCTAGCGATATTCAACAGAAAGCCATTCAATTTTGGAAAAATGAGAAGAAGTCAAAACAATTCTTCAAGTTATCCTTTGAAAAGGAACTAAAACATTCACTAGATGACTCAAAAGAAAATTGGAGAGTTGAGTTGACAAGAGCTTTAAAATCTATGTCACCACAAAAATTTGAAACTTTTGCTCGTGGTCTAGTCAAGGAGATGGGTGTCAAACTAGATGAAAAAATTGGGGTTAGTTATACTAATGATGGTGGTTTAGATGGTTTTGGCTATATTACTAGTACAGATGACTTCAGAACCAATCGTGTAGCTATCCAAGCAAAGCGTTGGGAAAACAATGTTCCTTCTCCGGAGATTGATAAATTCCGCGGTGCAATGGATAAATACAATGCAGAATATGGTATTTTTATTACAACTTCTGATTTTTCAAGAAGTGCTATTGAAGCAGCTCGTCAAGAAACTAGAGTCATTACTTTAATCAATAGCGAGGATATTGCGGATCTAGTTGCCAAATATAAACTTCATGTCAGAGAAGTCACGACTTATGAATTAGGAGATTTTTATCATACAGAGGATTAGACGGTGAAAAGATGAACTATACAGTTGAAGAAAAAGAGTTTTTCATGCGGGAGGCTTTGAAAGAAGCAGAGATTGCGCTTGCTAATGATGAAATTCCGATTGGTTGTGTTATTGTCAAGGACGGGAAGATTATCGGTCGTGGACATAATGCACGTGAGGAATTGCAGCGAGCGGTTATGCATGCGGAAGTGATGGCGATTGAGGAAGCCAATCAGCATGAGCATAGCTGGCGTCTGCTGGATACGACCCTTTTTGTTACTATTGAACCTTGTGTCATGTGCAGTGGTGCTATTGGTCTGGCTCGCATTCCACAGGTTATCTACGGTGCAAAGAATCCAAAATTCGGCGCAGCAGGCAGTCTTTATGACATTCTAACGGATGAACGTCTTAATCACCGAGTTGAACTTGAAACTGGGATTTTGGAGGTCGAATGTGCGGCAATCATGCAGGAATTTTTCAGACAAAGAAGAAAAAAAAGATAAAACAAAAGCAATGCCTTATTTCAGCTTTCTTACTTGGGCTGGCAGCCTTTTTTATCAGCTTGTTAGTGCTGAATTTGGATTTTCAAGCTTGGCTTTTAAATGCCACCAAAACCAGTTAAGCTGGCACACCCATCCTATTTTACTCCTTCCAATTTTATTTTTTCTTATCGGCGACAAATACTTGGTATATTTGTCAGTATTCTAGCTCTATTTACCAGTATGATTTGGTTGCCTGTTCCTCGGAGAACGCTTCCCTTGGTTAAAGAATTTTTAACTTATGAACGGGAGTTTTTACAGGCTGGTTTGACGGGGGAAAATTTATTCTTTGCTTTTCTTGTACTCGGTTTTTTTATTTTGCTGATTCGTGCCACCTGGTTGCATAGTTGGAAAATGGTGGGGCTTATTTTGGTTGTAACAGCTTTTTTAAAAATCATTTGGTCCGTAGACAGCGGACAGGCTGGTTTGACAATTATTCAGCTGGCTTTGATAGGATTAGTAGTTTGTCTGTTAGCCATCTCTTTTCTAAAAAAAGAAAAAATTCTAACTTTGCAGTTCAGATATTTTATGTTATAATGTTTATGGAGCAACAATTCTGCGTGAAGCGGGTCAGAGGAGGAATCCAGCAGCCCTAAGCGAGTGTGAATTGTGTGCTCTTTTTATTTTGAAGAATGGGATTAGAGAACGAAGTTTAGTATAGTCAAATGATGTAGTTTAAGCAGGAACAAACTTATTAATATTTTAGCTATTTACATAGCCCATTGCCTATAAGTCAAGTATGTGACTGTGATTACTGAGGATTGGAGTCAACAAATAATTAGAATCTTTCTAAAGTTTCTTTTTAAGGACACTATTGACAAAAAACTGATAGTGCTCTATAATATGAATGAATTATATTTTATATTCATTCACATCCTGCCGTTGTACGCTACTTAGGAAGGAGTTCATCATGTCGCAAGACAAAAAACAAAGATTAAAATCTGCTGCCTATGTCATTTTTTCAAGAAAAGGTTATAAGGCAACAGGAATTTCTGAGATTGCCAAGCAAGCTGGCATGGCGGTTGGTTCTTTTTACAACTATTATGACTCCAAGGAAGCCATTTTTCTGGATGTTTATATTGATGAAAATAACCGTGTGCGTCAAGCAATGAGAGACGATATTGATTGGCAAGGAGATGCGGTCGAACTCGTCGGGCAGATTTTTAGTCAGTCGCGAAATCTCGTTTCGTCCAGTAAAATTCTGGCAGAATGGTATAACCCGGCTATTTCTGATGAGCTGCATAGCTATTATTCTTCGGAAAAAGGCAAGGACGCGAATCCATTTCATCAGTTTTTAGTGGAAACCTTTACCAATCGTATGCTGGCAGAAGGCTATTCTCAAGAAAAAATCCAAGAAGTGCTGCAGGTTTATCAGCTTTTCTACTATATGGATACCCATATCACTGAAGAGGATTTCCCTCATATCAGTCAAACCATTGAAACCTTGGCGACTTACTTTGTCAAAGGACTTTTTTAATAAAGGATTGCGATTCTTTATTTTTTAAACAAAAAATGAATGAATATAATTATTTGTTCATTCAAGATTTTTTTCTGAATTGATTATTACGTAGTCACTCAAATTTTAAAATAAAAGGAGGAAGAATACGAACGGAGGAAAACAAATGAACGGATTAACCATTAGTGGTCTTAGCCTAGCAGTAATCGGTATTTTAGTGATTATTTGGGGAACTACCAAAGTGTCTGTTAATCTAGCAAAACCTGATTTTATGTCATTTGCGACTGGTGGTCTGATTTTGCTTGCAATAGGTCTCTGTATGGTGCCTCGATTATCATTTATCTATCAAATTGTAGGAATTTGGTTGGCGGCAGTAGCTGTTATGGCTTACATTTACAGTCTGCCTAATATGGATTTTATTGTGATGGCAATAAGCTTCATTGTGACTATTGCGCTAGCACTATGGATATCATTTAAATTTTGGAAATAAAAGTTTTAAGGAGAAATCATGAAAGGACGTTCTAAAATGTTAACGATTATTGTATCAATTCTTGCTGTAGGCCTTCTTGTATGTCTCATTATTTGGGGTGCGATTGTCTATTTTGGGGACAGTCAATCTTTATCGGTTAAATGTATTGAAAATCCTAGCGACGATATTCACCTCATTCATCTGACAAAACCTAAAAATATGACTTGGAAGGCCGGTTCTTATGCTAAGATTGCCTTACCTAATATTAAAGAGAGCGGACAAAAGAGTCGCTGGCTGACCATCGCCTCCAATCCTGATGACAATGAGATACTTATTCTGACGCACAATAACGGCAGTCTTTATAAGAAAACCTTAACCAGCTTGCCAGCAGGTAGTAAAGTTGAGATGAGTTGGTTAACCTCTAATTTATCAGTTGCAAACGACAAGGAACCCCTTGTTTGCTTTGCATCTGATATCGGTATTGCAGCCATGAAGCCTATCGTCAAAGAGTGGGCTGGTAAACGTTCCATTGTTCTCAGCCACTTGGACAAAGGTGTCTTGGTTTTTGATAAAGAATTGTCTCAAATAGCTCAAAAATATAGTAACTTGGATGATAGCAAAAGTGCCAACCTTTCTCAAAGTAAAAAAAGACTGAAGCAAGCAGCAGAACAGTATGGCAACAAAGCAATTTATCTCTTGGCTGGTTGTTCTGGTGATACAGAAGCGATGAAAAAATTTCTTGAAGACAAGGGGATTGATAGCAAACAGATTAAGTTAGATTCTTTTAGGGGATTAAAATAACAAATTGGAAACGTTTTAGTCAAGAAAATTGCTTGATAAAAAAGTGGTAAAGCGGTATCATAGTAGGGAAGAAAAATTGGAGGACTATAATGACACATATTCAATTTAATTACTCAAACGTTCTTGGAAAATTTGTTGCACCACATGAAGTGGACTATATGCAAACACAAGTTTCTGCAGCAGATGAACTATTGCGCAAAGGAACTGGTGCAGGAAGTGACTTCCGTGGTTGGCTTGACCTTCCAGAAAACTATGATAAAGAAGAATTTGCTCGTATTTTGAAAGCAGCAGAACAAATCAAATCAGATAGCGATGTCTTGGTGGTGATTGGGATTGGTGGTTCATACCTTGGAGCAAAGGCCGCAATTGACTTCTTGAACAATCATTTTGCGAACTTGCAAACCAAAGAAGAACGCAAAGCTCCTCAAATTCTATATGCAGGAAATTCTATTTCATCTACTTATCTTGCAGACTTGGTGGAATATGTTTCGGATAAAGATTTCTCAGTCAATGTGATTTCTAAATCAGGGACAACGACAGAACCTGCCATCGCATTCCGTGTCTTCAAAGAACTCTTGATTAATAAATACGGTCAAGAAGAAGCTAACAAACGTATCTATGCGACAACTGACCGCCAAAAAGGTGCTGTTAAGGTTGAAGCAGATGCTAACGGTTGGGAAACATTTGTGGTTCCAGATGACATCGGTGGACGCTTCTCAGTATTGACAGCAGTTGGATTGCTTCCAATCGCTGCATCAGGCGCTGACATCAAAGCCCTTATGGAAGGTGCCAACGCAGCACGTAAAGACTACACTTCAGACAAGATTGCAGAAAACGAAGCTTATCAATACGCAGCTCTTCGTAATATCCTTTACCGCAAAGGTTATGCAACTGAAATTTTGGTTAACTACGAGCCATCACTTCAATACTTCTCAGAATGGTGGAAACAATTAGCTGGCGAGTCAGAAGGAAAAGACCAAAAAGGAATCTACCCAACTTCAGCTAACTTCTCAACTGACTTGCACTCATTGGGTCAATTTATCCAAGAAGGTGCGCGTATTATGTTTGAAACAGTTGTACGTGTGGACAAACCACGCAAGAACGTGACGATTCCTGAATTGGCAGAAGACCTAGATGGACTCGGCTACCTACAAGGCAAGGATGTTGACTTCGTTAATAAGAAAGCAACAGATGGTGTGCTTCTGGCTCATACAGATGGTGATGTGCCAAACATGTATGTAACGCTTCCTGAGCAAGATGCCTTTACTCTTGGGTACACGATTTACTTCTTTGAACTTGCTATTGCGATTTCTGGTTATTTGAATGCTATTAATCCATTTGATCAACCGGGTGTTGAGGCTTACAAGAAAAATATGTTTGCCCTTCTTGGGAAACCAGGATTTGAAGACTTGAGCAAAGAATTGAACGCTCGTTTGTAATTTGTATTCAATGGAACGACTTCTGAAAGGGAGTCGTTTTTTATACGCCAAGCATATAATTGAGTGAAATTTTCACAAAAACAGAAGAAAAAGATAGAAAGAAAGCGCTTTATTGTGTATAATAAAAGCAGATTATACAACGGAGGCGCTTTATGTCACAAGAAACTTATATCATGGCGATTGACCAAGGGACAACTAGCTCGCGAGCGATTATTTTCAATAAAAAAGGTGAGAAGGTTGCCACAAGCCAAAAAGAATTTACTCAAATTTTCCCACAGGCAGGCTGGGTTGAGCACAATGCAAATGAGATTTGGAATTCTGTACAGTCGGTTATTGCAGGTGCTTTTATTGAAAGTGGCATTAAGCCAAATCAGATTGAAGCAATTGGTATTACTAATCAGCGGGAGACAACGGTTGTTTGGGATAAGAAAACGGGTTTGCCTATTTATAATGCTATTGTTTGGCAATCTCGACAAACAGCTCCTTTAGCAGAAAAACTCAAGCAAGATGGCTATGTAGAGTTCTTTCATCGAAAAACAGGTTTGATTATAGATGCTTATTTCTCTGCAACTAAGGTACGCTGGATTTTGGATCAAGTAGAGGGAGCTCAGGAACGAGCAGAACAAGGGGAATTGCTCTTTGGAACGATTGATACATGGTTGGTCTGGAAATTAACGGATGGTG
>ERZ773005.926-NODE-926-length-17870-cov-62.766096_pt1 | contig 17870 bp, 16 predicted proteins | sample MGYA00580666_ERZ773005 | MGnify/ENA primary metagenome ERZ773005 (study PRJEB29015, sample SAMEA2737999) | human oral metagenome | biome: human oral; feature: human-associated habitat; material: dental | place: China | collected 2061 ...
GATCATCTTCCGCGACCCCACCACCGGCGCCTCCAACGACATCGAGAAGGCCACCGCCACGGCCCGCAAGATGGTCACCGACTACGGCATGACCAGCGCCGTCGGCGCCGTCAAGCTCGGCACCACCGAGAGCGAGACGGTCCTGGGGCTCAACGCCACCAGCCGCGACTTCTCCGAGCAGGTCGCCGCCACCGTCGACACCGAGGTCCGCAACCTGCTGGACACCGCCCACCGGGAGGCCTGGGAGATCCTCACCCGCAACCGCGCCGTGCTCGACCAGCTGGCCGAGGAGCTCCTCACCCGCGAGACGCTCCTGGAGAAGGACCTGGAGAGGATCTTCGAGGGCGTCATCAAGCAGCCCGAGCGGCCCCTGTGGCGCAGCGACGAGTCGCTGCCCGTCGTCGAGGCCGCCTCCGCCCCTGGTGGTGAGTCCGACGACTCCCACAACAGCGACGACTTCTGGGGCTACAACCATTGAGCCGGCCCGGGCCCAGGCGGGCCCGGCAGGCGCAGAGAGACAGAGGCTGACCATGAGCTATGACGCCGAGGGCGTGCGTCGCGCGGTGCACGACCTGCTCGTCGCCATCGGGGAGGACCCCGAGCGCGACGGGCTGCGCGACACCCCCGAGCGCATGGCGCGCGCCTACGCGGAGATGTTCTCCGGCCTCGGGCAGGACCCGGCCGAGCATGTCGAGCGGGTTTTCGACGTCGGGCACGAGGAGATGGTCCTCGTGCGCGACATCCCCATGTACTCGGTGTGCGAGCACCACCTCCTGCCCTTCCACGGGGCGGCGCACGTGGGCTACATCCCCAGCGCCGACGGGCGCGTTACCGGCCTATCCAAGGTGGCGCGCCTCGTGGACGGCTATGCCCGGCGTCCCCAGGTCCAGGAACGGCTCACCCGGCAGATCGCCGACGCCCTCGTCGAGCGGCTGGAGTGCCGGGGCGTGCTCGTCGTCGTCGAGGCCGAGCACCTGTGCATGTCCATGCGGGGCGTGCGCAAGCCCGGCTCCAACACGGTCACCTCCGCCGTGCGCGGCATCATGCGCAACGCCGCCACCCGCTCCGAGGCCATGAGCCTGGTCCTGGGGCGGAGGTCCTGAGCGCGGGCTGACAGTTAAGAGAACTCGACACGGGGGACGGCCGATGAAATAGTGTAGCGATGAGTCCCACGTACAAGAGGCTGCTGGTAGCGGTCGATGCTGGGCTGCTGCTCTACTGGACGGCTGTCTTCCTCAACCTCCTACCGTGACTTCGACCCACTGTGGTGGGGGCCCAACGTTCTACTCATGGTCATCCCGGCGCTCGCCCTCGGCTCCATGGTCTGTCGACGGCTCGAGACCGCGGAGAACCACTCGTGACGGTCGGAGGCGACCAAAACGGCTTCCGCCCTGGTCTACACCATGATGTCGGTGTAGACCAGGGCAGGAGCTGGATGGATCAGTGCAATCAGTAGCACTTGCAGATGAGGTTGAACCAGCTGTGGCAGTAGCCTCCGGTGTAGCCCATCCCTCGGCAGATCTCGCCGCACTTCGTCTCGTTGTGGGGGCAGGGGCCTTCGGCACCCTCGAGGGGCATGTGGCTCTCCGAGTGCAGAGCGTCGGAGAAACTAATGTCAGTCAGGGTGCTGGTGCGACGAATGAACTGGGACATGTTGTCTTCCTTTCCTGCTCCGGCGTCCTAATGCCGGAGCTGTCCGAGATGGGTGATGTATCACGCACTTTTCGCCTCGAAGGGAATGTGCGAGTGGGTGCAGAAGGGAAAATCAATTGAAACGAATGGTCGAGCATTGTCATCGGATGAAATACTGGTGAGGAGATTTCACTCCTTAATGTTCGATTCCTTCTTTCTCTATCTTTACTCCCTCTGACTCTTAAATGCTATGTGCTCGTTCTTGGGTTCTGCTATGCGTCGTAGGAGGGTAATTTTTCTGACTCTCGTCCTTAAGGACGAGAACTGTGTCCGGCGAGGTAGCACAGTCGGGCCCTTGTGTGGTCTGTTGAGTGGCGGTGGATGGATGCGCTAAGGGTTGCGGGTTGTAGAGGGCTTGATCTTGGATCATGGCGTGCAGAGTCAGCATGCGGTGGGCCTGTACGAGACGACACCGAGGGCCGCGGTACGCAGCATCACTGAGGAACTAGGGATCGCCCAGGAGTGCTGTGCCAGGGGCTGACCCGGTGCGGGACTGGGCGTAAGGCTGGCGCCGATGGCGGGGTCGATGTCCAACCTGCTGCGTCCATGCAGGTCCGGCAGCTCTCGAGCGGGTAGACGCAGGAGACTGTCTCGGAGGCGATCGCCCGGCTGATGTACGCCTGGGGTATCACTGGATGCCGACGACGGCGTCGGGTGTGAATCGTTCTGAGACTGATGGAAGCGGTGATGGCAGAAGGGGCGCTGCGTATGGGGCGGAGGAAATACTCGCTAGAACTGGGGCGGCCGCGAGGATGACGGTGGAGGCACTGGCAGGTCTGGCTTGGGTGAAGGATGTGCTCAGGGTGGACACCGGTGAGCCCGGCGTCCACCCTGAGGACTTTCACACGTAGGCACAGCAGGCTGAGGTTGTCCAGATCCTCCAGCCAGGCGATCGCGGATAACAACTACAAGGTGCTGATCGCCCTATCGTGCCGTCATCACTATCAACCTCATCCATCAAAGTCGAATTGGTTCGCTGCACTGCGCTCTAGCGCTATCGCCCTCCTCAGTCCTGGGCAAGGGCCTGGACGGGAGGAATCCTGCTGGCGTTCTCGGCAGGGCGCAGTGAGGCTACGACACCGACGGTGGCGGCAGCTAGGAGGATGCCGACGAGGGTCAGTGTCAGCCAAGGGATCTCGATAGTGAGGAAATTGCCGGAGTCAGTGTTGAGCACGGCGGAGGCACCCGCGATGCCCACCCCGCAGCCGAGCAGGATGCCGATGGTGCCGCCCAAGAGCGCGGAGAGGACGGCCTCGGCGATGAGCAGGCGTCTGATCTCGCTGCGCTGGGCACCGGTGGCGCGTAGGACCCCAAGCTCACGGGTGCGTTCCAGGACACTGACGTTGAAGGTGTTGGCCAGGCCCGATAGGGCGATGAGCAGTGTGAAGATCAGCATGGCGCCGATCGCGATGGAAACCTGACGAACCTGATCGGTGAAGCTGGCACGGGTTTCCTGGGAGTCGGCGACGTAGAGGCCGCTACCTGATAGGGCCTCGCGAACAGCTGAGACAGGCGCCTGGTCAGAGCCGTCGCCGCTGGTGCGCACCCACAAGATAGAGGCTGTTGAAGTGTTGCCGGTCAGTCGCTGCGCGGCGGCAGGTGTGACGGCGGCGTCAAGACCTTCCTTAACCCGGACGGTGAGTTCGGTACTGCCAGCAGGGCCTGTGAGGGTCACGGTTGTTCCGTCGGGGATGTTGTAAATGCGATCCAGAACGAGAGTGTGGTCGTCGAGAGTTTCCAGCGCTTCCTGGGAGCGCAGGACCGGGGAAACCTTCTCCTTGTCGACAGCAGCGATGGTCAGGGACTCCTCCTGGCCGTTCTGGCGGCTGCCGGTCATCTTGACGTTGATCCAGGGGACGGACACAACGCTCTCCACGCCGTCGACGGCTGCGATCTTCGCGACGGTCGACGATGGATCTTGATCCGCGGCCAACTCTCCTACGGTGATGTCGATGGGGGTGTTGTAGCCGACGTAGGCCTGCAGGGAGGAGGAGAGACTGGACAGGCCACTGGACATCGCGGCCGCTACCGCCACCGAGACGAGCAGGGACGCGGTGGTTGCCGCCGCGCGGCCGGGGTTGCGGGCCAGGTTGCGGGTGGCTAGGTGGAGGATGGGGCGGCGCATCTGGCCGCAGATCAATCCGATGAGGCGAGATGTTCCGACGACGAGCAGCGGAAGAGCGAGGATGGTCCCGAGAACGGCCAGCACCGCTCCTGCCCCGATGATCTGTAGGACGCGCCAGGCGACCCCGCCCTGAATGAGGCCCAGTCCGAGCACGGCGATGACTACACCCGCGATGGCGGTAGCAATCCGTCGTCTGCTCAGCGACTCCTGGCCGGCGGTCTGGCCGGTCAGCGCCACGAGCGGGGATACCCGGCTGGCCTGGCGCGCTGGCCTCAGCACGGAGACCAGAGTCACTACCGTGCCAACAAGGGTCGCCAGAGCGAACGAGGTCCAGGAGATGGTCAGGTGACGGGGCTCGACGCCTTCGATAAGGCCGGAGCGGATCACGGGTACCGCGACGACGGCGCCGACGACGGCGCCGGCCACGGACCCGGCCAGCCCGGTGAGCAGGGCCGTGCGCAGCACTGAGCCCACGATTTGGCGGCGGGTCGCCCCCACACATCGCAGCAGCCCGATCTGGCGGGTCTGACGCGCCATGAGCGTCGTGAAGGTCGTGGCGATGACGATCCCGGAGACGACGACGCACACCGGAGCGATAACCTGGAGCAGGGTGAGCGTCTTCGAAGCAGTGGCGTCAGAACTCGCGGCACGCATGGTGATGATATCGGAGGCAGTGTAGGCCTGCGCACCAGGCTGCGTAGCAGCCAGAGCCTCGGTGACGGAACTGAGAAGTTCCTTGTCACTGGTTCCCGTCTGAGCGGTGACATAGAGGACGGCGGGGTCGCTGGGAAGCCCCATTGCGGCTTGGGCCTCGCCGGGAGCGAAGATGTAGGGGGTGTCGCCAGTGTCGCCCCGGGTGATATCGGCCGCTGGTTGGACCACCCCTACGACGGTGACGGTTGTGGGGGAGGCGTCCTCGGAGGCCTTCACGGTGAGAGTACTGCTGACCTTTACGTTCTGCTGCCGCTCCAGGACTGAGGGGGAGACGGCGATTTCGTTATCGCCCTGAGGCAGGCGGCCCTCCACCAGGCGGGTGCCGCCTGTAATCTTCGGAACGTCCAGAACGATGAGGCTGCCTCCCTGCCCCTCACCCGAATCAGCGACTTGGATCCCTCCCTCGACATAAGGACGCACAGACGCGACCCCGGCAAGGGCGGAGACCTTCTGCACGGCCTGCTCGGAGATCCTGCCGTTGGCAGTTTCATCTCCGGACCCTGCAAGGACCACCACGTCGGCGTCACCGACACTGGCTCGAGCATTCTCGGTCACCTTTGCCTGCAAGGAATCGGAGACGATGAAGGCGAAGGCGATGAGAGCGGCGCTCATGGCCACGGCCACGAGCGCCGCAGCAGTACGGCGCAAATCCAGCAAAGCGGGCATCAGCGGGCCTCCATCCCGGTGGTGTTGGGATTCCCGAAGCCGAGCGTCTGGGTTGCGCCGGGAGCCGCTGCATGGCGGGCGGTGGGGTGGGGTGCCGGCGGTGCGGAAGCAACGTCCGGCCTGGATACTCGGTGGGACTCCGGTGCGGCCGGCGGGGTGATGGGGCGGCGCACGGGCGCGGGGGCGGCCGTCGATGCTGTCGCGGCGTCGAGTCCTGTGGCAGAGCCGGCTGGTGCAGCCGGTGCCGCCATCGGTGCTGCGTGGGCGTGAGCAGGGGGTGCCTGCGGAGCCGGGTGGTCAACAGGTGCGGTGTGGGGTGTGTTGGGGGTGTGGTGGTTGGGTTGGTCGCCGGTGATGTGGCCGTCGCGTAGGCGGATGATGCGGTTGGTGGTGGCTGCGGCGTGTTGGTCGTGGGTGACCATGACGACGGTCTGGCCGAGTTGTTCGCACATGTGGGCGAGGGTCTGAAGCAGGTTGGCGGCTGAGGTGGTGTCGAGGGCTCCGGTGGGTTCGTCGGCGAAGATGACCTCGGGGCGGCCTATGAGGGCGCGGGCGACGGCGACGCGTTGCTGCTGGCCGCCGGAGAGCTCGTTGGGGCGGTGGGTGAGGCGGTCGCCGATGCCGAGGATGGAGATGACGGCGTCGTACCAGTCCTGTGGGGGTTTGCGGTGGGCCAGGCGCTGGGGTAGGAGGATGTTCTCCTCGGCGGTGAGGGTGGGTAGGAGGTTGAAGGACTGGAAGATGAAGCCGAGCTGGTCGCGGCGTACGGCGGTGAGTTGTTTGTCCGTCATGCCGGACAGGTCCTGGCCGGCGATGAGGACGCTTCCGGAGGTGGGGGTGTCCAGGCCGGCCATGCAGTGCAGGAGGGTGGATTTGCCCGAGCCGGAGGGGCCCATGATGGCGACGAACTCGCCGCGGCCCACAGCCAGGCTCGCTGAGTCCAGGGCGATGACCTGGGCGTTGCCCTCGCCGTAGACTTTGGTCAGACCACGAGCCTCAACAACTGTGGCGACAGCAGAGCGGGTACCTGGATTTTGGTGCGGCATGTTGTGTCTTATTCCTTCCTTGCGGAGCCATGGTCGGTGTGTAATGCGGTTCCGTGAATAATTGGTGTATTGGCTGAATTGTTTTGGAGGTTTGTGGGGAAGGTCAAAATATATTGAAAGAATAACTTATGCTGGATGTTGCTCTTGTGGGTAAATTCATTTACGTCACAGATCGCATCTTATGCGAAAGTCTCCAATCCTGAGGCATTTTAGTATGGCCGGACTCTGGTGGTAAGTGCTGACTTCACTAGTGTTTTTAGGTGAGGTAAGGTTTTGAGTGTATGGAGATGCTTGTGCGGGTGGACACAGAAGCAGGGTCCCTCCGAGGGTGAGGGCGGAGAGGCTGAGAAGGGCAGTCTTGCGCATGATGGACTCCTTGTGGTTGGTGCGTATCCTGATTCTGACTTACGTGCAGGCCTTTCGCTATTATTCTTATGGATGAAGATGCGTGCTACTTTCTGCGGAAGCTCGCTGTTGCGCTATCTCTGATGGTGAACATAGGTTACTTGTCAACTATTTTTGCTGGTGGCGTGCTGCTGACTGGAATACTGAAGACGGTGGTCCAGCGGTTGGGGGTGTGGGTGGTGTGGAGTGCTCCGCCAAGGGATTCGATGCGTTGCTGGGCTTGGGGTAGGCCGAGCTGCGATGAGGTGGTGGTGCTGGGCGGTTGGGTGGGGCAGATGGGGTTGGTGCACATGCACTCGAGGGTGTTGTCGTCCATCTCGATGGTGAGGGTGGCGGTGCTGGAGGAGGGTGTGTACTTGGCGGCGTTGTTGATGAGCTCGGCGATGACGTGGACGAGCTGTGGACGGATGTCCGGACCGATGCCGGGGTTGTCGAGCAGGTCGGTGCCGTGGGTGGTCAGGTGGGCGTCTCGGTGCGCGAGGGTTTCCTGGGCGGTATGGATGGTGTCTGTTAGGGGAGGTGGAGGTGAGGAGGCCAGGAGGAGCAGGGAGTCGTCTCCTTCGGTGGCATTCATGGCTTTGAGGCTGCGTCGTAGCTGTTCGACGGCGGTGCGTACGGGGGCGATGACGGCTGCGAGTTCCTGGTTGAGACGTTTGTCGTCTGGGGCGGCCAGGCGGGCTTGCTCGGCGATCATGATGGCGTGGCTGAGATCGCGTACGACGGTGTCGTGGAGCTCGGAGACGACGAGGCGTCGTTGCTGGTCGAGCTTGTGCTTGCGTTTCTGCTCGGTGGTACTGGCCTGGAGGCGGTGGTGGCGGATGAACTCACCGATCATCAGACAGGGAACACCAATGACCAGAGTCTGGGCAACTCCTTGAAACCACGTTGATGCTGCTGAAAGCTGTACCAGCATCGTTGCGAAGGCGAGTGCATAGGTCATGTCGCGTCTGAGGCCTCTGGCCAGAAGCATGACGCCGAGTCCCCAAGGTAGCACTAATGCGATAGCGCCCAGGTCGTCGGGTGAGAAGCTGGTGAGCCAGGCGAGTACGAGGCTTATGACTGCCCCTGCGGCGGGAAGCAGGGATGCGAGAGGGAGGCAGACCAGGCTCAAGGCCGTGGTCAAGAGGCCGCGGGGTGTAAGAGGAGTCCCAGTGATTGGTGAGACGACGAGGAGGGCGACTGCGACTCCTGTGTGGAGTAGATGGGTGCGTCGTGTGGGATGCCATGCGAAGGAAGCCTGGCTGTTGAGGGAAGGAAGAGGCATGATGATCGCTCCCGGATCGGGTGAACTCGCTATGATTCTTCCATGAGGATGGATCCCCTTTCGACTGGCCTAGAGCACAACAACGATGCGGAGAGGATCCGGGTTGTCATCGCTGATGACGACCCCTTTGTTCTGCAAGCCCTCAGAGCCTACCTGAGCGAGGCGGAGGAGATCGAGGTGCTTGCCGCCTTCGGGACTGCAGCGGAGGCCTTCAGCTTCCTGCAGGGTTGCCGGGTCGACGTGCTCATCACCGATGTGCGGATGCCGGGAATGGACGGTCTTCAGCTCCTGACCAAGGTCAAGTTGGAGATGCCGGAAGTCGCCGTTATCGTCCTCACCTCCTTCGATGAGGATGAGGCCATGCGAGCCGCGCTGGACCAGAAGGCTAACGGCTTCCTCCTCAAGGACTCATCGCCGGAGGAGGTGATTCGGGCCGTCATTGCTGCGCACAGGGGCGGAACAACCATCTCCCCGACCAGCACCTCCCGCCTCGTCTCCCGCTTCCTGCGCCCCGTTTCGACCCCGCGCCCCGGCGTCACCGAGGCTGAGCAGGCTGTGCTGGTTCTTCTGTGCAACGGGTATTCCAACGCGGAGATCGCCGAGCGTCTTTTCGTCTCTGAGGCCACGGTCAAGAGCCATGTTTCCCATCTCATGAAGAAGTACAAGGTGTCCTCACGCCTCAAGCTGGTGGTTGCCATCCATCATCAGGATAGGTGACGGTTTCTCGCATGCTGGCGGCTGGCTGCGTCATCCGGGAAGCCGGAGCGCACCCGCTCCGTACCAGGTATTACCCCCGCCTGTGAGGGGCTCGCACGCCAGAGCCTGCTTCTCACTGGGACAGGGGATCGGAGCCGCCGACGCCTTCAGCTGCTTCTCGACGTCGCCGGCCGACACTCCGCGTGACCTGAGGTCCGCCGCCGCCGCTGCGACTTGGGGTGCGGCGAAGGACGTCCCCATCTGGTACCAGTAGTACCTGCAGGAAGCCTGCCCTGACGGGCAGTCACTTAGAACCTCGTCGGTTCGAGGAGAGCCGTCGTCGTTAAGCGCACCCAGCTGACGGAGCTTGCCCGGCGACGCTGTGGTGAGGATTCCTAACTCCTGTCCCCGGGTCACGGCATTGCCGGGTTCCTCCACGGGCGGCTCACCCCCGAAAGTGACGATGTCGATCGAGGAGCCTATATTGGAGTAGCCGGCCCGGACGCCCTTATTTGTGATTGCTCCCACGGTGATGACGTCATCGGACTGGGCCGGCATGGTGACGCACTGCTCGGTGACAGGGCGCTCGCCCTGACCGGACCAGCCCGAGCTGTACGGGTCCGAGGTGCCGTGATCGAGATCGTAGGCCTCGTTGCCGGCAGCGGCGACGAGAACCACCCCGCGATCGGCGGCGTACCTCAGTGCGGAGGTTACCTTCTCCATATCCGTCTTCTGCTGCGCCCGTTCCTCAGGGGTGTCAGCAGGGGCATTGTCGCAGTAGCGGAACCAGGGGTCGACGGTGAAGCTCATGACGAGGACGCTCAGGTGCGCGTCCGCCCCGTACCGGATCGCCTGGCTGACCGTGTCGGCGGTGAACGTGCCCGTTCGGTCGCCGGCCTTGAGACTGACGATCCTGGCTCCAGGAGCTGCTCCGACGGTGCCGTGCCCATCTGCTGCGGCCGCGATGACCCCGGCGACGGAGGTTCCGTGGCCGGCGCCGTCCTGACCGGGATCGCCGCAACCGGCGTCTCCATCGCAGGAGCCTCCTGACAGGAAGGACCTGCTCGTGGTGGAGTCGTACGCGGCGGTCAGGTCGGGGTGGGAGGCGTCAACACCGGTATCGATGACGCCCACGGAAGCACCGCTGCCGGTAGCGGAGGAACCTGGATGATCCTGCCAGCTGAGGTACCACTGCTTGGACTGAAGAGGGTCGCCCGCAAGCAGCGAGCCATTGGACGACGACGGTGCGCTCGAGACGGCACCCGCCGTCGTGCTTCCCGCGCCCAGGAGGAGCAGGATCGCAGCGGAGATGGCCAGTGTCTTTCTGCGAAGGCTGGGTGCCGGTGCCATAACGCTCACCACCGGGCCACCTCCTCATAGAGCTCGCGCACAGGGGCGAGGGTCAGGATCACTGAGCCGTTGTGCTCGACCCAGGACAAGAATCCGGCCTCGCTGTTATACGGAGCGCGCTCTCTGCCTATGACGAGATCGACCGCGTGACCACGGCGGCGCGCGGCGTTCACCAGGGCCGCGTCCTTCTCGACGTCCCCGGAGAGCATATCGCCGTGCTTATCCAGCAGACCCCGCAGCGCGAGGAGATCGCCCTCAACCGCGTCGCGGTTCTCTGTGGAGGGCTGATCGGTACGGGGGATCCACCCTGTCATTCCGCTCTCGTCCCGGGAGGACAGAACGGTCTGGATGGATTCCTTGATGTCGGAGCGCTTGATGCGGCTCATGATCGGTATTCCTTACGTAGTGACTGGTTACTGGTGGAGGGGGCGCTGAGAGGACTGGCTGTGTTCGCTCATCCAGACCTCCTCGAGGCGGCGACGGTCCACGATCGACTGCCGGGAGTCGAATACGTGACCCTCACCGGGGAAGATGGACAGGGTGACGTCGGCGTCGGCGACCAGGAGGTTCTCGTACAGGTAGAGCGACTGCTCGGGAGTTGTCGCGGAGTTCTCATCGGAGTCCCCACAGGTCAGCAGGAAGGGGATGCCCCGGTGCGCGTGGGCACAGGGGAGGACGGTCATCATGCTGTACAGGCCAGGATCGGAGGCGGCGGTGCGCCGGTCGTGCTGGAATCCTGCCGGCGTCGTGTAGCGGTCGTACGCGCCGCTGCGCAGGAGCACCCCTCTGGGGGAGGATATGTCGCGCAGCACTGAGACAGCAGCGAGCGCCGCCCCGAAGCTGTGACCACCCAGAAAGGGAGACGTCGGAGAATCCGGTAGCTCGTTGGCGATCACGTCCAAGGCGGTCTGCCAGGCCTGGTACAGCTCGGCGAGGATCTTCTCTGCGTGGACCTTAGCTAGTGCCTGGTAGTCGATGCCTACGCGTACCACTGGGCGAGAACCCGCATGGCACCAGCGGACGCTGTCCGGCTGCAGCGATCCCAGGTCGATGGGTGTGGGTTCGGAGGCCTCGGTTGGCAGTGCCCAGGAGCTGTCGAACCAGATCAACGGAACTGAGCCACGTGCCGACTCGGTCAAGGTGATGTCGACCGAGCGCTCGGGGAGGATGCGGGTGATCACGGTGCCGGGGACGCCGTCGGCAGGGTCCTCCGACGCCGGGCACCACAGTATGGGGGCGAGGGCGGTCTGTGGAGTACCGGGTGCTTCGGCGGCACCGTCAGTGCCCACGAGCCGGTGACTACCGGTGGCGGTAATGACCTGGATCTTCTCGTTGGCCTCGTTGGGAAGAATACGTTTGATCGGGCTGTCGCCGGTCCATGAGCCCCCGGGCCACCGAAGGACTTGGGGCGTACCGAGCTCGACCCATACTCCGGTTAGTCCGGGAATCCCGGTGTAGTGGCTGACGCCGTCAGCGACAGTGGCGATGACTGAACCGTCCTCAGCACAGTAGGAGGTCACCTCATCGATCAGACGCTCGGTGAAGACCACGGTGCTGTGGTCACCGAGTGAGTAGCGAGAGACTGAACCGCGAGGTAGATCGCCGATGAGGGATACCGATGACGAGGGTCCTGATTCCAGGCCCTCCTCGGTTTCTCCGTGGGAGAGGTTGATGAGGTAGTGAGGGACGTGGTCCTCCCTCATGAAGGCGGCCAGCTCCTGGGATGTGCTGGCCATTCCGATGAGGAAGGGAGAGCCGGCTTCGAGGAGGACCACCGATCCCTGAGGAAGCCCGGGAAGCGGGGCGTCGTCGAACATGACGGTGCACAGGGAGGAGGTGAAGAACTCCTCCACCAGGGCATCTGGCCATAACTCGTCATCACTGTTGAAACGACTAACCGCCTTGGATGGGGAATGTTCCTGTCGCAGCCACACGACGTGGTCACCAAAGTGCCACAGCCGGGTGGAGCCGGCCGGGTTGGGGCGAAGACCCAGGAGGGAACGCGTACTGGCTCCCCACCGGGATACCGCGGTTCCGGCCTCGTCGTAGGTGCTGACCTGGACATGCCCGTCATCCTGCCAGGCGGACAGGACCCAGCCTCGTGGGCCGAAGGGCAGCGGCAGTCCGTCACCACGTTCGACGAAGAGGAGCGGGTGACCGGCACTAACGGTTCCCAGGTATCCGCGTGGTACCCGCGAGGGAATGAGGTCTCCGGACAGCCGGTCGTAGGTGACTCCTCGGTAACGGAGCAGGTCCATGCGAGTCCTGGGGAAGGTGTGGAAGACCGGAGCCTCCAGCACGGCTCTGGTGTCGGTGCTGTGGTCCACCAGCGCGTGGATGCTGACCTGGTTGATCCCTTCTCGCTGGTGCTCGACGGGGAGTAAGGAGGATGCTGCGTTCATGTAGATGCTTCGTTTCCTGCTCTGGTTAAAGTCAGCGTCGGCACCTCCCTGAGCCTGCCGAGCTCCATGCGGTAGGCCCGATCGGTCATGGCGAAGAGACGGGCGTCGTGCGTGGTGACAACGATGCAGTGATCGCGTTTGAGGTCGAGCAGTGTGGCGATGAGGCGGTCGGTGGACTCATCGTCGAGAGCAGCCGTGGGCTCATCGAGCAGGAGTACCCGTGGGTTGAGGGCGAGGGTCCGGGCGATCGCCAGGCGGGCGCGCTCTCCGCCGCTGATGCGTGCCCCGCGTTCTCCGAGCATCGTGCTCGTCCCGGAGCGGTCCCCCAGGTGTGACAGGTCGAGTCCGACCCGGCTGCACAGCTCGTGGATTCTGGCCTCGCTGATGCCTGGACAGACCGCCTCGAAGTTCTCCCTGATGGTGCCGCTGCGGAAGAATGGTTCCTGGGGGCAGTATTGAACGATGCTGTTCCAGGCCTCTGTACCAGTGGCGACGGGGGAGAAACCGGCGACAGTGATGCTGCCCTGAGTGGGTTGGTTGGCCCCGGCGATTAGATTGAGGAGGGTCGACTTCCCGCTTCCAGACGGGCCGACGACGGCGACGATCTCTCCGCATCGGGAGGTGAGGCTGACCGAGTCGAGAAGCACGGTGCTGCTTGCGCCGTCGGCGACCGAGAAGTCAGCCTCTCTGACCAGGAGTGCTCCGCCATTGGGGACGTCGACCGGTGTTGGGGGAGCCTCGTACCACTCCTCCTGCGACTCAAGGAAGTCGCTCACGCGAGACAACGCGGACCATGACATTGCCAGGCCTGTGCGGACTCCGGAAGCGGCCTGGAGCGGGGCGTAGAGCTGGGGCGTGAGAGCAGCTAGAGCAGCCAGGGCTCCAGGGGTCATGTTCCCCTGGACCACGGAGTACCCACCGATGATGAGCACGGCCACGGTTCCCAGGGCGCCGACGAGGTCCAGTGATGAGGAGAAGGCGCTGTCGAGGGTGATCATGCGGGTGTAGGAAGCGCGTACGTCAGCGGCCGTCTCCTCGGCCCGACGCCGGTCCGAGGAGATGTCGGCCGCTGTGCGGGAGAAGAGGTGACCGGTGACGCCGACGCGTTCCACCACGGTGCCGCTGAAGGTGGACATGGCGTCGAGCATGCTGTCGGTCGTGGCGCTGAGCGTCCGGGAGACCCGCTCCGTGGGCAGGGTCAGAATCAGTGCCAGTGCGAGGACCACCAGGGTGATGGTGAAGGACCGGGTCCACATGATGCTCAGCAGGATTCCCAGCCGGGCGGTGAGGCCGAGGGCCTGCGGCAGGATGGTGGACACGAAGGCCTGTGCCTGTGCTGTGTCATTGGTGATCCGTGAGAGCAGGGAGCCTCCCGGCGCTGCGCTGACGGTGGATGAGGACAGTCGGGTCAGCTTGTTGAGCATAAGGACCCGCAGGCGCTCCTGGAAGCGCTGCCCGGTGAATGCTGTCATGCGCTGCGAGGCCACGTTGACTGCTGCGCTGGCGACTGCGGCGCCGGCTGCCAGGAGGCCCGGCAGGAGAATACCCGCCGTCGTGGGCTTCTGAGCCAGGCCATCGATGATGCGTTGGAGCATCAGCGGGGAGACCGTGCCCAGACCGGCCTGTGCAGCGACGAGAAGTGCCGCAATGATGATGGAGGGGCCGGATGCTCTCAACGCGTGACCACATGGTGAGGACAGCACCCGCCGTACGGATGTCATGCCTGAAGAAGAGCGAGCCGCCGACTGCGCCATGACTGAAGCACCTCCCTGCACTCACCTAGGCCCGATTGGACGTGGGCGTCCGATGGAGCGGCGGAGCTCATCGAAACGACGGCGGGGTAGGCGGAGACTTTGACACCTGCCTCGCGAAGCGAGGCGACCTGCTCGGAGTCGCGGTCCACCCACAGAATGGAACCGTCGAGCTCGGAGTCGTCGACATCGTGGTTCTCCATGACCTTGAGTGCTGAGCATGCCGTGCACGATGGGGACAGGATGATGAGGAGCTGATCATGATTCGCGTCGTCGACCTCGGTGCGGCTCAGCCGGTTCCACAGGTGCATGGCGGCGGTCATCACGACGGCCGATGCTAGGGCGATCACCAGGCGAAGGGGGCGGGGGCTCGTGATCGCCTCGCCGCTGACAGCGCTGGTCAGCAGGGCGGCAGCCGCGACGACGCACCCCCAGATATGGACGGGACCGACTTTCATACCCTCGATGCCGAAGCAGCCGCACTCCTGGCCCTTGAGCGTCGTGGCTCCGACCACGAATCCGACGTAGATGACGGCGAGAAGGAGGGATGCGACCCGATAGCTCGGAACGGCCAGCGCCATAACGGACACGACGATCTCAGCGGCGATGACGAAGTTGCTGGAGAGATGGAAGCGCAGGAAGTTCGCGCCCTCAGGCCAGGCGAGGCGGGTGCGGGCGGCCGCCCAGATCTTCGCTCCCGCCGTCCCCAGGAGGACCCCGGTTGCTCCTCCGATGAGCAATGTGATGAATGGGCTATTCATGAAGGCCCTCCTGGGGGTTAGTGATATTACTTGAATAGACAATCATGCCGGACTCAATAGCGGACTCAATAAGTGGTGAAAGCGGGACCGGACTGGTGGAATGGAGGGCCTCGTCAAGGAGCGTCCCGTTCTCCTCGTCCAGCTCGTGGACGGAGAGACGACGGAGGTCGGCGAGCGTCCATCCCCCGTTCTCCAGGTGCGTCAGGGTCATTCCGTCAGCGAGCCTCCAGCGCTGAGCCATGAGGTCACCCACCTTTCTGTTTCTACGGTTTCCTTGACGTCCAGTGCGTACTTCTGGCGGAGGAAGGGGTCTTGTCCGATCAGGGCCATTCCGTCGACGTCGATGCAACCCTGGGCGGCGAGGGAGCCGTCGGCCAGCTCCTCCTGCCAGGAGCGCCACATCTCGCCGGCCTCCCTGACAGCGCGCAGGCGGGCCGCGGCATGGTCGTTAACGGGCTCTTTCCCAAATCTGCGGAACAGCGCTGCGTCATAGGTGCGGATGCCGTTGCGGACCTTCATGGAGCGCTGCTCAACAGGAACCTGGGCGAAGGCGCTGATAACGGCAGGGTCGTGGGCCGGACGGTAGGGCGAGTCCGATGATGGCGATGAGTTGCTGGAGACCGTCCACAGAAGCTGGGCTACCCGCGGCGAGAGCCCCTTCGTGGCTTCCGTCCATGAGGACAGTGACACGATCCTTGCAACGTCGATTGCCTTGATGGCCTCAATGCTGAGCCACTGGGGTTCAGGCTCCACGATGATTGGTTCTAAAGTATCCGAAGCATGCTCGCCTGAGTCCGACGTGTCCTTCTTGGCTAGTAGCCGCTGGAAGAAGCCTCCACCTCGGGTATCGCTCTTCATCTCGCTCGAAATGGCTCCGATGAGGTCCCGAATACCCCGTGCATCGATGCGGTTCGCCTTGGTCTCGGGTGGAGTGGATGTATCTTCCAAGGTAGGCGCCGCAAGAGCGTTGAGATAGCGCAGGATGATGTCGTCAACGGGCGTTGGTGTCGAGGAGAAAGGGGCGGCGGCGTTCCGGCGCAGGGCCTGGGCCAGTGCCTCCTCAGCCGCCTCAAGACTGATGGTGCCGATGCTGTACTGCTCCGGCTGCAGGGCCTGGATCTGGTCATTGACGAGCTGCGTACCAGGCATTTGGTGAAGAACGTCAGTGAAGATCGACTGCCCGAAGGGCGGTCGGACGTCTGCGATGTGGGCGAGAATGAACCGAAGAGAGGCGGAAATGTGCTTGCTTGAGAGCGTGCCCTCATCAACTTGTTCCCAGATTCCTGCGTTGTTGATGAGTAGTTGGTTGCTGTTGGCCCAAGGGGTGTCATGTTGACTCATTTTTGCATGCATTCTTGACTGTTTGAACAGGTTTCTTTGAGGGTGGTGTTGTTGATGTGTTTGAGGTTGTGAGATGTCGTCATCAATCGGGGTGGTGGTGTAATTGGTGAACTTATCTGCTGTCGTCCCTTTTTTGGCTGCTGTATCCGCTAGGATGGGAGGTTGTTTAAAGTGTGGTGCGGGATGATTCGTCTTGCTGGCTTACGCATGAGGGGCATTAAGAGCGCTAAGTGTCAGTTCGATCCTTGGTGCCTGTCTGCGTCCTGCTGGAAAGGGTATTAGGTGTCTGTCGACATGGAAAGTCTCCTAAGGGTGGTCTGCGGAGGATGGCATCCTCCCTAAGGGGGACTCGCTGTGAGCTTGAGAACTTTGATGTATGAGTCAACTAACAGAAGAACGCTGCTGTCGAGAGGGGTGGGTGGGGTGTGCAGAACGACTTGTGTCACAGACCTCCAGCGGAAAACTGGCCTTAGCCTGGAGGGGTGAGGTGGGCTCCCGTAGGTAATAAATGGGGGCTGTTGATTTCAGTGTCTGCCCAGCCTGTGGTCGGGTTAAGGTGTGTGGTCGCCTCGAATTGGAAGGCTGTGAGTTTGTCTGGCAGTCCTGGTAGAGGGGGTTGCGACAACGCTATGAGTCTGGCTTGCCACATGATTATTGAAAACTGTGGCGGATTATCTTCGTTGCGCTATCTTGGCGTGCCTCATTCGACAGTTGCCGAATATTGGTCGAGGTTCCTCTACGGGGCTGTCGCTGCAGTTTCGACGGTCGGTGGCTTGGGGTGCCAGGAAAATAGTTCCATGTGGATCTCCTTATTCACGTGAGGTTTGTGTAGGTGTGAAGGAGGCTGATAGCGGGTGCGGATGCATCTCCGATCGTTCTCGTCGCGCGGTCAGTCCTCAGAGAGAGCCGCGACCGGTGGTGCCGAGGCGGCCCGCCCTGCCGGACGCAGTGAGGCAGGCAGACCGACGGCCAGAGTCGCGGCAAGGGCGTTGAGAAGCGCGAGGTAGGGGATGGATGGTGACGGTCATCCCCTCTCTGGCCAGCTGTCGCGTGGGTTCCTGTCGTCCTGAGGATGGAGCTGATGACGAGTCCCAGCCCACCTCCAACCGCCGCCACGAGGGTCCCCTCGGTGACGATGAGACGTCGGATTTCCTGGCGGGAGCTGCCGGCGGCACGCAGAACCCCGATCTCCCTGATCCGCTTGAGAACCGAGACATCCGTGGTGTTGGCCAGCCCGGACAGGGCGATGACCAGGGTGGCGCCCAGAACCAGGCAGACGATTCAGGGGCAGCCTTGTGGTGATGGATGACATCTGCTCAGTCGCGGCGACGCTACCGTCCACCATTAGGGGCTGGCCGCGGATGGCGGCAATGGGCTCGCGCTCAGTCTCCGCCGTCATGGTGCTGCCGGTGGAGCGAACGCACATGGTGGCGTTGGTGGGGGCATCTCCGTTGAGGCGCTGTGCCACTGCCGGGCTGACGGCGGCTCCCCAGCCCTCCTGGACGCGGGCCGTCAGTTCAACGCTGCCGGCGGGGCCGGTCAGGGGCACAGCGAAGCCGTCGGGGATGTCATAGATGCCGCCCACGACGAGGGGACTGTCATTGTGGTGGTTGGGTTGGTCGCCGGTGATGTGGCCGTCGCGTAGGCGGATGATGCG
>ERZ773005.935-NODE-935-length-17734-cov-28.870581_pt1 | contig 17734 bp, 17 predicted proteins | sample MGYA00580666_ERZ773005 | MGnify/ENA primary metagenome ERZ773005 (study PRJEB29015, sample SAMEA2737999) | human oral metagenome | biome: human oral; feature: human-associated habitat; material: dental | place: China | collected 2061 ...
CGCGGCGCACCGAGATCGACGGCCGCGAGCAGACCTCCATGACCGCGGACAGACGCGAGCCGTCCGGCAGGCGCAGGTCCAGCTGCGGGTTGGCGGAGTCGAAGGGGCGCGAGGCCAGGCCGGAGTAGGAGCCGAGCACCTGGACGAGCTCGATGAGCTCCTCGTCGGACTCGGCCACCGGTGCGCCGCGCTCTTCTCGGCCGTCGGCGTACTGGATGAAGACGTTGTCGCAGCCGTTGATGTCGATGTTCTCGACATCCTTGTTGTCCAGCAGCGGCTGGAGGCGACCGACGCCGAACAGAGCTGCGTGGATGCCCTGGGAGACCTCTTCCTCCTCTTGGGCGGTCATCGGACTGCGACCGGCGGCGATCTCGGCGCGGGCGTGCTGCTCGAGTACGCGGCCGATGAGGGCGCGCGCGAATTGGCGCTCGTCCTCGGGGGACATCGGGGGGATGCCGGAGCCGGCGTCGTCGCGCCGCTGCTGGGCCAGGAGGTCGGCAACCTCCTCGCGCATGTCTCGGACGAGTCCCTGGTCAACGCTCATGCTGCACCTCCATTGACGGCGACTCCGGCCAGAGCGGTGGCGACGGTTCGTGCGGATCGCACCAGGAGAGTGCATCCCAGGGGGCGGGAGCGGCGTCCGGCGAGGGAGTCGGCGGCGCTCTGGTCGAAGGCCAGAGCCCCGACGATGGGAATCTCCAGACCGCTGCCGCGCAGCAGCCGGCTGAGGTCGTCGGCCTCGTGGCGGGCCTTCCACGGGGCGATGAGCAGAATGCCGAGCCGGGCCTGCTCGGAGCGCCGGGAGGTCTCGGCAACGATCCAGGACAGGCGCTCGCGCAGGTGGCCGTAGTTCTCCACACCGGGGCGCACGGCGACCAGGGCGATGTCTGATGCCAGGGCCACGCCCAGGCTCGGAGCGCCGGGAGCCAGCCGGCCGACGTCGGCGATGACGTCTCCCTGCTGGTGCAGACTGGTGGCCAGTCCGAGCCAGCCCGCCCCGATGGCCGTCGCCTGGTCCGGGCGGGACAGACCCACGAGGACCGGCAGGTCGCCTTCGATGAGGGTCAAGTGATCCTGCAGCGGGGCGTCGGGGTCCCGACGGATGGCGGCGGCCAGGGAGACGACACCCCGGTCACTGTCCAGCGGGAGGCCGTCACGGGAGCGAGCGCGGTAGACCAGGTCGGATCCGGCCGGATCGAGCTCGGCCAGGACGGCTGGACGGGGCCAGACCGCGGCGAGCACGTGGGCGCTCGTCGAGGCGCCGGGAGACCCCTTCGCGGAGGCGATCGAGATGAGCATCAGCTGTCCTTGATCGGCTGGTTGGTCGCGGTCTGGACCACGGCGATGGTGCCGTTGGCCGAGGCGCTCGCGAGCTTGGCGGCGTCCTTCTTGTCGACGATGAGGGAGATGACGGCGCCCGAGGTCCAGTCGTTGTCCGTACCGGAGGAAGGAACAGCTTTGAGGACCTGCGCGTCATCGACGGAGACCGACTGGGTACCGACATCCACGACGTTGACAACGTCCCCGGAGCCGAGGCCCCCGGCGGGGAAACGGCCGGAGGCGACCGAGATGCCGACGACCTGCTTGTCCCCACCGGGCATCGGGGTCGTCGCGATCTGGGAGGTATCCAGGAGCTGGCCCTTGGAGACCTCGACCCGCGCCGTACGCCCAACCACCTGATCGATCTGGTCGGCGCGGATCAGCGTGCGCAGATCAGAGGAGACCGAGGCACTCATCAGGTCCTCCTTCGTGATGACCTCTCCGGCTTGAATCGTGTCCCCCGCGGCCAGCACCTGGACCCGCTGGTCCATCTGATTGGCCAACAAGCCCGCTAGCAGTGCACCGCCGACGATGAGAAGCACGGCGAGAGCAGCCAGCAAGGGCCGCCGCTCGCGCGGCGCTGAAGGGAGACGTGCGCCATCCACGCCCTGACGAGAACGAGTCGGTTTCTTCTCATCAGAGTTGCGATCACGACGCTCGGAAGAGCGCCCAGACAAACGGGGCGACATAGGAAATACCTCGTGCAAGTCGGGATTTGATTAGGTCATTCAGTCGAGGCTTACACAGCACATTTTGCTGAATCACGCAGAAGACAGCATGGGGGTTAACTTCTCTCCATGCCATGGGGATCTATCCCCACATTAAGACAACGGGTAGTTTTCCCCTTGACTCCCCAATATTTGCCATAGAGGGTTGTACCCAGGCGCCCTACCAATGGCGACCTGATTCCGCGGACCCACTCGGAATATACGAATTCATCCAGACAAGGAGATCGGCATGCCCAAGATTCAGGCAGAATTCGATTCGCTCAAGGCGCTGTACGACGCCCTGAAGAATGACGTGCAGTACGCCAATGACATCCAGAAGCAGACTGACAGCGCTTTGGCGAACGCGGTGTGGGAGAGCACGAACGCGACCAACTTCCGCGCCGCCTGGGAAGAGTTCAAGCCGAAGCTGATGGCGTTTGAGCAGACATTCGCTGACGGCGCCAACGACGTCGCGAACAACTACAACAACCTCATCATCGCGAACGGGGAGAGCCTGGAGCCCCTTCCGCCCGTCACCGCCATCGAGTGAGCGGACACGAGGTCGGCAGTCAGAAGTGGTCTGGGAGCAGCAATGCTCCCAGACCACTTCTCGTATGGCTTGTACCCAAAGGCCGGTTGGGAGGAGAAGAGGTTCTCCTCCCAACCGGCCTCGGTGTCATTTTTGATCGTCGGTGTTGAGGCTCTGCGCCTCCCCCACCTTGATGGACAGGGTCCCCGAGGTGGACGCCGGGGGCAGGTCCCCCTGACTACCATCGGTGGCCGTATAGGAAGCGCTGTAGGACACCCCCACATTGACCGTACTGGTCCCACCCAGGTGCTCGGAACTGCGAGTGAAGGTCATGGTGCACGAACTACTACCCTCAGCCATCCCGGACTGCCACGGCGTACCGAAGCCCCGGCAGGAGACCTTGCTGTCGGGGGCCGACAACGTCAACCCGGTCGAACTCGCCGTCACGGTGGCCGTCACCGGCCCGGCAGTCGCCGTCGCCGTCACCGACTGAGGAGTATCCTCACTCGCCCACACCCAGTTCTCCACACCAACCAGCGTCTGCACACCACCATCCATCCGCGGATTCGTCTCCACCACTGGAGGAGGAATCTCCACCGCCTTCCACGCGGCCTTGGCCAAAGTCGCACCATCCACCGGCGGAACAGGAGGCTGACCACCACCAGGAACATACGTCGGGGGCTTCTTCATGAATTCTTCCCTGTATTTCGTGAACTCAGAATCTGACAGGTCATCCGGAACACATTCTGGAGCATACCAGTACCCTTCAGAGTCCGACGCATACTCCTCCCAACCCGGATATCTGGAAGTTGTTTCCTTATAGTCAACATCGGGATTCATTTTGGTAAAGTCTATAAACTGCCTACTTTTGAAGAACTTCGCTGTGTCTTTGCCGGAGCTATGCCGCGCGTAATAACATTTCGGTTTTACCGAAGCGGCTACCTGGCGGGAGGACGTGGTTGTCCTGCCGGAACCACTCGATCCCGGATTGGCGGAATTATAGGAGACCGACACGGAGATGGTGACTCCGCCATCGGTGTTCGAGGAGGAGTGCCCTGAGACACCGCCGCCCTCTGCAAAGGCCGGAGATGAGGGCAGCAGGCCGAGCGGAGCGATCACCGCACACGCCGCCGCCACCAGGCCGGCGCGATTCACCATTGTCTTCAACATTGATCCACACCTTCCACCGAGGAGGAGTTGACAACCCATCCGTCCTGATTCCTGATGAGGCTCACCACGAGGGAAATCGTATGGCCGAGGTCATCTGAGGACACCTCCGCACCATCCCGAGCAACCAGGCGAACCTTCGTCTCATCGGCACACACCGTCATCGTCGACGACAATCCATCAGGATTCAATTGAACGAAGTTAATGGTGGTACTGGCCTCACCCTCAACGTGCTGCCCAGCAGTGGCCCGCTCGTCATAGACCTTCTTGAAGGCCTGATACTGGTCCCCGGTGGTAACGGACTCGACCTTGGTAGTTCCCTTCATGTCCCGATAGGCCTCCCAGGTCGCCCGATCGTAGGCGACATAGGCCTTGACCACCTGGGACTGTTCCGCATCTAGATCGTCCGGAATGGATGCGACTGTGTACGAGGTCTTCGAATCCGACAGCGAGTCCTCAGTCACGGGGACATCACTGCCCGAGACGCTTGCCGTCGCAGATTTCGCAGCGCCCGAATCTTTCATGGGCGGAATAGCAGATTCCGGCTTCCCATTGTTCGAGGAACAGCCTGCGAGTGCGCATGAAGCGGCCAGGAGCAGCCCACTCCACACAGATAAATGACGATGACGGTGAAACACGGCCAACCTCCATACCCCGACACGATCAGCATCCACGCGGTCACGAGTAAATCGACCATACCTTTCCCGCACGGTTTCGTCACTACCGACCAACGGTTTTTTCATGGGGATCTCGCCCCATGGCCACCGCCGACCTCCGCGCCTTCGGAGCCCGCCCCGCGGTGAGCCGATATACGAAAGACGGTGGGCGGCTCCGGATCATCCGGAGCCGCCCACCGTCGTCGGCTATGGAACCGCCGTCCTCAGCGCACGGGCTTGCGGATCTCGGCGGAGAGGAACCAGGCCTGCTGCTCGAGCTTGCCGATGAGGTCCTCGACGATGCCGGCGGAGGTGGGGTCCTCGGCGTCGACGTCCTCGTCCACACCGCGCAGGGTGCCGACAACGGCCTCGATGGCGGAGACGATGTAGGCCACTCCCTCGCTGGTGAGGATCTCCCCCTCGGGGGCGGCCGGGACGGTGGTGGCGGCGGAGACGGTGGCCGGGCGGCCGTCGGGGACGGCGTTGATGGCGCGCATGCGCTCGGCGACCTCGTCGGAACCCTCGCGGGCGATGTCGACGACGTCATCCAGGTTGAGGTGGATGTCGCGGAAGTTCGGGCCGACGACGTTCCAGTGGATCTGCTTGCCCACGAGCTCGAGGGCGATGAGGTCGGTCAGGACGCGCTGGAGGTTGTCGCTCAGGGCGGCGGAGGCGGTGAAGGAGAGGTTGATGGACGGTGTTGTCATGGTGTCTGCGTTCATGGCCATCACTTTACTACGTCGCAAGTCGCCGTGGGTGTTACTTATGATTCACAGGCAAGCCATGCCTCACCTGGAACCAAGGCTCACCTGCCCGGACGAGCTTCTCTGGCGATCCACTCAGCCGACCTTGCAGGTGTTCGGCTCGCCGGTCTCCTCCTCCTCGGAGGCGAGCCAGTGCCCGCCGCCGCCGGGCACCATGGTGTTCTTCGCCGGGATTCGCGCCTTGTTGGATGGTTCGGTGACATCCTTGCCCTGTGCGTCGACGTAGGTCACCTGCGTCAGGTCCACGCAGTAGGTGACGGTGGCGCTCTGGACGTCCGCGCTCATGGCGACCTCGGAGATCGCGACCTTGACGGGGGTCTTGGCCTTCTGCCCCGTATTCTGCAAGGTGGAGGCGTCATTGATGAGCTGCTGCTGGAGGTTGCCGGTGGTAACGGTGGGGACCTTGCTGGTGTCCTGTCCGCCGCCGACCCACAGCTTCCAGGACATTTGGTCGTAGGCCACGAAGTCCTGGAGGATCGCGACCCGCTTGGCGTCGAGGCCGGCGGGAATCGCGGTGACGGTGTACCCGAGCTGGGTGTCGGACAGGGAGGCCGCGGTGACGGTGCCGGCGGTGCTCGACGCCGTGGCGGCGGCTGAGGGAGCCGATGTCGGCTTCCCCGTAGCGTCGGCTCTGCTGGCGGACGCCTTGGCGGCGGGCTTGGAGTCCTTAGAGGAGCAGCCGGTCAGGGCCAGGGAGCCGGCGAGCAGCAGGCAGCCCAGTGCGGCGGCTCGACGGCGGGCTCCAGCTCGACTCACGGGGCGGTTCTCGGCATGTGCCACGGGGGCTCCTGACTGTCGGCCGGAATCAACCCGGCGGAAACCAACCCGTTGACACTACCGCGAAGGTCACGAACATGTCTCGACCTTCGTCGCCCTCCTTGCTACACCCCTGTTCTGGCGAGGGTACGTGATGCCAACAGTCCTCAGAAGGAGGAACCAGGCCTGCTGCGCAGGCTTGCCGGTCAGGCCATCCAGGATGATGGCCGATGTCAAGGGCTCGTCATCGACAGGGACACCCTGCGCACTGGGGGACAGGATTTCCGTCCCCCGACGCACAAACAGCCCCTGCCTGGAACGGAGTGCCCCCCAGGCCACGGTGAAGTGTCCCAGACAGCGTCGAAGATCCCCGTGAGGAAGCGAGCCGACCGAGGTCTCCCCGCCCACCGCGACGAGACCGGACCAACCTGACCAACAGCCCGGGACACCAGGCCCGGGCAGTCGCGGTCACCTTGGCAACAGCTGGAGTCTCACCAATGGCCCACACCCCGCCACCCGCACCCCAACACAGGTCGCCAACGTCATGACCTCATACATCTAGGCAACGACCACTCACCACAGGATCGTCACACCGGACAGTTCCTCGAAGGCCGGATCGCGCGTCACCAACGCAAGCGACTCGTACATCGCTTGCGCCGCCAGCATCCGATCAAAGGGATCGCGATGCGACCACTCAAGCTGCCCGCTCAAGCGCGCGTGCGACCACTCGATGGGCAAGAACTCCGCTCCGAGCCGTCGCACGTGCCCCTCGAGAGCATCCAGCCACGGCCCCGCTCCAGGCAGTTTCCCAATGCGGTTCTTGGTATGCAGCTCCCATGCACTGGCGGCGGAGACCACCACGAGATTCCCTCGGTCTCGCAGCACCTCGACAGCCCTCCCGCCCAGACGCGAGGGCTCATTGATCGCCCACATGAGCGCGTGCGTATCGAGCAGGTAGCCCTTCATGCACCCTCCCAGGCACTCAGCTCCTCCTCCGGCAGCTCGTCGAAGAACGTGTCCGGCAGCTGGTATCCGCCGAAGCCCAGCTCCCGCTCGCCCCCGACTGGAACCAAGCGAGCCACTGTCTGACGCCCTCGGGCGATGTTGATGGTCGTCCCCTGCTCGACCTCCACCAACAGCGCCGACAAATGCGTCTTCGCCTCCTGAACCTTCACCGTCTTCATGCATTGATGGTCCCAGGAGAAAGCGACCTGGTCAACCAGGTTGGTCAGGTTGCGCCGCCGCCCACCCTCACGGTCGGGGACATTCCCCTCCGGCCAGGGACCAGTCACGCGTTGGAGGACAGGAATCCTGTCCCCCAACGCGCAGGATGTCCCCGTCAGTACGCGGGCGTGCTGACGGGGAATGGCTGCTTTAGATGCCGTGGCCAGCTCAGTTCTGGCGGGGGTTCTTTCCGTTGGTGGTCAGGGTCTGGACCTCGGCGACGGGGAGGTTGACGGTGCTGGTGGTGGTGATGGCCGGCAGGGTGCCGCTACTCCCATCACTACCGGAGTAGGAGGCCGAGTAGGCGACCTTGATCGTCAGCGGCGTGGTACCACCCAGGTGGGCCGAGCTGCGGTTGAAGGAGATCGTGCAGGGACTCGACCCCTCAGGCATGCCGGAGTGCCAGGCGATACCGAAGCCGGTGCAGGAGGCCTTCCCATCGGGGGCCGACAGCTGCAGACCAGAAGACCCAGCAGTGACAGTCACAGAGGTACTCCCCGCCGTCGCGGTCGCCTTGACACTCGTTGGAGTCTCACCAGTAGCCCACACCCAGGTATCCATCCCCACCAGCGTCGCACCCTGGGAGCCGACCTTCGGATTCGTCTGAACCGTCGGAGCAGGAATCTTCACCACCTTCCACGCGGCCCGGGCGAGTCGACCTGCCGAGATACGAGGAGCCGGTGGGCCGGCGCCGGGCTCGACCCAGATGAACTCGTCAGGATTACTCGCGTAGAACTCACGGATCTCCTGGGCGTGCTCGGCCTTCTCCTCCTGGGAGACAGAGGAACCGCCAAGAGAGGGGGCCAGGTACAACATCTTGCACGAGCGCACGTACCAACTCCCCCCGCTGTCGTTCTTGTGCTTCTCATAGTCCGGAAGACCCCGACCGGTATAGGGAGTCATTGCTAAGTCTCCGGTGAAGCCGTGGGCATTGGCCCCACCCTTAGCCGCAAGCTCGGCCGGGCTCATGAAGTGAACATACTTGCAGACAGGGTCCACCGTCACCGCCTCCGAGGACGAGGACGTCACACCCCCACCATCACCTCCCGACCCCGCAGTCACATACTCCACGCTCACAGACGCAGTGATCTCACCACCACCATCACCCGACGCCGACGCACCCCCTCCGACAGTAGCTTCATCAGCCCTTACACCAGGAACACACAGAACGCCGAAAAGCATTCCCAGACCAACAAGCAGTACAGGTAACTTCACTCGAGTCAATCGCATTGTTTCACCGACCTCGCCTACTCAACGGAACACTCTCCATCCTGTCCGCGCTGCCCCTCAGTGGCCAGCCAGGTCTTACCGTCAGGATTGGTCATCCTGGTACTTGACGGCACTTGAATTTTATGCTCAGGCTTAGTCACGTCATTTCCATTGCTGTCGATCATCTTCATTTGTTTCTGATCGACACACATTGTCACTTGTGCTACAGTCTTGTTGTCATACACGACAACTTCAGATATAGACACTCTTACTGGCGGTTGGGCATGCTGACCCTCCCCCGCCATTTTAGATGCATTATTGATGACACGTTGCAACGTCAGCCCTGTAGCAACTTTGTCGATGCCTGTTGTGTCTTTTCCTCCACCAAACCAGATCCGCCAGGTTACTTTGTCGTAAGCGATGAAGTCCTGAAGGACCTTGGTCTGAGCGGCGTCCAGGTCTTTGGGGATGGAGACCACCGTGTAGCCCAGGTCGGGGTCGGACAGGGACTCAGCAGTCACCGCACCGGCACTGGCACTGGCAGCGCCGCTCGCACCAGCCGACGCCCCACCCGAGGCAGACGCAGGCGCCGTCGAACCATTGCTGGCGCCCGCAGTGTTGAGGGGCGGGATCGTGCCTCCGCCTTTCGGGCTACTTGACGAGCAGCCAGCCAGGGCCAGCGAGGCAGCCAGCGCGCCGACTCCCAGCGCGCTGGCTATACGACAGCGACCAGACAGGCGAGCAAGGGAACGAGCCATGAGGGAACACCTCCAGGATCGGGCCGAGCACAATCTCCCGGCACAGCAGCAACCCCATGACTCTACCCGCCACATCACAACAACGTCACGGACTACGGCGCCTCCGGCAGCCTCCACCAGCACGAGCAGACTCACCCGATCACGTCGCTGCAAGATTCCGCAGCGACGCCCCGCAGCGGTGCGAGCACAGAGCTCACACGCCCGAGAGTGCACCACAGTATGGCCCCCACGTCACTGGGTAGGCCTGTCACCCTCACCCGCAGATCCAGGCAGTCCGGGTTAGTGGGCTGCCGCTCCTACAGCTGGGCCGACGGTGTCCAGAGGTCGTCCAGGAGTACATGACAGCGCGCCGCCCCTGCGGTGGGGCGGCGGGCGGATAGTCGGAGGGAGACTGGGTTCAGCTCGCGGCAGCCATGTCGATGGTCAGGCGCAGGTTCAGTGCATGGGCGATACGCCAGAGAGTCGAGACGGAAGGAACCTGCCCACCGTTCTCGACGGCGGAGATGACTGACTGCTGGGTTCCCATGCGCCTGGCCAACTCGGTCTGGGTCAGCCCTGCACGTGTACGTGCGGCGTAGACGAGCTCAGCGAGCTGCAAGCGGGCCTCTTCCTCGGCCTCAGCGGCATCGAATCGGGCACGCTCGCCCGGAGTCATAGCAGCCAGGGCCTCGGCCTCAGCCTGCCGGAACGGTGTGGTCCTCATGATTACTTCCTCTTCTCTCGGGCGCCCTTGGTCACTGCCTGAGTGGACTGATAGGCCGCCTGGGCCCGCCGGGCTCGTAGGATCTCCCCTCGCTCATTCTGGCGCTGCTTGCGGAAGGTGGTCAGCGTGATGGCCTTCCGTTCGGGTTCGAGAACGTACGTGATCCGTCTCGCCACCCCCTCGCAGGTGAACCGCAGTTCACGCAGGCCTCCGCCCAGCTGTTTCGACAACGGCATGCCGAGCATATGCCCAGCATCCTCCAGCCGCGTCAGCACGCGACGGGTCGCCGCCTTCCCCTCGGGGGTCAGGCCCTGATACCAGGTCAGAACCTCGTCGGAGAACTCAACCGTCCATCGCACAGACCCAGTATGTCATTCACGTGATATCGCGACAAGACGATATTCTCGTTCCTACTGTACCTGTGGCGCGGTCAAATCGGTTGTCCCGCCTCAGTTCTGGCGGGGGTTCTTTCCGTTGGTGGTCAGGGTCTGGACCTCTGCGACGGGGAGGTTGACGGTGCTGGTGGTGGTGATGGCCGGCAGGGTGCCGGTGTTGCCGTCGGTGGCGGTGTAGGAGGCCGAGTAGGCGACCTTAATCGCGAGCGGCGTGCTGCCACCCAGGTGAGCGCTGGACCGGTTGAAGGAGATCGTGCAGGGACTCGAGCCCTCAGGCATCCCCTGGTGCCAGGCAATACCGAACCCGGTGCAGGAGGCCTTCCCGTCGGGGGCAGACAGCTGCAGACCAGACGACCCGGCCGTGATGGTGGCGGTGGTGCTGCCGGCAGTGGCCTTAGCGGTCACGCTGGTCGGCGTGTTGCCGGTGGCCCACACCCAGGTGTCCATGCCCACGAGGGTCGCCCCCTGGGAGCCGACCTTGGGGTTGGTCTCCACTGTCGGGGCGGGGATCTTCACCGCCTCCCAGGCGACCTTCGCCAGGCGGGTCCCCGAGATATACGGCCTGGGAGCCTGCTGCCCGGCCGGAACCCAGATGTTGGGATCGGGGTTGGCCTCTTCGAAAGCTTTGCGTTCTTTCTCGAGGTCCTCCTTGAAAGTGGGGTTGGTCTTCGGTTCTAAACGGGAGGCGTCACAGTGGCGGTAATACCAGCGCCCCTGGGTGTCGTCCTTGTGGGACTCATAGTCGGGGTAGGTGTTCCCGCTCTTCAGGATATAAGACGGCCGCCCCGAACCATTTTTGGTGGGCTTCTGGTTTTGCTTCTTCTGCCGCTCTGCCGCGGCAGCCTTGTTCTTGTCGATCTGACTGGCCTACTCGGCGCCGGTCTTGCCTGCTTTGTAGTAGCACACCGGCTTCACCGTCACCTCGGTGCTGGAGGACGACGAGGATGTCACCCCACCACCGTCACCCCCGCCAGAACCGGCCGTTGTCACACTCGACTCCACAGAAATAGTCACCACACCACCACCATCCGCAGTCCCCTCAGCAGAACCAGACACATCAGACGGCGCGCTTTCACTTACTTCCGCCACCCCTTCCGGAGCAGGCGCAACAAGAGACAGCAGAAGCAAGCCGGCCAGCCCAGTTCTTACGATCCCGACACTCGACACAACGCCTCCCAACTTCCTTCTTCACTTCCCAGCTTCAGCAGTACACTCATTGTGAGATAAAATCGTTTCATTCTCGGCGATCCACTCACCTTGGCTATTTGACGTCATCTGGACAAGCAATTTAACTCGCCACTGCTTTTCCTTCTTGGTGACATCATTTCCTTGGAAGTCAGTACGTGTCACTTGCGTCTTGTCGATACACGCCGTTACGTCGGCACTCTTCGTGTCGTCCGATACCTCAACGCTTCCAACACCAACCCTGATGGGAGGGTTAGCGTGATCGGTCATGGCATCATGTCCATCTCGAAGCATCCCTTGTGCTGCGCCTGTTGTTCGATTCAGGGCATCGTCATACCCCTCACCGGTCGACCAGAGGCGCCAGGTGGCTTTGTCGTAGGCGACGTAGTCCTGGAGGACCTTGGTCTGGGTGGCGTCCAGGTCTTTGGGGATGGAGGCCACCGTGTAGCCCAGGGTGGGGTCGGACAGGGACTCAGCGGTCACTGCACCAGCACTGGCAGCACCGGTCGCAGCAGCCGATGCCCCACCCGAGGCGGGCACAGACGCGGTCGAACCACCGCTGGCGCCCGCAGTGTTGAGGGGCGGGATCGTGCCTCCACCCTTCGGACTGCCCGACGAGCACCCCACCAGCGCCAGCGAGGCAACCAGCACGCCCGCTCCCAGGGCGCTGGCGACACGACGGTGACCAGGAAGACTGGCGCGGGAACGGGTCATGAGGATGCACCTCCACGATCGGGCCGAGCACTGTCTCCCGGCGCAGCAGGAACCCTCTGACCCTACCCGCCAGATCACAACAAAGTCACGGCAGCCCGACGAAGGCCACACCGGCAACATACATGTGACAGCCCCAACCAGCGCAAGCACACCGCCTGCGCCAACCGGAAACAGCCGGCCACGGGCAGATACTACCGTCATCGCTAAAGAGCCTTCATCCAGCAGCCTAACGGCATTCCGGTTACAAGGCCGAAGGCGCAAGTCGCTTGTATGAATCGTGGGTTACGCAATTGGCATCCCATGCGCTTCATACGCGCTAGTGCGGCCACCTCCCGGCACCACAAGCTGCGGTAGTCAAAACCTCTTCCCGAATGAACAAGCATCGCCTGGGAGCCAGGCTGGTCGTCTCCCACCCCACGACACCACCTGCCCCTGGCTGAAGATGAAGATGCGTCCTGGCCGTAGTCTGTCATGGCCGACAATACACAAGCACCGCTAACAAACTACGGGATATCGTTCGTTCCATCTGCGGAGGGAGAGGGAGTCTTTAGGAACGGCGGTCGATATTCTTCCAAAGTTTCCCCCAGTCCTGGAATGGGCGCTGAACCGCAAAGCCAGGGAAGAGTGGAGTGAGTCAGATCAACTAAATTAGCCTTCATGTCTCCTCTCATAGCACTCCCATCACTAGCAGCGAGTATGAGTTGCCTGTCGCCGCACGTATATACAGTCGTCCCTACCTCAGGGTTGCTCCCCTCATCGACTTTAGCTTCACCCTTACCATCTACGCCATCAAAAGAGAATGTTGACGTGACATCACCCGGGAAAACGTACGCAGATTTCCATCCACCATGACCCGCCCAGGCATACCTGAATTCGGAGACGAAAACGCGCCGGCCGTCTACGCTAACAAGACACACTGCATTGGCGATATTAGGCGAGGCTGCCACGACCTCGACACTATCACCGAACATTGCTTTCAAAGAACTGTTAGGAATTCCTGCGCACACGTAGTCCGCCGCCTCCGAGGGCGCTACCGTAGGCACCACGCTCACTGCAGAGGTTTCTTTGACGTTGTGTGTTGTTCCCCCTTCTCTAGCACCATCACTAAGTCTCGAGCACGATGCGATCAAGACAAGAGATGCTATCGTCATAAACAACACGATAGGCATAGCGACACATCGACCACCTCCGCACAGCCTTGCAGAATATGCACTGGAACGTAAATTTACAAGCGCTCCCACTTTGGATTCCCATCTACTACCTACAATAGCACTATTTCAAAAACTAAACCTCCTGACACTTACTATCCATCTTTCTCGTTCTTTTTATCATTATTATCTCCTTCTGTCGACCACTCGTTCGACGGAGCCGCGTCGCCTTCAGGCTTGGCCGCATTGAAGCCATTTTTATGCGAGTCCTTTACCGTTTTGTGGAAACTCAGTTCGGGCTCGTTCTTATGTGCAGCATCCCGCTCGTTATGCAGTTTTGCTGAAAGTGCTTCTAAACCGGTTGGGATATCAACCTCGTCAGGAAGCGACGCCGGCTCATTATGTCCGCCTTGATCCTTGTCGCCTTCGCTCGCCGTAATGGCTTCATCAACAGCCTCCCGTGTAATACCTCCACGCTTCAGGCTTCCGTCGGAGTTGAGGAGTGCTCCAATAGCTGGATTGTTATCAGCCTTGTTCCAACTAGCCTTAAGATCCTCGCTCGAGTACAAGCCACTATTCAACAATGACGCGGTCACCTGCATCGTGGTGTAACTTCCCGATGCAGACAGAGCATTCTGAGCATCCTTGGCCGCACCGCCTTGGTGATCCGTAACAAAAGGCTTCAGTTCTGTAATTGCGAAAGACGAAGCACTGTTTACGATAGGAATGGGGATCATTCCAACAGCCGCTGAGGCGGCATCGTTCGCTACCTGGCCACCTTTATCCCCGTTTTTCGCTTGAATTGACGCCTGACGCGCAACAGCACCTGTGACAAACCCGTTCGTTCGCGACTGCTCATCTACAGCAGTTTGAAGCTCAGCAACATCTCCTGTCTCCTTATAATTTTTCACGCCTTCATTAATGCGTTTCTGGTAATATTCAGCCATTTTGCTACCGAAGTGCGTCCTAGCGGTTTCATTTATGGAAACCTGTCCCAGAAGGTTAGATAGCGCTCGGTCAGTGAACCTCGGACTGAAACGGGGGTTGCTACCGTCCGGACCGTCGGCCGAAGTGTACATAGGATTCAGTGGGTTTCCTTCTTCAGTTGACGCAACAACGGATTCGGGATGACGCGCGAACACTCTTGATACCATAAGCCTCGCCTCGTCCGACATAGTTGGCGGATTCTCTCCATCGCCAAGACCGTTCATTATGCTGGCAGTTGTTGCGGCCGTCACTGATTGGCGGTACCTGTCCTCGGCCTGATTTCCAGTGTCGCCAAAGTTCAACCGTTGATCAATCTCATCACCGAGGCGCGCCCAATCGGTGGTCCATTGTCCTTGACCGAGCACCCCTTTGGCAATCAAGTTACGAATACGTGAGTCGATCGTTTTTGACTGATCTTGACTCACGTCAGTTACTTCACCTTTGCCGGATTTATTTCGGGGCACTAACCATTCCTGCGCCGTCCCCACATTTCCAGTCATCGCATGAACTACGCCAGCCAGCAGATTTTCACCATACTGTTCTCTAGCAAAAGTATCTCCAAGCCCTCCATCAAACGGGTTGAGAGAGTGTCCCCAGCTCTCTTTTCCGGCTTTGAAGTCTTCGAGCCGACGTGCCAAAGTGGTCACCATTGCATCATTGTAATCGAGACCGACTTCTTCTTTTCCTCCATCTCCGTCGATATCGACAGTCCTAGACGTCTGGAGCATACCATTCAGTACAAATGGACGTTGAGGATGATTGCCGTCTTGAGCTTGATTGACCAATTCATTCGCATAGTTGGTACCAACCTCATTCGACCAAGTTGTTGAGGCTGCTGAGAGAATATGCGCTAGTATCCCGACTATAGGGGTGCCAACATCTACAGACAGCGTGGTTGACCTTTGCTTTCCTTTGTCCCAAGAGGCCGAAAACATACCCTGCAGGTCAGTAGGGATGTCGAGGAGACGAGACGGGCCGATTTGACCTGTCTCCGGATCGATAAACGCTGATGCATAATTCGGATTATCTTGATTCTGCTGCATTCTCGCATAGAATTCTCTCAGTTCTGCCTCTGATGGCGCCGGATCACCTTCACTGTACTTGATTAGTTTCTGGGCGTCAGCGACACCCTGAGTCCAATCATCGAAGGCGCGGACACCTTGTTGATTGACAGACTCAGGAATATGGAATGTGATCGTTCCGCCGGGATTTTTTGTTCCGAGGCCATTCTGATTAATTTCGATAATTCGATTCATTATCGTTCTTATGTCGCTGGCGTCCATGTTCACATTATTAATCGATCCTTGGATATCGGACTTGAAATGACTGGCGCTGGGGTAGACGTCTCCCTGATTCACACTTTCGGTTTGAATTCGCTTGGCGGAGGCATCGCAATTAGCGGCAAGCTTTTCGATTTTAGAGATTTGTTCGGTTAGTTTCTCCGGGTTGAGTCGGACAAACACTTTTCCCATTATGTTACCTTTTCTGTGTCGGAAGGATTTTATGAACTATCGTGCGCGGAGGTTCAGGGTTTTTTTGACGCAGCTTCAGATTTCACAGCCTGATGGAGGTCTGTAAACTTCTTGCCAAGGTCGGATATAGACATCTGTAGAATCGCGGCTTGGTCATCAGCGGCTGTTGCAGACCATATATTATCGTCACATACTTTCTCAGAAATCGTGCGAGCGGGGCCTCTAAATGGGATACTCCCACCTTCATCATAAAATCCGAGCGACTTACATTCCTGATAGATGTAGTTTGATAGTTTGCACAACTTTTCGTATTTCTTTTTTTTCTCGTCGTCAGACATGAAAACCCACTACTCCTTACCTTACTTGGTCGCGACATTTACATTTCGATAACCAGCTACATGCGGCACGCCCTATTGCCTCTACTCCAATACGTTTTCTCATGCGCATGGAGATCACTCGTCAGCCTTCTACACTTTACTTTCCCCTATGCTTTTGGTACCTGTACCCACATCCATCCGGTGACATCGACCTGAACGGCGCGCCCTTTAGGTACCGGACCTCCGACGGACCGAGGGAGGCGGACAGAGAAGTGGGAACCATCTTCAGAGCTGCGAGGAGCGAGAATGAGCCCAGTCCGCGTTTTCTTTGCAGTGGCGACAACACCACGGTACATGCCTCCAATCTCATCGATACCGCAGGCCACGAGGACGCCCCCGTGGTGGTCGCGGCAGGTCTTGATGTGCTCCTCAATCCTCGGGTTGATCTTGTGGTCGTTTGTCAGTGTATCGAAATCATCCACCACAATGACGGTGTTCTCCGGATCCTCCTGCAAGAACTTACTCAGATCGCTCGGCCCCGAATCCATACCCAGAACGCCCAGCACATTCGGGTTGCTGGCGAGCTCCATGAGCGGGGACTTGCGCGGCAGCACCAGCACGACCTTCTGCCCGTTCTCCAGGAGCCGGTTGGTGGCGAAGTGCAGAGCCGTGGACCGCCCGGAGCGGCGCGGACCGGTCACGAGGAAGGCGTTACCGATATCCTCCAAGGACACCGGCAGCAGGCGCAGATCATCACCGCCCACGGCGAAGGCGATCTCATTGGGCTCCAGTGCGGGCTCCAGCTTGAGCGCCTCCTCAGCCGAGATCGCCACAGGCAGCTCATCCACGTGCCCCGGACGCTGGGCGCGATCAATGACGCCCCACCTTGCGTTGGCCTGCTCGGCCGCCTGGTGAACCGCCGCCACCTGTGCCGTTCCCGCCGAATCATCGGTCAGCATCACCAGCTGGACCTCGCGGGGCCGCTCCCCCGAGCGGAAGGCCCGGCCCTGCGGCATGGACAGGGGAACGTCTCGGGAGCGCATGGCGACGAGTTCGAAATCATCCGGACTCGGCATACGCAGCAGCAGCCGGTCCTCCAGCATCATCCCGAACCGCCCCCGGAACACAGTGCGGTCGCCGGCGATGACCACACGCAACCCCACCGCCGGGCCTTCACGCATGAGCGTCTCCACCATCCCGGGGATCGCTCCGGCGTCGGTGTTCTCAAAGGTCGCCATGAAGTTGTCCCACCGGTCAATGAGCAGCACCAGGTACGGCAACCGCTCAGAAGGCTCGGTGGCGGCCCGCTGCTCGGCCACGGAAGCGTAGCCGTGCGTGGCCAGGTACTGCTGACGGTAGGCCACCTGGCCACCCAGCAGCGCCAGCATGCGACGGATCCGGTCCGCCTGATCCCGCGTGACCACCGCCCCGAAATTCGGCAGGTTCACACACGGGGCCAGCGCCCCATTACCCGCGTCAATACCGTAGACATGCACCTCAGCGGCGGAGGCTGTCTGCGCCAGAGCCACCGCGATCCCCCGCAGCACGCTGGAACGCCCCGAACGCGGGGCACCGGCGATCCCCAGGTGACCGGCGCGCGTATAGTCCCACGTCATGGGCCGCTGATCCTGCTCGCCGGGCAGGTCCTCCAAGCCCAGCGGCAGCGCCGGCAGGAAGCCGGCCGCCCGCGGATCAGGCCCACCCAGACCGCCCGCACCCCCGG
>ERZ773005.939-NODE-939-length-17704-cov-8.415321_pt1 | contig 17704 bp, 13 predicted proteins | sample MGYA00580666_ERZ773005 | MGnify/ENA primary metagenome ERZ773005 (study PRJEB29015, sample SAMEA2737999) | human oral metagenome | biome: human oral; feature: human-associated habitat; material: dental | place: China | collected 2061 ...
ACTTGTGGTTATATCAGTCATGACCATATATTTGTTGAAACCGCCAAAGCTACAGCATATGACCATGAGAGAAGATATAGAGGTCATAAAACAATCGTTCGTGCATAATCTTTAGGTCACTTGATTATTTTCAAGTGGCTTTTTTCTTAAAAAGTGGATATTAGGGGTTGCTATAGTATTACTAGTGAAAATATGATTTTGAGGAAAACTTATGAAAAATTATTTTAGAGGAGTAATGCAACATGATGCTCAAGACTGTGGTGCAGCATGCTTAACCTCCATTATACATTTTTGGGGGAATAATGCTCCTATGTCTTTGATAAGGGAAAAAATGAAAGTTGACAAATCGGGCTCTAACTTTTATACAATTGGGATAGTAGGGGAGCAATTTGGGTTAACTTCAACAGCCTTAAATGGTACACTTGATGAGTTATTAGAAGAATTAAAAAATAATAGATTACAGCTTCCTTTTATTGCACATTTTTTAAATAATCATTCAAAAGGGCATTTTGTTGTGGTTTATAAATATAGCAATTCAAAAATAACTATATTTGATCCTGGTGAGGGCAAACAAGTATTAACTTTTGAACAATTTAATAAGAAGTGGTCAGGTTCAATTTTAACTTTTTCAAAAAATGATTCTTGGGAGGATAATAATCAGTTTAATAAAAATTATATTAAACTTATAAATGTCATAGCCTCAGAGAGGAAAAATTTTTTTTACACAATTTTATATTCTTTAGGAATATCATTAATTTCAATAGCTGGAGCTTTCTTTTATAAAAATGTTATAGATAATATGATACTAAATAATGGAAAGTCAAATACTTTTGACGGAATTTTAGGTCAAATTATCTCAAGAATCGATTTATTATTATTGGTTCTTGTCATACTCTATTTTTGTCAGTTAATAATTAGCCTATTAAATGGTTTTGTATTAGCAAAAATGGCCGAAAGAATCAATAATAACTTGATGTTACTTTTCTTCAGGCATATGATTGGCTTACCGCTAGAGTTTATAGATAGAACTGATTCAGGAAGTATATTATCGAGGTTTCATAATATTACTGAAATTCAAAATCAAGGAATTAATATGATTTTGTCAATGGTTTTAGACACTATATTAGCAATAGTAGGGGCAATCATCTTGTACTCTATTAGTCCAATTTTATTTATGTCGGTAGTTGTAATATTAGTTATTTATGTATTTATTACAATTATCTTTATTTCACCATTGAAAAATGTTAATCGAAATGTACAAAAAGAGCACTCTGATTTATTAACAATAATTAATGAAGTATTATCTGGAATTGGAACTATAAAATTACAACAGGGAGAAGGAAGATTCATTCATAAATTTCATGATACAACTCTAGAACTTTCTAAAGGTCTTTTTAAAATTTTAAGTTTAAAAAATATTTTAAACTCTTTGGTTGTATTAGTGGAGTCAATAGGTACATTAATAATTATTTGGATAGGTAGCAAATTAGTTATATCTGATACTATCTCATTAGGCGAATTAGTAGCTTTTGAATCACTAACTACTTTTTTTATCATACCTGTAAAAAATATTATTAAATCATTTGGAGAATTTCAAAATACATTAGTTTCTATTGGAAGAGTTACTGATATTTTAGAAATCGAGAAGGAATATTCAGACAGTAAATCTAATAAAAGTTTTACTAAACAGATAAAAACAGTCCAGCTAAAGAATGTAGATTATCAATATAATTTAGTTAATAAAAGTCTCGATAACATTGATATTACAATAAATACAGGTTCAATTATTGGAATAACTGGAACAAATGGTTCTGGGAAAACTACACTATTGAAAATGATAGGTACTCTCATTAATCCAAAGAAGGGAGAGATCATTTATGAGGGGACAAAGCTTTCAAAATATCGATTACCTGATATAAGAAGTAAGTTAGCATACGTTAGTCAGGATCCCTATGTATTTGAAGGGACACTGAGAGATAATTTAACTTTGGGAAATTCAATGATTGTAGATGAAGAAATCAATAGGATTTGTATCGAATTTGGTTTATTTGAACTTACATCAGAGGGAAATGGGCTAGGGCTATTTCTTCTAGAAAATGGAGAGAACTTATCTGGTGGTCAAAAACAAAAAGTTGGTTTAGCTAGAGCTATACTAAGTAATCCTGAAATTTTATTATTAGATGAGGCGACAAGTAGTTTGGATAAAGAATCCGAGAAAAAAGTTTTTGAATATTTAAATTCAATTAAAAAAAATATGATAATAATAAGTATTTTTCATGAAGATAGCTTCATGAAATTTGTAGATAGATTTATTGTTATGGATAAAGGAAGAATCATTTATGATGGATTTCCCTTAGATAAGTAAATAAATAGTATGTTTGAATATAAACGTTGTTAACTAGAAGGGAAGACGAAATGGCACTATTACAAATTATTGGTCTAAATAAATCGTATAACAAAAAGAAAGTAATTGAAGATTTGTCATTTGAGTTGCAGAGTGGCGAAATAATGGGACTCATTGGACAAAATGGTTCTGGGAAAACTACAATATTCAAGACGATTTTAGGTTTAGTAAAAAAAGAATCTGGTGAAATTAAAATCAATGGGAAACTAATTGAAGGGAAATCAAAGGGCTATTTGAATACTATTGGTACGATTATTGAATATCCTACATTTTATGAATCTTTAACAGCTAGACAGAATTTAATGCTTATTTCTAGTCTTTATGATGAAGTAAACTTATCAAAAGAAGATCTTTTAAACTATCTGCATTTAGTTGGTTTAGACAATAGTGTGGATTGTAAAGTATCTAGTTTTTCATTAGGTATGAAACAACGTTTGGGGCTTGCTCAAGCCTTAATCCATCAGCCAACTATCTTATTATTAGATGAACCATTCAATGGATTAGATCCCATAGGAATGAAAGAGTTTAGAGACTTGCTCATTGAATTGTCTAAAAAAGGAGTTGGGATTGTAATTTCGAGTCATTCATTGGAAGAATTAAGTAAGTTAGTAGATACAGTTACAATTATCAATCAAGGGAAAGTAATTTTCCAAGGGAAAAAGACAGAATTTTTATCACTTGGATCTATAAAGAACGTTTGGTTGTTGAAAACTGATAACTTAGAACTTACAAAGTCTATCTTAAATAACTTAAACATTGTTTTTTCTGAGAGAATAGAGCAACTTGAGTTATCTTTAGATATAGAATCAATGAAAGAGGTAAAGGAGAAATTACTCACAGAGTTATTACGTCAGGATATCTCCATCATAAATTTTTCTGAGAAACAAAATAATTTTGAAGATATTTTTATCAAAATGCAGAGAGATATGGAGGTTTGATATGCTTAAATTAATAAAGATTGAGTTGTTCAAATTATTTGCTGGGAAAAAGATTTTCTATGTTTTTGGAGGGTTTGTTTGTGTCATTTCTCTATTGATACTGTATCTAAGAATGGTTGCACCAGAATCTTCATTTGGAAATGTTTTTAAAACCTCCAGCGCTACATTTTCGATATTTGCTTTGATAGTCGGAGTTACAGTAGCATTAGTACCGTTTTATCAAGAAATTCAGCAAAAAACAATTAAATCATTGTTAGTCACACCGGTTAAACGAGTAGAAATTTTGTTTTCAAAATTGTTAGCATCTATTTTTACCTCATTCTTAATTTTAATTGTTTTAAGTTTAACATCTTTTATAGCGACAACATTACTATTTGGATTTTTTAAAGTTGGAGCTTACTCTTCATCTGCAGATAATATGTTTACTTTTACAGCTGGATTAATTCAAATTATTACAACGTTTTTTACAACTATTTTTTATAGTACTACAATTATTTGTTTATTTTTGATAACAAATTCTTTATCGAGTACCCTAGTTGGAGTTGTTTTGTTAAGAGGTTTAGGAGAACTGATTTCAAGAAGTTTATTAGACAAAAATAACTTATTATTATCTTTTAGCCCATTAGGAGTATTGAATATTTTAAACCCTGTTTCAAGGAATATTTCGATAATTAGCTACACCATTCAACTACTTTTAACTGTTATTTATTCAATAGTAATTTTTTACATTGACACTAAACTATTTGAAAACAAAGAATTCTAAATCTATAAAAAGTACAAAACAGTAACAATTCAAATGGTGTGAACTTTTTGGTAAAATCTAGCTCAATTCGTTTATTTTTAGGGTAAAATTCACACCATTCAATTGAAAGTTATTCAAATTAGATGAAATTGTTCTTTCTGAAAACGTAAGAAAACATTGATTTTAAGCGGATATTGAAACTTATTCAAATAAAAGTGTTTCCAACCAGGTCTTAAGAAAGCTCGTAAAGCATCACAATTCTCAAAACGTTAATCAATACGATTATATCAAGGTTTCAAGACATTCAAGAGAACTATCTTGGGTGTCTTTTTTGGCTAAAAAACAAGAGATTCCCCGAAATTTCCCTGAGTCATTTTTTGAGATTTCTAAAAGCAATCTCACCGACTGTTTGATTAACTGTGTCAGTTGTGTTTACATATGTTTTAGTAACTTGTTTATCACTATGGGTAAGTGCTTCTGAAATCTTCTCTAAGGATATATCAGCACGTCTTGCTAGAGTAGCACCAGTAGTCTTAATTTGTGTGGGGAAGCTGGTGAAAGCCCAAGATATCGTCTTCGTATAGAGTTCATTCTATGATTTAGTAGTCTATATGAAGAGGAACATTAACCCCATTTGATCTATTGTTGTATGTAAAGAGAAATTGTTTTTCACTCTGCTTAATTCCGAATAGTTTTAGTTGCCGTCTTTGTTCTTTTTTCCATTCGTTTAGAATATCCATAAGTTCTTTTGGTGCTCTAAACAAGGTTATTTTGTTACCTTTTGTAGATTTTAATTTTCCAAAACGATCTAATGCTTGTTCAATTAAAATTTATATGTTTCCATTGGAGAGCATAGGACTCAGATTTTCTATCTGATAAGAAGAACGTAGTATAGAATAAAGCATACTTATTAAACTAGCTCTTACAAAATCCCCAATTTTTCTCCCAAAAATAAGCTACTTTCTTAAGTAGTCTAGATTGTCCAAGTGCTTTTAAATCAACAAAGTAATTCTAACTAAAATATCAAAATATCGGCCGCCAGTATAGTTGAAAAGACAAGGCTTAGAAACCTTGTCTTTTCTTTTCAATATCTGAGCTTAAGGTTACTAAAAATTTCTAGTTTCTTTTTTTGATGGTAATTTTAGGTAACGAAAAAGAGAAGAGGTTCTATCCTTCTTCTCTCTAAAACTCACTAACCAATACTAATTTTTAGTTCTTGCTTAAGAGCTACAGCTAATTTGCTCATAGTTTCAATGCTAGTGTTATGTCCTCTTTCAATACGAGCGATAGTTGATTGAGGAACATGGGATAGCTCTGAAAGTTGGCGTTGTGTTAGACCTGCTTTTGAGCGAGCATTAGCAACAGCTAGCGCACTTTCTAAAATGGCTTTTTCAGCTTGGTAGCCCTCATTAAAAGAATTATCACTAAGTTGTTCATTTAAGAAATCATTGAATTTAATTGTTTTCATTTTTCTGTTCCCCTTCAAATTCTTTTTTGATGACTTGTGCCTTTTTAATTTCATTAATAGGTGTTTTTTGAGTTTTTTTGGTAAATCCATGTGTAATAATATATCTATTATCGACAGCATGAAAGTAGAGAGCACGTTGAATATTAGATGATACTTTGGAACGAATTTCAAAAATATCACTATTTAATTTCTTTACCCATTCCATACGCTGGGCAGTTAATAGCCCATGTTCTTGTATCATGCTAATAGTTGCCAGTAGTTTTTCTCTATCTTTTTGTGGTAAGGATTTATAAAACTCTACAAATTCATTATGACCATTTGGCCTTGTATAGAACTCAAATATTAGCTTTTTCATCACACCTCCATGATAGCATATATTGTTCAAAAAGACAAATGATATTTCTTCAACCATTAAAATAAACTATCAAGTTTATCTGCCAATACATTTGTTTTGGTAAATTCTGAAACCTCTCTTTCTATAAGCAGTTCCTTTCCTTGTCTGATAATACGTTTAGAAGTTCCCTCAGAGAAACCAAGGGCAACCAAATCATTTTTATTTACAGTTGCTATCATGTGACTTACTCCTTATCTTTATCTATTCTGATCTTCTTGTATTTTACATGATTATCGAAATACTGGCTGTCTTTATAAACCTTGTAGTGTATTCTGTTTTATATAGGACTGTTGAGCTATTGTAGTCAAAAGTTTCATAGGTATAAAACTTATCTTCATCAGGTTTTTTCAGGTTACGAGATGATAAATAGGCTTGCTTACTGAAATTTTCCAACAATTCTTGTCCGAGACCTTTTTCAAAGTATTTTGTAACATATCGACCAGGATTTTCTTTGCTATCGACATCGACTTTATTTATCCGAACTGCTCTGTGTCGCCATAGTTCTAAGAATTGACTATGTGGAATATAAGGGACCCTGAAAGGTAGAATATAAGCGTGCCATGCTCCACGTTTTTGCTTTTCTAATACTGCAATATATTTAAGTTGACTTTTCTTTGTTTTGAATATGTTATAGTTAAAGCGTTTAATAAATGTTTTGAGTAGGTCTTTGAAGTGGTTCTATAGTGGTTAATGTAAGAAAAGAAGTCAACCTCATCAATATTACAATCAACTAGACGGTGTAAGTTCCACTGTGCTTCTAAGCGAGTTTTCTTTATACGTTCGAGATGTTGTTCTTGTTCTTCAAGTGTTAGCACATCGAATGTTCTACGTTTTGATATTTCTTTACTTTCAGTATCAGCTTAAAATAGTTTTCCTTTTTGAAAATATTGGCTTTTCGTATTCCCAAATTTCAATATAGAAGGAAGTGCAGATTATCTTTTTATTGTACGAAGTCATAAAAAATAGTTCAAATTTTCTGTTACTTTCAAAAGACTTTTATGAATACCTGTAATGTTGCTCTAAATCTCGTATAGGTGTTTGTATTTATAAGTTGACTTTCATCTTCTTGTTTTAAAAATACACAAGCTAGTCACAAAGTGCATAAATATGCACTCCAAGGGAGAAAATCTTCATTTTTTTACAGTAGTCTTATTGGAATAATGTCTTAAATTTTATTGACTACAGAGGCGCAAATGTAGTCAATGCAACAAACTGTTTAAATATGTCTAGACCAATTTTGTCAAAAAAATGTTGGCTTTTAGTTTACTTTTCTATCGGTCATCTGTAATCCATCTATAATATATCTACATTTATTTACAGTATGTCAAAAAATGTAAAATACCTCTGTAATATGGTTAAATAAATTTGTGAAAATGCTATAATTGGCTTGACATTTTAGGAAAATATTACTATCATAAAGGGTGAATAGTTTTTCAAACTAGGGCTTAACATATTGGATATGTTAAAATATTGAAAGGACATTTAAATGAAAAAAAGCAAGTTCTTTTTAGCGTCAACGGCTGTACTATTATCAGCTTTAGGTGCAAATCCTGTGTTGGCTCGGGACGTTGAACGTTCGATCACCACAACGATTGTGACACCAACTGTTGGCAATGATAAAAAGGCTTCTACTGAAACAATGGAGTCTAATAAGGAACCTACAAATGCAACAACAGCTGCGAAAGCTCCGACTGTTCCTGCAACTCCTGATAGGGCTAAGTCAGTTGTTAATCCGAGTACTCCAAGTGCGTCAGACAAGGTAGACCCTTCAAAGGCGACACCACCAACGCCAAGCGTGCCAGATAAAGAAAAGACTGACCCACCAGATACTTCAAGTAAGGTAGAACAGCCGAAAATAGAATCAGCGCCCCCATTGAAGTCAGAAAAGCAACGATCCGGAACATCAGAAACTGACTCTTCAAAGCCAAATCAATCGGAGCCAGAAAAGAAATATGGTGATGTCACTGTTGAGTACAAGAGTAAAGATGGCGCTTTGATTGCACCAAAAGAGTTAGACACGCCGACTTCTGAGGTGGGAACGGATTATGATACGACAGATTACCGAAGAGAGACGATTATTAGTTCAGAGGGCAAGAAATACCGTCTTGATCCGCAAGCTACTCAAGGTTATGAAAAAGGGAAAGTTCTTGAAGGGAATACCACTATTACTTACTACTATGATCTGGTTACAGAAACACCAGATTCTTCAAGTAAGGTAGTGCCACCAAGGGCAGAATCAACTCCCCCAGATAAGACCAAACCGGGTGAATCGGATTTATCTAATAAAGGGGCAACCCCACAAGATAAACCCAAAACTCCGGCTGCACCCTCAACGGATTCGTCGGTCGGTCCAGATAGCTCTATAGCAGATACTGTAGCACCACCAGATAAGATTCCGCATGATGGGATGCTAGATACTCAGCTTGAATCGACAGATACTTCTAGCGGTGTTGTCAATCCGTCTGTCTTGACTGAAAAGAACACAGACAAATCGACAACTTCTGATGTGGACTTGAAAAAGGATGAAACGTTTAACCTTAACAATGCCTCATCTGTGAGTGGGAAAAAGGGTGATACGATTGACAATCCGATCAGATCCATTATTTCACCAGCTGATCCGCTTTTGACGGATAAGGGCTTTGAGATTATTGGTAATGACCAAGGGGAAGTCACCATCAAAAACGCAGATGGCTCTAAAACATCTGTACCAGCTGCGCAAGTAGGTGCTAGGGCAAATCCTGATGGAACGGTTACTGTCAAGTCAAGTAATGGTAAGTTTACGTTGTTGCCGGATACGGGGGAAGCAGCCACGATTCTCGCAACGATTGGTTTGTTTATCTTAGCTCTATTAGGCTTTAAAAAAGTTAAGCCTTTTGAGAAAGATAATTGGTTAATTGGATAATTATTAAAAAGAAAAGAGGAATTTTATGTTTCATAATAGCAAAACGAAGGGTCATGGTTCGATCCGAAAAAACAAAATTTATGGAACCATTGGTGTTTTAACCCTTGGAACAATTGCAATCCTTAGCGCTCACCAAGGTGTAGCTGCTGATGAAGTAAAGGCAACGAAGCCAACAACGCCAACTCCAGTGGCGGAAGCTTCTGATACAAGTCTTGCTGCACAATCAAAAGCAGCAGCAACTGAAGCAGCGAGTAGTTCTACAGCAACAACTGTAAAAGAAACAACTCCAGCAGGAAGTACCACAACTGCTCCAGCAGGATCCACTTCAACGACTGATAACACAACAGCGTCAGCTGCTACAAAGACTGAAAGTGCAACGAAACCAGCTACTGCAAAGACTGAAACACCAGCAGCTGCTAAGCCTTCAGCACAAACAAGTACAACAACAGATGTAAATGTAGATTCTTCTGAGCTTGATAAAGCTGTCAATGATGCTAAAAAAGCAGGAGTTGATGTTCAAAAAGGAACAGATATTAATCATGGAACAGTTACAACTGAAGCTGAAAAGAATCAGAAAGTAGCTGAGATTAAAAAAGACTATAAAAATCAAGCTGATGACATCAAAAAAGTAACGGAAGCTGCTAAAGAAGACTCTGCTAAATATAAAACGGCTAAAGAAAAGTATGATGCTGAACTAGCTAAATACAATACAGCTAAAGCGATTTACGATACAGCTAAAGCAAAATATGATCAAGATAAAGCAAAATATGATAAAGATAAGGCTGATTATGAAGTCAAGAAAGCTAAATTTGAGCTTGATAAAGCACAGTACGAGCAAGATTTAACCAAATACTATGCTGCTAAAGCAAAATACGAAAAAGACTTGGCAGATTACATCGTTGCTCAAGCAAAATACGAAAAAGATCTGCAAGACTATAAAGCAGCTTTAGCGGAGTGGGAAAGAAATAAGAATAAAGATGGCTATATAACACAACAACTTGCTCAAGAATTAGTGTTTAAAAATGAGCCCAATGCTCAACTGACTTTCCCTGGAAGAGATAAAGTATATACCAAAGAAGAACTAAAACGTTATTTTTATAATCATATAAAAAATAAACTGGGCAGTAAAAATCCCCGCGATGGTGAGACCGACTTTAACGCGACAAATGATGTTAGTGGCAATTCAAGAGTTATGCTACGCAAAGGGGAACCGCTTGTAGCACGATATACCAATCTCCAAAATTCTTACTTTAAAGGGAAAAAGATTTCTAAAGTAGAGTATGTCTACACTTTAAAAGAGACAGGAATAGACGGTTTAAATGAAATCCCTGCCTTTCTTGAAAAAGATCCTACTAAAACTATTTGGTACATGAGTCTTTATGGTAGAACTAGAATTAATATGAAAGCTTACTTCTACGATGAAGATGGCAATAAGATGGATATGACGGGAGCTTTGGTCAGCTTTTCTTCATTGAACCGTGGTACTGGAGCATCTAATGCTTCACCTAAAGCAGCAAATAGACCAACAATCGAAAAAGTTTTCAGTTTTAGTGGTAGACTTATTCAAATTAATGGATCATCAATAGAACGCCAATATGACGGGTATTATTCAAGTAACAATAATGAAAGCAGATCTGAAGGGTCGAGGTTTGACTCAAAGGACTGGGATGGTCCCAATGCTCCTTATAAATGGTATGGTGCTATTGTTGGTCAAGTAACTAGTCCAGATATTGAAGTGGAATTTGGTTCCGTTCGTCGTGCAACGCCTTGGTTCGCTTTCAACTCAGATATTAAAGCAAATGATATCCCAACGAAACCAGTTGCACCAACAAAACCGAAGGAACCAATAGAACCGAACAAACCAATAGAACCAGATGTGCCAATTGCACCAACTGAGCCAGTAAAACCAACTCCACCAACTGCACCAGATAAACCTGCTACTCGTAAGGCAACTTATCACTACCACACTCTGAAATATCAAACGACTCCAACACCACAGAAGAAATATGGAGATGTCACCGTTGAGTACAAGAACAAAGACGGCGTTACGATTGCACCGAAAGTGACCGATACACCACGTTCAGAAGTGGGTACAGATTACGATACCACAGACCAACGCCGTGATACCATCACGACCGTTGATGGCAAGAAGTACAAACTGGATCTGAAAGCTACTCAAGGGGCAGAAAAAGGGAAAGTCGTTGAAGGCAATACCAATATTACTTACTTCTATGATCTGATTCCAGATGCACCACAGAAGAAATATGGGGATGTCACCGTTGAGTACAAGAACAAAGACGGCGTTACGATTGCACCGAAAGTGACCGATACACCACGTTCAGAAGTGGGTACAGATTACGATACCACAGACCAACGCCGTGATACCATCACGACCGTTGATGGCAAGAAGTACAAACTGGATCTGAAAGCTACTCAAGGGGCAGAAAAAGGGAAAGTCGTTGAAGGCAATACCAATATTACTTACTTCTATGATCTGATTCCAGATGCACCTGAAGAATATGGTAATGTTGTTGTTGATTACCAAGACAAGAAGGGCAATACCATTGCACCACGTGTTGTGGATACACCAGATAGTAAAGTTGGTACAAACTACGATACAACCGATCACAAACCAACTAGAATTACTACAGCCGATGGTAAGGTTTATCGCATTGATCCAAAAGCAACTCAAGGTCAAGAAAGTGGTAAGATTGTCAAAGGAACCACTCGCGTTGTTTATGTTTATGATGAAGTAGTCGGTGATGTAACAGTTCATTATAAAGATGAAAATGGTAAAGTCATTAAAGACCCTGAAAAGGATACAGTCGGTGCTCCAATCAACACTGTTTATGATACTCGTGATCACGCTCATAAGACGATTACTACAAAAGATGGTCGTACATATGAAATTGTTCCTGAAAAGACTCAAGGTCTTGAACAAGGTCGCGTTGTTGAAGGAAATACAGATGTTACGTATATCTATAAACAAGTATTCGGTGATGTAGTTGTTCACTATGTGGATGAATCTGGTAAGAAGATCAAAGAAGATGTAACGGACACTTCTCATGCTCGTGTTGGCGAAGATTACGATACGACAGACCACAAGACGACAGCGATCAAGTCTGGTGATAAAATCTATAACCTTGTTCCTGAAAAGACAAAAGGAAATGAAAAAGGTAAAGTTACAAAAGGTGTAACCGAAGTTACTTATGTCTACAAGGAAGTGAAAGCGGAACCTAAGAAGAAAGGAACCAACGCTAAGGGTGAAGATGTCAACGGTAAGACCATGTTGGCAGGTTCAACCGAAGTTTATACGATTGATATTGACAATGACCAATACAAGGGTATGACAGGCTTAACAGATAAAGATAAGCAAGCAGGCTTGATGGTTGTTGAAAAATACTCAAGTAAGCATGTAACTCCTAACTTAGCTGGTGTTCGTGTAACAACAGCAGACGGTAAGGTTCAAAGTGGCTTTACAACGAAAATTTACAAGTCTGTTGCAGAAGCTCCAAAAAAGGTTCAAGATTATATCAAGGCTAAAGGCTTGAAGATTGATGGTGAGTTTGCTGTAACGACTGCAGATGATCCAGTAGCTTACACAAACAAGTATGTCTTGAAGGGTATCAATCTGAAACTTGTCTTCCCAACAACTGTTAAGAAGGAAATCAAGGAAGCTAGCAAGTATGATAACCGAGCTTATCAAATTGACTTTACTGGTATCCATGAAACAAATCTAGTAACGAATAACATTCCGAAGATCAATCCGAAGAAAGATGTTGTAGCGACTGTTGAAGATGGTCAAAAAGACCAGAATTCATTGAATAATAAGACTGTTAAGGTTGGACAAGTCTACAACTTTGAATTGGAAACTTCTTATTTACCAGCAAATCGTGGACAAGCTATTGAAAAGATGGAAGTAAGAGATAAATACTCTTCATTAGTAGAATACAATGGTGTTCACAAATGGTATGCGAAGACAGATATTCTTCTTAAGAATGGTCAAAAGCTTGCCAAGGGTACAGATTTGACGAAGTTTGTCAACCAAACTGTTGATCACAAGACGAGAACAGTTCTGTATTCATTCTCTAGTGCTTTCTTGAACAGTATTTCAGATAATAGTGAGTTCCAAGCTACAGGTTACATGCAAGTGAAACAACTTGACTATGGTACAGTGAAGAACACCTTTACTGAAATCATCAATGGTGTTGAAAGAAATTCTAATACGGTAACAGTGGTAACGCCAGATAAACCTAAGACTCCGGATAAACCACAAACACCGCCAGAAACTCCTAATACACCTGAAAAACCGCAAACACCTCCTACACCAACCCCTACTCCAGTAGTACCAACTACTCCAAAAAAACCAGTAACTCCGAAAGTAAGTTTACCTTCAACAGGTGAAGCTACAAATACTGGTGCAGCGTTGACAGGTTTGGCGTTTGCAGCTACAGCATTGTCAATGCTTGGCTTCAAGAAACGTAAAGAGGAAGAATAATTCTAACGCTAACTCTTTCTGTGCTATACTTATAGCAACAAATAGAGGTTGAGACTAAGTCTCAACCTCTTTGTTATGGATGTTGTAGTTGGATTATGTACTTGGACATGATGTGGGGGTAATTGAGTTCATAAAAGTAGTCCATTTTGCAAAATTAAGCAAATCGTTTTTAGGTTTCCGTTTAAATTGAGAACAAGTCAAAAAACCTTTCAAGTATTGTTGAAAGGTTTTTAATATTATTAGAAACTTTTATTATCCAAGACTATCAATGGTTGCATTGATGATTTTAATAGATTCTTTTGTGTAATCTTTTTTTTGTAGTTGCTTTTCAGCTTTCGTCATTGGACGTGGCTTTACAACGGGGTCTGGTTTTACAACTGGTTTTTGTTGGTTTATTGTGTTTGTTTCAACATCAGGAACTGGTTGAACAACTGGTTCAGGCTCAGGTTCTACTTCGATGATGGGTTCTTCAACAGGTTGTACAGATGCAGTGCTGCCGTCAACAGATTGTTTCTCTCCCCATTCTTTACGTGCATCTAATTCACGTAGAACAAATGATTTCCCACGATATTCTTTCGGAACGATGGTTGCGATTTGTTCATCTGTGAAAAGTTCAGCTTCGTCAATATCTACAATATCCCAAACAATTTCCCCATCAGCATTGCGTACATAATAGCCATTTTCATCTTTTTGGCCACTCAAGAAACTGGATACACCAATGATTTCTGTGACATTGACATAACGCATACCTGTATCTACATCCCAGACACCTGAGAATACAGCTTCAAACAGTGCTTTGTATTGTTCTTCTGAATCTAATGAGAAACCATTGATGGTTTTCATCGCATTGGCACTGTATGCTCTTGATAAGACTTCAAGTTTCTTTTTGTAAGTATCAAATGATTTGTTTTTTAAGAAGCGATCTTGTTCTAGTGTTAAAACAGGCTTTTCGATTTCTGACATGGTTATAGACTCCTATTCATTATTATTGATATTAAAGTTTAAGGTAATCAGCATTAGTTTTGGCTGAGTGATTTTAAATAATTTACGAGCTAGTGAAATATTAAAAATACCGATGATATTTCCCTTTACATCTTGCCTAAAGTTCTTTCCAACGACTTCTACATTCTCTTTATGTTCGTCCTTCACTGCTTCACGGACGGCTTCAAGCATGGAAGCTTTTATCTCTTCAATACTTGAATATTCACTATAAAAAGAGACGGAATGATTTTTTTTAAAAACGGCATGATAAATCATTTTTCTATAAAATTTTTTATAGATAATGGCAATTAAAAATGGTATTGCCAAGCAGATATCAACGATTGGATTTTTTAAATAATCAAATAGTTGATTGTCAAAGTAGCTAATCACCGCTAAGTAACCAAGAGCAGATAGAATTTTAAAGTAATTGCTGGCAATAACGATGTCTTCGGAACTATTTGCCACTAAAAATCCAGCCAATATATAGATAAAAGAAGCGAGTAAAGCTGCAATGTGGATATAGTCTAGCGGTATATTGAGAATATTATATGTTAAGAGTAGGAGAGCCGTGCCAGCAACGAACACAATTCCTACGAAATAAATCAGTTCAGCTAACCACTTCAACAAGACTAGAAAGACTAACGGTGTGTCTTTTTTCTTTTTTGACATTTTAATCCTTTCTATTCTTTATTTATTTTAAGGATTGCCAGACACTAACTTTCCTCATACAAGAATTTTTGTATTATAATATATATATTACCAAAATTTCATAAATAATACAATAAGATTCATATATTCTGCAAGTGAAAATCCTCATTATTTCTATGTTTTCTTTTGTTTTGAATCACAATTATAAAAAGTGAGAAAAGAAATAAAAAAGAGGTTGAAATATCATTTTTCTAAATTTATATCATGATATGTCTTTTAGTCCGTCTCGTTCTGAAAGATGCGAGATAAAAAAACCACCCGCTTGTGAACTACACTCCAATCATTAGATGTTTGAGGCGCAGAGCATTGATGGATGGTTATGATTTCTATTTTTACAGTAAAATGTAATGATGGGAGAGACTTTTGATGTTACTGTCAATCCTAATCGCTATCTGTTAGTTCTCTTTTTTATCTAATTTCTTACCCAACTCAATGATGTATTGTTTCATGTCATCTTTTATTTGGGGATGTTTGAGGGCGTAATCAATAGATGTTTTCATAAAGCCAAATTTGTCACCAACGTCATAACGATCACCTGTGAATTCACGGGCAAATACTCTTTGTGTTTTATTGAGAGTATCAATGGCGTCTGTCAGTTGAATTTCATTTCCAGCACCTGGAGCTTGTGTTTCCAAAATGGAGAAGATTTCTGGTGTCAAAAGGTAGCGACCAATAATCGCAAGGTTACTTGGTGCGTCTTCTGGTTTTGGTTTTTCAACAAAGGTCTCCACGCTGTAGAGTCCATTTACTCCTTCACCTTGTGGGTCAATAACACCATAAGACGAAACGTCATCGTGTGGTACTTTCATGACAGCAATGGTTGACGCATGCGTTTCTTCGTAATCCTTCATTAACTGTTTGGTTAGCGGAACTGCTTTGTCGTTTGTAATATCCATCAGATCATCACCTAGCATAACGACAAAGGGTTCGTTACCAACGAATGCCTTGGCTTGTAAAACGGCATCGCCAAGTCCGCGTGGATGACTTTGGCGAATGAAGTGAAGACCAATGCCAGTAGTCTCGTCTACAAGTTTTAAAAGGTCAGACTTCCCTTTTTCTTTGAGATTATACTCCAATTCAAAGTTTGAATCAAAGTGGTCTTCAATAGATCGTTTAGATTTTCCGGTTACGACCAAGATGTCTTTGATACCGGCCTTTAATGCTTCTTCGACAATAAATTGAATAGTCGGTTTGTCAACGATAGGCAGCATTTCTTTGGCGAGCGCTTTGGTTGCTGGCAAGAAACGAGTTCCAAGTCCAGCAGCAGGGATAACAGCTTTTCTTACTTGAGTCATATGACCCTCCTTTTTGTAGTAGCTAATTACGACCATTCGTTTTCAGCTTTAAATTCATTATTCATTATATCATAAATGGCGTCTTTTATGTTAAGGCTTTCATAAATCACGTGATAGATCGCTTGAGTAATTGGCATATAGACACCCAGTTCTTGTGCGAGTTCGTAAGCAGCTTTGGTGGTGGAAATGCCTTCGATAACCATGCCCATGTTAGCTTCAATATCTTCTAACTTTTCGCCACGACCAAGAGCATCACCAGCGCGCCAATTACGTGAGTGAACGGAGGTTCCTGTGACAATTAAATCTCCTACTCCGGATAAACCACTATATGTTAAGGGACTAGCACCGAGTTTGACGCCAAGACGAGTAATTTCTGCTAAGCCGCGTGTGATAATGGCAGCTTTGGCATTGTCACCGTAACCGAGACCATGAAGGGCACCTGCTCCGACAGCAATGATATTTTTTAGTGCGCCGGCTGTTTCTACGCCGATGACATCTGTATTAGTGTAGAGACGGAAGTAGTGATTGCTGAAAAGTTCTTGAACATATTTTGCTGCTTCTAAGTCTTTTGAAGCTGCTGTGATAAGAGTAATATCACGAACGATAGTTTCTTCAGCATGGCTTGGTCCAGATACGACAACCACTTCGCTTCGTAAATTTGGAGATAATTCTTCTTCTAAAATTATGGAAAGTCGTTTGTGAGTATCGGGTTCGAGTCCTTTTGAAGCGTGCATGATTTTGACTGGATGGTCTAATACTTCAGCCACTTGTTTAGCTACGAGACGTGTGACTTTTGTTGGAACAACGAAAAGAATGGCATCAACACCGTCAAGAGTTTCTTTTAAGTCATAATAGGCAGTAATCTTTTCATCGAGAACGATATCCTTGAAATAGCGTTTATTGGTATGGTGTTCGTTGATTTCAGTGATTTGCTCGGCAAGATTACCCCAAATACGGACTTCATGTCCATTGTCATTTAATACTTGTGCCAAAGCAGTACCCCATGAACCGGGGCCTAAAACAGCAACTATTTGTTTTTCCATGTTCTTCTCCTTGTAGAGTTTTCTAGTCTTATTTTACCATAGAAAGCGATAAATTTCTTGTTTAACATTAGTTTAGATTGTTAAGTTAAGGATTTGGCACCGAATTTTCACGCAACAGTATTTTATCATGGAGTTAAAATTATTGAAGCGACTGAGTCGCTAGATGGTAGTCGTATCATCGGGCTTCAATGGTACCCAGAGTTTTTAATCAATGAGAAAAAAGGAAATCTAGAATTTTTTCAGTACCTTTTGAGGGAATTATAAATTTAAAATGAGTCTTAAGCTTCATTTAAGAAAATCATTCTATAATAAAACTATCAAATGAAGACCT
>ERZ773005.940-NODE-940-length-17670-cov-3.679364_pt1 | contig 17670 bp, 28 predicted proteins | sample MGYA00580666_ERZ773005 | MGnify/ENA primary metagenome ERZ773005 (study PRJEB29015, sample SAMEA2737999) | human oral metagenome | biome: human oral; feature: human-associated habitat; material: dental | place: China | collected 2061 ...
TTTTTTCTGTGGTGCGCCATGAGGGACTCGAACCCCCAACCTACTGATTCGTAGTTATATTAAAAATGGCTAATCTCTACCATTTAAGTCACATTTGGTCACGGTGGGTGCAACATCACAAAGTTGTCGAGCAGCATCAACAATATCAGTATTATCAATATGGGTATAGATATTGGCGGTCATTTGTATATCTGCATGCCCCATTAACTTTTGCGCTGTCCTGATGTCAATTTTTGCTTTCGCTAGATTGGTACAATACGTGTGTCTAAGGCAATACTGCACTATATCCGATGACAAAGGGAGAGGTTCTATTAATTGATTACGATAAGTTTTTGCTCCCATCTTTAAGTTAATAGTTCGCTTATAGCTGGCCCATACCAGCTTCATGTAATCACGTGAAACTTTGCTGCCATTTGACAATTGACAGATATATTCACCGTCAATGTCTATAAAAAGTTCATATAGCCAAGATGGGAGTGGCACAAATCTATCTGCCATGACAGTTTTAGTTCCTTTAATGTGAAGTAAATATATATCGTTTGTTTGGATCATATCGCTTAACTTACAAGAATATGCTTCAGACGGTCTGCAACCGCAGTAAAGCATTAATAAAAATCCATAATACTTTCGATTGCATTTTGCCACGTCCGTAAATGTATTTTGTTCTTCTTGCGTAAGAGCTCTGCGTTTTTTCTTTGTTCCTCTAGGCTTTTCGATAAACTCGGCGGGGTTCCTGCTGATTAGATCCTCCTGTTTCGCTTTCAAAAAGATGAATTGTAAAGCTTGATATACTTTTGATATTTGAGATGCAGATTTACCTTTCTGACGATTAATAATATCTTGGCAATGCATTTGTTTAATGCTCTTTAGCGGAAGCATACCAATGTACTTGTTTATATTTGTATTTACTAGGCAAATAAAATCTTGCTTTGTTTTTTCTGAACAATTGATTTTATAGGTGTTGATACAGCGTTCAGACCAATCTGAAAAACGCATTGAAGAGGAGTTCATATTATTTTCGAGATCGGCTTGTTTTTTCCACATCTTTTTAAATAGAGCTTCTTGAGTGTCTGCTCTTACAAAATATCGCTTACCTTCAAAAGTAAAGGTCTTAGTGTATTTATATTTTTTTGACACAACAACCTCCTCAATTTTTGGGCATAAAAATATCCCTTTATTTGACATTAAGGGACTGCAATGGTACAATTTTGTTGTTCAGACGGGGCTGTACCTTGCAGCCTTACGCATTGCCCTCGGTTTAGGCTGAGGGCTTTGTTGTTAGCTTTGAGCAAAATCTTAATTATAAAAAACTATAATTAGCACTTTGGTTTAATTTTTAATTATGGAATGAATTCAACAAGTATTAAATTTAAAAAACTAATTTGAACTCAAACTGATCGAAATAGACAAGTTTGCATGGAAGTTATTTCCAAAAAGGAAACAGATGCATTTCTTGCGAGGAGTTATTATAATTATTTATCTTTCTTTTTAATCGCTTTTAATATTTTGCGTCTATATTCTTGAGCTTTTTCGTCCTCCAAAGCATCTCTCTTTAATACATCTGTTACTAACATCTTATATATCTCTTCATTGGTAACCTTGGTATCAGTAGAAACTTTTTTAAAGGTTCTTTTTATATAATTAATAACATCATCAGAAAGAATAATTTGAGCCAACATTGGAGGATTAACAAGTTTCTTTTGTATGTGGTATTCGCTTAGCGTATTTCCCTTTTTGCTGAGAGCTTCTTTAGAGAGCATATATAGATAACGAAGATGTTCGTTGTTAGTAGCTTTTAAATCATGGATATTGAACTCATATACAAGTTCGTTCTCTACAGGTTTACTAAAGATTATCCGGTACACTTTCCATGTTTCCCCATTAGTTAGTACAACCCAATCAATGCCAGCATTTGAACCATAATCGGTAGCCTGCTTAAGGTGATTGTATTTCAAGTTGGTACCTATTGACTTGACCTCTATTAGGAGTTTTACTTCTTCATTCAATCTGATTGCTAAATCACAAAAAGTCTTTTTTATAGCAAATTCAGATGTTATGTCGTCATATTTATCGTATCCGAAAACATCGGAAAGCATATCAACGATAATTGTGACGGTGTCACTTTCGTTCAGGTCTTGCTTTTCTGCTTTAGTCAAAATGGGTTTGTACTTTTTTAACCCATCTGCAAATCTTGATTTCACTTTAACTGGAACTGTTGCCATAACTACCTCCTAATAGTATTTTTTAAATTATATAGTCGCACGATAAACTCCTATACACTCTCCTACAACCGATACACCCTCGCTATCCGTAACAGAGGGCTCGTATGCAGAATTGCATGGACTTAATATAATTGTATCATTATTCCAAAACACCTTTTTAAGAACAGCTTCGCAGTCAGAGTTAATCCGTACTGCATAAATTTTACCATTTATATAATCATAAGTCTTTTTTATAAAAGCTAGGTCTCCATCATATATACCTGCATCAATCATGCTGTCGCCTCGAACATTAACGCAAAAATCCGCTTTGATAGAGCTGTCTATAAAAAAGTGACCTTCAAAGTTTTCCTCACACCATGTTCCATCACCGGCACATATATCGCCAAGGATAGGAATAGGTCTTGCTGCCGGGAATGATATATTAGTTATATCAGATAAATCTGCATGAGGAATATAAGTTGTCTTATTCGTTCGACCGAGCAGATAATCTGTATCCACATTAAAGAAGTCTGCAATTAGTTCGAGCGTATCAAAATCAGGTTGTCTGTTACCTTGCTCATACATCCCTATGGTACTGCGAGAAATTTTGAGTTTAGCACTTAAATCTTCTTGTGTTAGCCCTTTTGAAACCCTTAGAGCTTTTAACCTATCTTTGAATGTTTCTACCATGTATAGATCCTTTCTTTTTATAAAAGAATAACACGCGATGTGGAAAATGTAAACAACAAAACCACATTTTGTGTTGACACGATTTGTGACTAATGTTATACTCAAAAAAATAGGAGGTAAATATGGATAGTAAGGCAATTGGAAAAAAGTTGAGAAAACTAAGAGGAAATAAAACTATTGCGGAGCTTTCAAAAGAAATAGGAATAAAGCCATCTACAATAGGAATGTACGAAACCGGGGAAAGAATTCCACGGGATGCAATAAAGGTAAAGTATGCAAATTATTATAACTTAACAGTAGGTGAAATTTTTTTTGATGAATAAAGACACGATACGTGGCTAAATATCAAGAAAGGAGCTGCTATGACACGAACAGAGATAGAAAAAGCCTTATATAAATTCAGTCCGGCAATAACCATGAATCTGACAGAAATTGCAAAAGCAAGAAAAAAAAGCAGAGATTGGGCAAGTGCTCTTATGTCAGATTATGTCATTGCAGAAGCAGAAGGAAGAGCAAAGGAATATTACAAAGAAGATATAGCAGATGCTCTCTATAAAAGACAGGGAGGTGCGAGATGAAAATAAAATCAGGAATATCGGCAATATGCATTATAGCTATAGTGTTAGTGCTTAATAGCATCGCTACAGCGATAGAGTTTCCAGGAATTAACGAGCCACAGAATTTATGCGAACCAAAGACAGTCGCAGAGCTAGAAGTAGAGGACCATATAGAGAGAACTGCAAATAGGTATGGACTGGATCCACACGTAATAAAGGCACTAATTGAAGAGGAGAGTGGATGGTTGTCGTCTGCAGAGGGAGACGATGGGAACTCGGTCGGCTTGATGCAGATCCAGGAACGATGGCATAAAGCGAGAATGCAGAGGCTTGGAGTGACAAATCTATATGATCCACAACAAAACATAACTGTAGGTTGTGACATACTAGCCGACTTGCTTGGTAAGTATGGAAATTATAAGGACGCTTTGAGCGTGTACAACAGCGGCAATACCAAAGATGGGAAGCAATATGCAGAAAGGATTATGGAAAATGCAGGACTATAAAGATTACGAGGGCAGGTGCAAATACTGTGGACACACAGAGATTATCTTGTCGGAATCTCAAGAACAAGCAGACGAGTATGTCTCAAGGAAATGTCTGTGCGAAGGAAGAGAACTTGAAGAACGCAGGAACAAGTTAAACCAAGCTATCACAGAGATTGTCAAAGCAGATGAATACCTAAATCTCAGAGAGCTAGACGAAAGCACGAAAGGACTAGTCCTTAGAATTGGAGATATGGTGCTTGACGAACAAATCGAAAAGGCAAGCATTACTGTACAGGGTAGCACAATCACCATCAAAGGTGGTTCAAAAATAAGAGTTTTGCGTAATGCAAAAACCACTGCATTAAAAGAAATCTAGCAAGCCATCAATTGCCTCGTGGTTTTTTTATATTTAAAAAGGGGTTAGATATAAAGCGACCACGAGGCATTGATCATAAAGGAGTATGTATGTACAGATTAAAAGTCACATTTCAAATTGAGCTGCATGACGAAATAGCAACATCGCCTGCAGACATAATCGAAATGTTTCACAACCGCGAATTTGTTCTAACAAGAGAGGACATAGTAGATGTGTCCGCTGTAAAAATCGAAAAGGAGACAAGTGATTATGAGTGATTACAAAGGTGCGCTTTTTCCAAAGCCAAAACGCAAAAAAAGGAAAAGGCTGATGAATGGCTACAAGGACAAAGCTGAGAGAGTATGCAAGTACTGCGGGAAACCTTATGCAGAAAGGCACGAGCTGTTTTACGGGTCACTAAGACAGACAAGCATTGAATTTGGATTTCAAATCGATGTATGTCCTAATCATCATAGATGGTTGCATAGCGCGGATCCATCAGGTGTTGAAGAGCGCGACAGACTGCGTGCTGAAACTGAGAGAAAGTACATCGAGGATTTGATGACAGATGGATGTACTTTAGAAGAGGCGGTCGAAGCCTGGATGCAGATCATTGGCAAGAACTATTGTGAGGAAATCAATCCATGAACTGTCCACTCTGCGGAATAAGCCATATGGAACAAAAGGAGTGGAGACAATGTCCGCGCGAGCAAGAAACGGTATGCACAAAATGCTGCAGGCAGTGTGATAGCTATAACAAAAGTATGCACATTTGTATGTTTCGTTCGAACATGTCAACTTTTATAAAAAACAATAAGGACAATCCACACGAAATTGCACAGGAAATTATAAGGAAACTAAGAAATGAATAATGTAGCACTAATAGGAAGATTAACAAGAAACCCTGAGTTACGATACACAACATCGCAGATGGCAGTTGCGACATTTAGTGTAGCTATCGATAGGCCAAGGCGAGCAGATCGAGAAAAAGAGACAGACTTTCCACGTGTAACTGTATTTGGCAAGCAGGCAGAAAACTGCGAGAAGTTCTTAGCAAAAGGAATGATGGTTGCGATTCAGGGCAGACTGCAAACGGGCAGCTATACAAACAAGAATGGCGACAAGGTATTCACCACTGATGTTGTTGCAGAGAGAGTCGAGTTCATCGAGTGGAAAGATGCGAAACAAAGCAATGGAACTACAAAGGCAACATTTAATGACGATGATATTCCTGATGGGTTTGAGCAACTAAATGAAGATGTGCCATTTTAGGAGGGGCATTGATGATCAAGAACAGTAAACTCTATGTCTACATCGAATACGAGGAAACTGCAAAAGGAATCATAGTTCGAAATCATCACGATGGAGTTTCGATGCTAATAAGCAAGAAGAACACAAATCAAGAGATAAGGCGGTTTAAACAAGAAATCATAGACGACATAGTCGAGCTTATGCCAAGCGTTCACTTGAAAGAATGCAAAGTTTGTCATAGAGAATACTACACACAGTACATGCAACAGCGCAACTGCTCAAAGGAGTGTAGCGAAGAGGCCCAAAGAGAAAGCGACCGCAGGTGCAAACAGAAGAAACGCGAAGAGGAACTCGCAGGAACAAAGGCACATACAAATATAAACACAGAAATCGCAAGCGAAACGGAAGAAACAAAGGGATTATCTTATGGAAAGAAAAAGGCTTTGAAATTCATGGAAGACAACCGCGAGGAGCTTTGGGGGAGTCTATATTCGGAAATAAAAAGGAAAAGTAAATAGTATGAAGTTTATAGATTTTTTTAGCGGTGTGGGGGGGTTCACGCACGGGATGGAACTTGCAGGACATGAGTGTATAGGACACTGTGAGTTTGACAAGTATGCAGAGGCAAGCTATCGCTCAATGCATACCATCACAGATAAGCAACGAGAATACTTGCTCACATTACCGCTCAGACAAAGACAGAAGGAGATTTTAAAGGATGAGTATCTTAATGGAGAATGGTACGCAAATGATGTTCGAAGAGTTATCGCAGGCGATATACCACGAGCAGAATGTTGGTGTTTCGGATTTCCCTGTCAGGACATTAGCATCGCAGGAAACCAACACGGATTTAAAGGAAATCGCTCAAGTTTGTTTTTCCGAGTTACAAACCTTGTTGAACAGCTCGAAGAAGAAAATCGACCCAACACGCTATTCGTTGAAAATGTTCGCAATCTACTTTCTGTTAATCGAGGACTCGACTTCGCAAGACTTCTCGTTGAGTTGGACAAGATCGGGTACGATGCGGAGTGGGAAGTTATCAACTCAAAGCACCATGGCGTCCCACAAAACCGAGAGCGAGTATTCATTGTCGGACATCGTAGAGGACGATGTGGACGAGAAGTATTTCCTATCGAGGGAACAAGCCGAGAAGATAATGTCAAACCATTAGATGGCTTGAAAATTTCAGAGGGAACAAATTTGATAAACACAACACAGCCGTTTGGAATTGATAAATCTTGTAATAAACCTCGCAAAATAGATATTGCAAACTGTATCATCGCACGCGAGGACAATGGCGTATCAAACCATAAGGCAGAGGGAACTGCAATAGTAATTCCCGTCCTAACGCCTGAGCGAGAGAATAAGCGACAAAATGGTCGAAGAATGAAAGAAGATGGTGAACCCTCTTTTACGCTAACAGCACAGGACAGACACGGAGTAGCAATCGACTTAAAATCATTTTCGAGCAAAACAAGAGGACAAGCGTTTAGATATGGGCATGCGGCATGCTTAGACCACAATTGTTATCAAGGCATCGTGACAGCAAGCAATATAAATGCTATTTGGAGCGATAAATATCAGTGCTACCTAGCCATAAGGAAACTCACCCCGCGCGAGTGTTTTAGATTGCAGGGTTGGGAGGACAAATATTTTAAAAGAGCAGAGCAGCTAAACTCAAACAATCAATTATATAAGCAGGCAGGTAACGGAGTGACAGTTAATGTAATAAAACACATAGCAGAGAGGATGGAAAAATGAAAGAAAAAGAAACCTTAAATGAATTCAAGCCAGGCGATGTTTTTATATATCGAAATGGTGATCGATACGAAATAGGAAAGGTAAAAGGAATAAAAGACGACACGCATTGTTGGTGTTGGTATCACGAAGGCGAAACTGCTGCATCTACACCGGTCGATGTAATGCACAAAATCTTAAATGATTTTTGCATAAAGGAAACGAGCCTCGGTGGTGCGGCTGAAGAGGTTAAGTAATGACAAGGAAAGAATTGGAATCGCACTTGGGCGAGTATGTAGAAGTAACGCTATTTGATGATTTTGCGTATAGAGGTATCTTAAGAAAAACAGAAGAAAAAATAAAACGTTACGTGAAGCGAAATTATTATTTTTGCGAAGGTGAACAAGACAACACAATATTTAGATGCTCACATGTAAGGAAAGTAGAGTCGCTATGATAGGACAATTAAATATGCAAGGTCATGACAAAGTAGAAGTAGCTATAAAGAGACTGCAAATGTTTGAACCCGCGGAAGGATATTATTTAGCGTTTAGTGGTGGCAAAGACAGCGTTGTAATTAAGGCATTAGCTGATATGGCAGGAGTAAAGTATGATGCTCACTATAGCGTAACAACTGTGGATCCACCCGAGTTGGTTCAGTTTATAAAAAATACATATCTTGATGTAATCTTTGAAAAAGCAAGATACGAAGATGGTACGCAAATTACAATGTGGAACTTAATACCAAAAAAGAAGATGCCACCAACGCGGATTGTAAGATATTGTTGCGCTTATCTTAAAGAAACCGGGGGAGAAGGCAGATTTAAAATTACAGGCGTTAGAAGAGCAGAATCGAGTAAAAGAGCAAAACGCGGAGGGCTAGAAATAAGTGACAATAAAACCACTAAACGAGAAGTTTTAGATCCAGATAACCCAGAACAAGGAATGACGCACATTTGCCAAACTAAAGCACAAAGAATACTAAATCCAATTATCGATTGGACAGACAGCGATGTATGGGAGTTTATAAAGACCTACAAAATTCCATATTGCAGCTTATATGATCAAGGCTACACACGATTAGGCTGCATAGGTTGCCCAATGTCAAGCCGGCAAAAAGAAGAACTATCAAAATATCCAATGATAGAACGAGCATATTTAAATGCGTTTAAGCGAATGATAGAAGCGAGAAAAAAAGAAGGCTTGCAAACAGAATTGAAAACTGCAGAGGAAGTTATGGAGTGGTGGATAAATGGATAGAAAAAATGATGAATACATGATTGATGACGATTGACAAGAGTTGAGAAGAACGCAGAAGAGTTGAGAAGAAAGGATGTAACGATGATACCGGAAATTAGGGCGTGGGATAAGGAAAAGAAAACCATGTACAATGTCAGGCAAATAGATTTTCGTGGCGGAGATTTCCGCTCAAGCGAAAATGAGTGGATAAAATTTGACAATGTTATTTTCATGCAGTCCACAGGGGTTAAAGACAAGGACGGAATGGAGATATACGAGGGCGACATAGTATCAACCATACATGGGTTGTGCGAAGTTAAGCATACCAAAGATGGCTATCATATCGTTAAGGATAACAAAAGCAGTTTGTTGAGCCAGCAAGATGTACGAGTAGTGGGCAACATATACGAGAACCCTGAACTGATGGAGGTGTAATGATGAACGATTTTAAAAACAAATTAGATGATTTATTAGACGAGCTTGAACACTGTTGTGTATGTCAGCATTCTGAAAGAACAGATGACATTAGAGCAAAGATACATAAGCTGATGGAAAATAATATTCCACAGTGGCACAAACTTATTTTTACAAGGAATAGCGATGTAGAATATATCAACTCTGGCAATCTCTATACCGTAGAGAACCTACCAAAATACGACGAGCAGGTGATAGTTACAAATGGTAAAGATGTGTGGATCGATGCCTTTAATGATATGGGCGATGGTGTATGGCTATCAGAAACAGATGACGACATTGACGGAGTGGTAGCGTGGATAGAGTTACCAGTGCCATACAAGGAGGAGTAATATTGGAGTAAAGGAAATGCAAAGGAGAACCAAGATGTTTATGAATTTACCAAGTAGAGATGTAGTTAAAAGATTGCGTGAGGAATACCCTGAAGGAACTAGGGTTCGTCTTATATCAATGCAGGATCCATATGCACCACCACGAGGCACAGAGGGAACTGTACAAGGGGTAGACGACGCAGGAGCCATCATGGTTGATTGGGACAATGGCAGCAGTCTACACATACTATATGAGATTGACAAATGTGAAAGGATTTAAAACAAGGAGGAAATCATGAAGAGAGAAACACTAGAGAGAGCGATTGAACTCAAAGCTGAAATAAATCGTACAGAAAACTGTTTAAAGGGTCTGAAAAATAGAGCCTTTTTTACGACAGAATGTAGACTCCGCTTTAACTTGTCGGTTCTGGGTTATCTAGATCAGGGCGGTTTTGAATTAACCGATAAACTAAAAACAAAGATAGAAGCAACAATCCGAGAATATGTTGAAGACCTGAAGAGGGAACTAGAATCACTATAAAAAGTGGCATATAAGCGAAGCTCTACAACTAAAGAATGAGAGAGGAAAATAATGCAAAACGAAACATTTATTTATTTAAGCGGAAAGATAACAGGCCAGGCAAACTATAAAGAGTTATTCGAAGAGGCAAGAAAAGATGCTGAGGACAAATTTCCAGGAGCAACAATAATCAATCCTGCAGAGATTAACCTTCCTAAAATGTGCGATTGGGAGGACTATATGAGCATCTGCCTGCGCTTACTTGATAAAGCCAACATCATATACTTGCTAGATAATTGGTTAGAGAGCAAAGGGGCTCGCAAGGAATACATCACAGCCTTTAAAAAGGGACTAAAAGTATACTTACAAACATACAGCAGGAGAATAGAAAATGAATAAAGAAATAGAGAACCTTGTAAAAAGAGAGCTTGAAGAGGCAAAAAAGATACACCCACAATTCAGCAGTACCTACGAAGGATATGCAGTAATACTCGAAGAGACAGAGGAACTCGCCGAGGAATCAATAGAAATTAATAAGATTTTAAGGACATGGTGGGCATACCTCCGCAAAGATGAAGATATAGACATACAAAAAAGACGGGTTGAAAAAATAAGAATCCATGCAGTCAATGCGGCTAAGGAAGCAATCCAGGTGATTGCGATGTGCGACAAGTTCAAGAATTTATAAAAAACCCTACATTATATATATGAAAAAAGACGAGCTCGTGTGAAGAGCATTGAAGCTCGATAAGAGTATTAACACTAGAGGGAAACGAGAGATGGCAAAAATAAAACAAGTAGCGATAAAAGAGACATGCGTAGCAGGAAGAACTATCGAGCATGTCATCAAACTTCCATCGGGATGTCATAAAGGAAAGAGGGCGCAAAGAATGAATGCCACACCTGAGAATGTCAAGAAGATAAACGACATCATAGCAGAGCGAAACTTTAGAAGATTAATCAATCACAACTTTGGATATGGATCGGGTCACTATACACTGACATATGGACATGACGAGCCAACACCTGCAGAGGCGAAGAAACACCTCAAGAACTTTTTAAGCAGACTCAAGTATGCAATGGGAGACGAGCTAAAGTGGATTGCTGTAACAGAATACGAGAATAAGCGAATCCATCATCACGTTATAATCAACACCTGCGATGCAGCACTGATAAATAAAAAATGGGGCAAGGGATGGGTAAAGCCAACACTGTTTGATGATAGTGGCGACTATCACCTACTTGCAAACTATTTGATTAAAGAGACACAGAAAACTTTTAGGGACGAAGATTGTCCTACGAAACGCAGATATTCCTGCAGTAGAAATTTAGAAAAACCGATTGTTAAGAGAGAGCCGGTAAGTATCGCGGCTCTATTTGACGATCCAAAGGCAATCAAAGGCTATTACATAGCAAAAGACAGCATAAGGAGATACACCCATCCCGTAACGGGCCTTGATTACTTGGAATATACCGAGATAGCATTAGACAAACCAAGAAGGTATAAAGTATGGCCACGAGGAAAGAAAGTCCGTGCAGAGGGTCGTATAAAAATAAGGGAAAGGGAAAAGCAGCTTGGCATTGCCGAGCTCGGTTAGTGTGCGATGAGAGATTACCAAAGAAAAAAAAACAACAAGTACAATTTGCCACGAGAAGTCTATCATCAAACAGTGTGGCAGATTAGAGATTATTACAGGCTCAAAGCAAAGGCGCAGGACATCCTTGACGAATGTGCAAAGCTGTCGGATGGACAACCACGAGGGACTGACATACAAGACATCGTTGCACAGAAGGTAATCAAGCGAGCCACATTCATTGAAAAAACGAAAGCAATCGAAAAGGCACTCGACACAATCCCAACAGAATATCAAAATGGAGTATGGAATAGTATCTTATACTTCGAAAGATATCCGCGTGATGCAGCAGTAAGCACATATGGATCCTACAAGTCAAAGTTTATATACAAGACTGCAGAGAACCTTAAATTGATTTAAAAAACGAAACTTCGGAAACCAGGGAAAAAAAACAGTGTTACTATGATAGTGTGGAACGCGGCGGGATAAGGGCAACGTCGCGCCCAATAGATCTCTCAAACTAAAGTGTTTGAAACTCATAATTAACTAAGCAAAGGGCAGTTTTATAGCTGCCTTTTGTTTTGCTTATTTTCAGGAGAAAAAATGAATTACAAGGAAATAGAAATCAGCAAGCTAATGCCATATGAGAACAATGCAAGAACGCACAGCGAGGCACAGCTAAATAGAATTGCAGAAAGCATAGCCGAGTTTGGATTCATCAATCCAATACTAATTGACAAGGAGTACGGAATCATAGCAGGTCATGGGAGGATGATGGCAGCAAAACAACTCGGAATAGACAAGGTACCTTGCTTATTTGTTGAGCATCTAAGCGAGGAACAGAAGAGGGCATACACAATCGCAGACAACAAACTCGCACTAGACGCGGGATGGGATTACGACATACTCGAAAGAGAGATGAAAGCACTGCAGGAGATGGACTTTGATTTAGAACTAACAGGTTTTACTGAAGAGGAACTCGCAGGCATAATCAAGCTAGGGACTGAAGAGGAATATGAGGACGACTTCGACCCTGAAGAGGCATTACCTGAAGAGGCAGTCACAAAGCCAGGAGACATATGGCAGCTAGGAGAACATATACTTGCATGTGGCGATAGTACGAACAGCGAGGACATGAAGAGGCTTGTAGATGGCAGAGTGGTAGATTTGATAGTAACAGATCCGCCATATAACGTAGCATACGAAGGCAAGACAAAGGACAAACTAAAGATTCAAAACGACCATCAATCGACCGACAACTTCACAAACTTCCTAGAGGCAGCGTTTAAAAACATGGCCGAATAGCTAAAATCTGGGGGGGTGGTCTACATATGGCACGCAGATACGATGAGGAAGGCTTTTTTAGAGGCAATAGAGCAGACCGACTTATCGGTACACGAGGTACTTGTGTGGGTCAAGAACACAATGGTGCTAGGACGACAAGATTATCATTGGCAGCATGAACCATGCCTTTACGGATGGAAAGAAGGAGCTGCACACTATTTTATCGATGACAGAACGCAGACAACAGTAATGCAGTATGACAAGCCTGCGAAGAGCATCGAACACCCAACAATGAAACCCGTGGAATTGATAGCAAAACAAATACAAAATAGCAGCAGAAAAAACGAACTTGTTTTAGATCCATTTGGCGGGAGTGGCACAACGCTTATAGCCTGCGAACACCTGAAGAGGAAATGCTTAACAATGGAACTAGATCCAAAGTACTGCGATGTAATCGTAAAACGATGGGAAGAGCTAACGGGACTAAAAGCTGAAAGGCTGACATAAAATGACGGAAGGAGGGCATTATGGCAAAGGGCAAATATGACGAATGGCGCACCAAGGAAGGATTGTTAAAAATCGAAGGATGGGCGCGTGACGGTCTTATAGATGAGCAGATAGCTCACAACATTGGAATATCGAGAAAAACACTCAACGAATGGAAGAATAAATATAGTGACATTCGTAACGCCTTAAAAAAAGGCAAGGAAGTCGTAGACATCGAAGTCGAAAATGCACTCCTCAAAAATGCACTTGGATATGACTATGAAGAGACAACGATAGAGGTCGATTCGAAGGGAAAAAAACGAAAAAAGATTATAACAAAGCATGTGCAGGGAGACACCACTGCACAGATTTTTTGGTTAAGAAATAGAAAACCACACTTGTGGAGGGATACGCGTAACATTGCAGTAACTGCAGAGGACAGCACAAAACTAGATGCCATTATGACACAACTAGGAGGCGAGGGCCTTGAAGAGTAACTTCCCGCTGAGCCAAAAGTATATAGATTTTATAAATACGACAGAGGGAGTGAGTGCTGAGTTCTTAGAGGGGACAACAGCATCGGGAAAGACGACAGTTGGGGCATCCGTCAAATTCATGCGCATGGTATCTAAAAGCAAGCAGAAACTGCATATACTTGCAAGCACAACAATCGGAACGGCCGAGAAGAATATCATAAACCAGGACAACGGTATCCTTGATGTACACAAGAACGCAGAATACAAGGGAAATGGCGACAAGGAGAACAAACTATCTCACATAAGGTTTGAAGACAAGATCATCTATGTATTAGGCTACAACGATGCACAGAAGTGGAAGTTAGCACTTGGAGGACAGTATGGCTGTGTGTTTATAGACGAGATAAACACAGCGAATATGGAATTCGTGCGAGAGGTGTCAGTAAGAAACGAATATCTATTAGCGACACTTAATCCCGACAATCCTGCACTGCCTATATACAAAGAGTTTATTAACCACGCAAGGCCTTTCAAGAAGTACAGAGCGGATGTGCCTGAAGAGATATTAAAAGAACTAGTAGAAACGCCAATTCCTGGATGGAGGTATTGGTTTTTTAGCTTTAAAGATAATGCAAGCCTCACTGAAGAGGCTATCGAAAAAAAGAAACAATCTGCACCGCCAGGGACAAAGCTATACAAAAACAAGATTCAAGGCTTGCGTGGAAGAGCAACGGGCATCGTTTTTATCAACTTTGAGCAAAAGAAACACACCATCAAGGCTAGTCATCTAAAAGAGCAAATAAAACGAGGAGAGGTCAAGTTTGCTCGTTTTACTGCGGGTCTAGACACAGCGTACTCAAGCAAGAGTCCTGATACGATCTCGATGATATTTCAGGGCATCACAACAAAGGGTGTATTGATAACGCTCGATGAAGAGGTTTACAACAACGCGTCAGTAGACATACCAATCGCGCCATCGGACACAGCAGAACGATTTGTCAAATTCCTCGAAAAGAACCGAAAGGAATGGGGGTTTGCTAAAGATGTGTTTGTGGACAGTGCGGACCAGGCAACATTGACGGAACTGAACAAATACAAGCGAATACACGGAAGTATATACAACTTCATCGGTTCGTATAAAAAGACAAAGATTATAGACCGAATAAATCTGCAGATTGGATGGATAGCGCAGGGCTTATATCTTGTATGCGACCACTGTATCAATCACTTAAAAGAGATAGACACATACAGTTGGGATGATAAGAAAGATATGCCTGAAGATGGAAATGACCACACAATCAATGCATCGCAGTATGCGTGGTTGCCATACAAGGAGATCATCGGAAAGGAAGAAAGACAAAGTGGGTTTGATGAATATGATTAAAACCGGATTAAGAAATTTTTTAGAAATCGAAGATGCAATGCCTGGTGTAATCAGGATAACTGCTGCAATGACATTTGAGGACAACGCGGCAAAGAACCGCATATGGTATAGAGGTGATGCATACGAGCTATCGCAACTATACACACAGATTCCAAGTCCTAATGCAAGCGTGTCATTTTGGGGAGCAAGGTCAACGCCAGGAATGGAAATCAAAAGGATACACACGGGATTACCTGGCCTTATAGTTGACACACTAACAAGCATTACTTTAACAGATCTAAACGCAATTGAAATTAAAACAAAAGACACAGAAGAGCGCTGGGAGAAGATTGCAACAGAAAACAACGTCAAGGAAGTGCTAAAAGAGGCGACAAAAGAGGCACTGTATATAGGCGATGGTGTTTTTAAGATAGGATTTGACCCTGAAATAAGTAAGTCGCCTATAATTGAGTGGGTACCCGGAGACCGCGTTGAGCTAGTGTTTTATCGCAAGCGCTTAAAAGAGGTGATTGTAAAGACATTTTTCACAGAGGAAAAACGCAGCTACACACTCGTTGAGCGATATGGATATGGATATCTAACGAACGAGTTATATCGCAACGAGCACAAGGTAGATTTAAATAGCACGCAGTTTACGAGCACACTGTCGGATTACAAATTCGACAAGAATCTTATACTCGCTGTGCCTTTTAATATTTATGGTTCAAGCAAGTGGGAAGGAAGAGGACAGTCTATATTCGATCGCAAGACAGACAGTTTTGATAGTTTAGACGAGGCTTGGTCGCAATGGATGGATGCATTAAGAGCGGGCAGGACTAGGGAGTACATTCCTGAGTGCTTTTTGCCACGCGATCCAAACACGGGCATGGTAATGAAACCTAACTCGTTTGATAATCGTTTTATAAAGACGGACACAGACAACCGCGAGGGGGCTACAAATAAAATCGAGATTGAACAACCGGCTATACCGCACGACAGCTATTTGTCGACATACATCACCGCACTAGATCTAGCCCTGCAGGGAATAGTTAGTCCATCGACACTTGGTATCGATGTTAAAAAACTAGACAATGCAGAGGCACAGAGGGAAAAGGAAAAGGCGACACTATATACACGAGACGCAATCATCGAGGCACTTTCGACATGTATACCAAAGCTAGTTAGCATGACAATCAATGCGGCTGCTGTGATGGAGAAGAAACCTTTTGAAGAGGTGGAAGTTACAATCACATTTGGCGAATATGCAAATCCATCGTTTGAGTCGCAGGTGGAAACAATCGCAAAGGCAAAAGCAGGAGGCATTCTAAGTATAGAGGCGACAATCGAGGAATTGTATGGCGATTCCAAAACAGAGGAATGGAAAGCACAGGAGGTGCAGAGGCTAAAGGCAGAGCAAGGGTTCATAGATTTAGATGAACCATCCGTGAATGATTCACTTGGAGGATTCGCTGTGGAGGAGTTCAAGACAGAAGGATAGAGAGATGGTAATTGTACACATACTAAAGCGCGTGTACCAAATGAGCAATGCAGAGGCAGAGGGGTTGCTAAAGATAGCGGCCGATTCTGTCTCTTTTGGCATTTACGCGGTAAGGAAAGAAAATCAAATCCAAATGCTAAACATTAAATGCGCGAGCAAAACACAGCTCAAAGCAGAGATAAGAGCATGGAAAAGGCAAGGATACAAGGTATACAGCAATGGATTATGATGTAGCAAGAGCGCTCGCTCGAATCGAGGACGATATCACAGCATCGCTTATAAGGAATCTAAAGAACCATAGAGCGCAGGAAACTGAAGAGGGACTAGAGTGGGTGCAATGGCAAACAGTTCAACTGCAGGAACTTGACAAGTTCAAGCGCAGATACGCAAAGAAACTGAATAAGGAATTCAAGCGAATAAATCCACACATAGACGAGGCAATCAACGAAGCGTTCAATCAAGGCAAGATGGATGAAGAGGTTGCAATCCTGGAATCCATCAAAGAGGGTAAAGGCAAAGGCAAGGCATACCGAAGAGGTTCGTCCTTCTTTCAAAAGGACAGCAAGATTGAGAAAATCATAAACGCAACTACAAACGACATGGAAAAGGCGGAATACGCAATTCTTCGAAGAGCGAACGACCAATATCGAAAGATCATATTTGATGCACAGATGTATGCAGCAAGTGGAGCGGGAACATACGAGAAAGCAGTCGACATGGCCACGCATGACTTTTTAAGTGCAGGAATCAACTGTGTGCAATACAAAAACGGAGCAAGGGTCAGTGTGTCAAAGTACGCTGATATGGCCATAAGGACAGCAACAAAACGAGCATACTTACAAGGGCAAGGGGAAATGCGCCAAGATTGGGGCATAAGCACAGTCATATTAAACAAGCGTACGAGTGCATGTCCATTGTGTGCGCCTTTTGTTGGAAAAGTATTTATAGACGACGTATGGAGTGGTGGAAAAAGCAAAGATGGGAAATATCCACTGCTTTCGTCCGCTATTGCTGCAGGGCTTTATCATCCTAACTGCAAGGATTCACATACAACGTACTTTCCGGGGGTAAGCACAAAGCCTGAACGCCTCAAAAGACGGGATCTAGTAAAGATGGAAAGAGAGGCAAAGCGTGAATCAAAAGCGACATACTGCGAGCGACAGGCA
>ERZ773005.941-NODE-941-length-17647-cov-6.891598_pt1 | contig 17647 bp, 19 predicted proteins | sample MGYA00580666_ERZ773005 | MGnify/ENA primary metagenome ERZ773005 (study PRJEB29015, sample SAMEA2737999) | human oral metagenome | biome: human oral; feature: human-associated habitat; material: dental | place: China | collected 2061 ...
AGTTATTTGAACTGCTTTGCATGGAGACCTATCAGGCGGGACTTTCGTGGGAGACTATTCTCAATAAACGTCAGGCTTTTCGAGAAGCTTTTCATTTCTATGATGTCCAGAAAATTGCTCAGATGACGGATGCAGATCTGGATCGTCTTTTGGACAATCCGGATATTATCCGTAATAAGATGAAGATCTATGCGACCAGAGCCAATGCCCAAGCTTTTTTGGCTGTTCAAAAGCAGTTTGGCTCTTTTAATGACTATATCTGGTCCTTTGTAGATTTCAAAACGATTGACAATGAAATTTTGGACTACGAGGAAGCGCCAACCAAGACGGAGCTGTCAGAAACTATGTCCAAGGCGCTGAAAAAGCAAGGCTTCAAATTTGTCGGTCCTGTCTGTGTCTATTCATTCCTAGAAGCAGTTGGCCTTATCAATGATCATGAAAATGATTGTGACTTCAATCCACATAAAAATACCGTTTGAGAAAAACTCTCAACGGTATTTTTCAATTTCTTCTTTTAGCGATTTTACTAGCTCTTTTTCATCGGTAAGTTGTAGTAGAGCAATCCCTTTTTTTATTAATTCGTTATCATTTTTGCAAATTCCAAGTCGAATCTGTGAAAGCCCGAGGGAATCATAATGTTTTTCTTTTTTTGACAAATCGTAAATGTATTTAGTAATTTCAGCGCATTCTCTCTTTAATCCATTATAAAGATAGATAGTAGAAAGGTTGACTAAGAGTCCGATATGTAGATTATTCCCATAGCGAAATGATTGGTATTTTTTTATGCTATTTAAAATCTTTTGGGTAAATTGTTTGATATTTTCTAAAGGGAAGAAATAAAGGATAGTAGAAAGAAGTCGAAAGTCACTTTCATACCAAGTGTCCTGTTTCTCTAAATACGCCCAAATTTTATTGGTAGTAGCATTAATTTCTTTTGTCTCAGAAATTCCATTTTGTCTCAGATGAATAGTAATATTGATGCTATCTAAAGCATGTTTAATCGGAATATCGGAATGTTTATATAGATATGCCTCGCATTCTCTCTTTAATCGTAGCAAATCTTTCGTCCCTACAATAGACTCGCCTTGGTTATAAAGAGAATTTAAAATTTTCTGCCGTTGACTAGGTTGATAATAATCACAAATATATTTAAATTCTTCTAGTGTCATATCTATCTGGCGAAGTAAAAAAATCATGGTATCGAACTTTGGCACAACTTGCCCGCTTTCAATTCGTGCCAAAGTTGAGCGAGCTAAAAAATCTCCACAAATTTCTTCTTGAGTCAACCCTTTTGATTTCCTAATTTCTTTATAGATTTTTCCATAATCCCAACGCATAAGAACTCCTTTTTAAAATGTTACTAAAAGCTACATTTTGAAAAAATATTTTAAAATAGTATATCATGAAATAAAAAGGAGGGCAAATGTGAAAAAAATAGTGTACAATTTAATTTTACTGGCAGTAATGTCAATAATTACTACAAGTGTATTTCCATGGTGGTGGTCATGGTGGTAAAGTAAATAGAATAGGAAAGGGGCGAGTCCAATGGACTAAATAATTCAAAAAGTAGGCAAAGATTAAATATATATATATTTAAAAATTAGAATCTATAAAATTAAAGTAGGTGAGACCAATGGGGTCGTTGATTGTGACTAGCTAAGCTATAAATTGGAAAGGTAAAATATTCTCTAAAAACTATAAAATATTCAATATAGGAGTGTAGTTATGAAAATAAGAATTAAAAATAAAACATTAGCTTTATTAGCTACAGTTTCTTTAGGTTTTGGGCTAACTACTATGATTAGTATCGTTAGTGCAGAAGTAGCATATCCAGCCCCATATCCGATTATTGATGAATGGAATTATGGTGTGAATGATAACTATGGTTATTCTAATTACTATGTTAAATCTCCGAATAATATTGGTTCAAAATCTTCGATAACTAATCTTTGGGGAACTGTTAAGTCATCTGATTCTCAAAAATATGGATGGGCAATGTCAAGTTCAACAAAAAGTTGGAATGATGTTCGATTAAATGCACATTGGAACTACTTTAAATTTTAACAATAGTTTATGAAAGTTGGAAGACCCAATAATATTATAGGGTCTTTTATAATATAGGTAGGAGCTTATGAAATTAAAATTAGGTGTTATAGGACTCTTTTTTTGCTTAATTGCTGCCATTGGTCTGGTTAGTATTAGTGATACTCAAAAACCAATACCTTTACCAATTGATGGTGCCTTCTCCATTCAAGGGAAAAGCAATCTTTCTAATGAAGAAATATATCAAATTATTAGTGGCCTATCAGAAGAGAAAAAAGTTAAAATATACAAGCCGGTGGTTCAGAATTCAGGACAGTTGACTTATATAAATCTTGATGATGCCAGCCATGAACAATTAAAGTCTATACCGATAACAGGGATGTACTATACTCTAGGGGAAATAGATTCAAATGGTTTAAAAAAACTTACGTCTACAGGTCTGCAAGTAGTATATATGGCTTACCCTTGGTATATGGGAGGAATGATACAATTTACTGGCTCTTTAAGATTTTTGTTAATGATTTCAATTTACTTAACCTTATTAGTTGTTTTATTTGTTGTTAGAGCGAGACAGATTAAAGAAGGAGTGATACGACGTTCTTTAGGATTGCCTGTATATAACCTAAAAAAGGATTATTTAATTTCTGTTACTTTTGAGCTGATTTTAGTTGCTTTATTGATGGTTTTCTATGGCTCTTTTCTGGGGAGTGGTCTCTTCACCTATAGTTCCAAGTTATTCTTCTCTCTACTTCTAACCAATTTTATAATTTTTCAAATCATTGATCTCATCACCTTTGTTTTATTTTGGCTGACGATTCAGGTTGAAAAGCCTATTGAAATTATAAAAAATAAGGCCAAAAACAGCCTCATTTTTATCGTATGGCTTGCGGTTATTTCTAGCATAATAGTTGTTTCAGGAGTCTTTTTACGGGAAACAAAGGCTAGTCAATCAAAGATAAATATACAGATAAAGCATTTAGAACCATGGAGTGCAGTAAAAGATTGGAAAAGACTAGAGTTTTTGGGTATTGAAAATGAATCTGTTACTAATGGAGAAGAAGCAAATGACTCAGGAGCTAAGTATATAGAGATTGCTAAAGCCTTAAAAAAACTGGATTTTATATATATCAAATCATCTTCAGCCTATGTTCCAGATTTTATGAAAACTTCTCATGTTACAGAAGATTTTTCTAAGCAATTAAAAAGTGATGGGATAACGAATCCAGAGGTTAATAAAGAGCTGGTTTATATCAATCAAACAGGTGCTAAGGTACAAAATAAAGTTAATGGAACAAACTATCGTATTTTAGATAATAAAATAGCAACCATCTATATTCCTAATAAATTTAAAGAGAATAAGGCATCAATCGAGAATACGGTTGTAGCAGAACAATTTACTGGTACAAACTATACAAAAGATGATCTTACGGTGCAAGTCATTCCTGATGGGCAAGAATTTTTCTATTTCAATGAAAATGGCAGTAGTGTCCCTGAAAATAAAGATAATCTACCTTTGGAAAGTGTGACAAATAGTAAGAGTAATATAGTGGTTGTATTAGATACTGATAAAATGGTAGAAACTAACGATTTTATTTTGGCAAGCAATATCATATATAACTCACTTTTTAGTCCAGAAGCAATTAAGGACATCAACGATTTGAGTGCTAGTTTGAATTTTTCAATCAATCCAGTCGAGGTTTACCAAACTGTGAAACTTAATATTCAATCTTTAGAGCACCAAATTCTCCTTTCAAAAATACTGCAAATAATTATTTGTGGAATTGTATTTCTACTCATTTATCAATATGCTCAAATGTTTGTTGCCTTAAAACAGAATGACTATGTCAAAAAAATCATTTTAGGCCTATCGAAAACAGGTATGGCCATTTCAAGTCTAAAATATTTTATGATAACGATTATAATGGTTATCTTATTGACATTTATCATGACAGGACAAATAGAGTTATTGTATATTGGTCTTGCTTCTTTAACGGTTTTAATGATGTCAATAATAATAAGTTTCAGAAAATTATCTGATAGATACACTCAAATTCTAAAAGGGGATGACTAATGACAATTGAAATTGTGAATGTTACAAAAAAATATGGCTCAAAAGAAATATTTACAGATTTAAATTTAACCTTTGAAGCTGGGAAAAGCTACGCCTTGATTGGCGGTTCGGGTTCAGGTAAAAGTACCTTGCTAAACATTATAGGAAGGCTAGAAAAAATTGACAGTGGAAAAGTGTTAGTTGATAAACAGGATATTTGGAAAACCAAAGAAAGAACCTATTTTAAAAATACTATTGGGTATGTATTCCAAAATTATTCTTTGATAGAAAACAAAACAGTATATGATAATTTAAAACTCCTCAATAAAGACAAAAAGATTATATCTGAGATACTTGAAAAAGTAGGCCTTTCTATGGACTATTTAAAACATAAAATATATGAATTGTCTGGGGGACAGGCTCAGCGTGTAGCTATTGCAAGAATGTTAATGAAACCGCGTAAAATTATTTTAGCGGATGAACCTACAGGAGCCTTGGATAGTGAGATTGGGAATGAAATCATCAACTTATTATTGAGTGAAGCAGCCAAGAATAATTATGTTATTATAGCAACACATGATCCAGCTGTATATAGTAAAGTTGATGTTATCGTTGACATAAAAGATATAGGAAGTCAGGCATGAAAAAGAAAATTTATATTAGTTTGCTACTAGTCATTGGAGTACTCGCAATCGTCTTAATTGGCAAACAAGTGATTAAAAAAGAAAATCCCAATAAACCTTCGGTGGATTTAACAGTCTATACAATCTCTTCGAATGATACCGAAAGATGGGATAAGGTAAGGCAAGTAGAAACAGAAGATGCTGTCTATCTAATATCTGTCAAAGAAGTAGCATCTTCAGAAGAAGTGTTTTCAAATATTATTGCAGATGGAACTGCTATGGGGTTTGGAGTTAGTGAAGAAGAAGTTAAACAATTTAACAATAATTTAGGAACTACTGTAGTAGATGCTAAAAATAATAAATTGATTGGGATAGAATTCTTCACTTTTTCTGATGATGGCAAGGGATTTTCAGTAGCGAATTTTGATTACGGCAAAAAAGAGTTTAATAATCAAAAAAAAGAAAAGAAAGAGTTCTATAAAAAACTATACGAAGCGTTTAAAAAATAATTTATGATGACACGACAAACGCATAACATAAAGAGAAAAGTTCCAATAAATTTTTGAAATACAAATCTTGATTCAGCTCATTTGTCAAAGGTAGCTGCAGTTTTACTTTCCTCTTTTTTCTTTGCTTGTCTGTTCTCTTTCATAATAGTGCGACTATATTCCTTGTTTCATAGAAAAAATTCCTTGGTTTTCTAACATCCAAGGAATTTCGTTTAGTTATCCTTCTGCCTCCAAATCTTTTCCTTGATAAAGATGCGCAGTTCATAGAAGAGCATAAAGAGGGTGGAGATGAGGAAGCCGGCCATAAAGATATGGTGCAAGTAAGCAAAGACACCAATATAAATCAAGATGGAAAAAAGGTAGAGGATGACTAAATAATGCCATTTCTTGGCCTTGCTATCTTCGATGACCTTTTTCTCCAAGCGCTCATCCTCCTTGATGAGTGTGTCGAGACTGATATCAAACTCCCGACTGATAGCGATGAGATTTCCAATATCAGGGATACCTTTTTCGCTTTCCCAGCGGGCAATGGCAGAGCGGGAAACCTTGAGCCTTTCTGCCAAAGTCTCCTGAGTGAGTTGATTTTGTTGACGAATGTCTTTGAGAACTTGTGAAATTTTCATGGTGATCTCCTTTCTTTAAATAAAAATATTTAGAGGATTTCCTTTTTTCATCTTTATTATAAAAATAATGAAACCATTTGCCAATAGCATTTTCCTAACAATCCAGTTATTCTCCATAACAGATAGCTTTTCAAAAGTTTTCCACAACATGTTGACAAGTCTGTCAAGCAAGTTGACAAACTATTTAACTTCTTAAAATGAAAATCAACTTTTTTGCTTGTTTTTGTGATAAAATAAAGCCAATTCCGAATAGTAAGGTAGGAGGTTCTATGAAAGCAGAAATTATTGCTGTGGGCACCGAGATTCTGACAGGTCAGATTGTCAATACCAATGCCCAATTTTTATCTGAAAAGCTAGCGAGTCTAGGAATTGATGTCTATTTTCAGACGGCAGTGGGGGACAATGAAAATCGTCTTCTCTCCGTCCTAGAAATTGCCAAAGAGCGCAGTGATTTAATTATCCTGACAGGGGGATTGGGGCCAACAGAGGATGATTTGACCAAGCAGATCTTGGCTAAGTTTGTCGGGCGAGATTTGAGCTTCGACTCAGCGGCTGTGGAAAAGTTGGATCGTTTTTTTGCCAGCCGACCAGACTATGCACGAACGCCCAACAATGAACGTCAGGCCCAGTTGGTGACAGGCTCGACTCCGCTACCAAATTCGACAGGTCTGGCCGTTGGTGGTTTACTAGAGGTTGATGGAGTGACCTATGTGGTCCTGCCAGGCCCGCCTAGCGAGCTCAAGCCTATGGTCAATAACGAGCTGGTTTCCCTCTTATCCACAGGACAGAAATTGTATTCACGGGTGCTGCGCTTCTTCGGAATTGGCGAGAGTCAGTTAGTGACTATTTTGGCTGAAATGATTGATCAACAAAGCGATCCGACCATTGCGCCTTATGCAAAGACGGGCGAAGTGACCTTGCGATTGTCCACTAAAGCTCTGAGTCAGGCAGAAGCGGATACTAAGTTTGAGGCTGTGGAAAAGTCTATTTTGGCGTATCAGAGTTTTGAGGGGCAGTCTTTGTCCGAGATTTTCTATGGTTACGGGGACAATAATTCGCTTGCTCAAGTGGCCTTTGATCTGCTCAAGAGTCAAGCCAAGACGATTTCAGCGGCGGAGAGTCTGACAGCTGGTCTTTTTCAAGCAACCTTGGCGGATTTCGCTGGGGCGTCCGCTATTTTTTCAGGTGGCTTTGTCACCTACAGCATGGAGGAAAAGAGCCGGATGCTGGATATTCCGTTGGGAGACCTGGAGAAGCACGGTGTCGTTTCAGCTTTTACGGCTGGGAAAATGGCAGAGCAGGCTAGAAAGCTGACCGAAAGCGACTTAGCTGTCAGTCTGACAGGTGTGGCTGGTCCAGAGTCACTGGAAGACCATCCAGCTGGGACCGTTTTTATCGGCTTAGCGAGTGAATCAGGAACGGAAGTGATTGAGGTCAATATTGCTGGTCGCAGCCGACGTGATGTACGGAAGATTGCCGTCATGCACGCCTTCAACCTCGTACGAAAAACTTTATTAAAGAACTGATTTTTGGTATAATAAACAGATGGCCAAAAGACATTTTAGAAAAAAACAGGAGAAATAAATGGCAAAAAAACAGAAAAATTTGGATGAAATTACAAAGAAATTTGGAGATGAACGCCAAAAAGCTTTAGACAATGCCCTAAAGAACATTGAAAAAGACTTCGGTAAGGGAGCTATTATGCGTCTGGGCGAGCGAGCTGAGCAAAAAGTTCAAGTCATGAGTTCAGGCTCTCTGGCTTTGGACATCGCCCTCGGTGCGGGTGGCTATCCTAAGGGGCGGATTATTGAGATCTACGGTCCAGAGTCTTCTGGTAAGACAACCGTTGCCCTTCACGCAGTGGCTCAAGCCCAAAAAGAAGGTGGGATTGCAGCCTTTATTGATGCTGAGCACGCTTTGGATCCGTCCTACGCTGCAGCTCTGGGTGTCAACATTGATGAATTGCTGCTGTCTCAGCCTGACTCTGGCGAGCAAGGCCTTGAAATTGCTGGTAAATTAATTGACTCTGGTGCCGTTGATTTGGTCGTTATCGACTCTGTTGCAGCTCTGGTACCACGTGCAGAAATTGATGGGGATATCGGTGATAGCCACGTTGGTCTGCAGGCTCGGATGATGAGCCAGGCCATGCGCAAATTGTCTGCTTCTATCAACAAAACCAAGACGATTGCCATCTTTATCAACCAACTTCGTGAAAAAGTTGGTGTTATGTTTGGAAATCCTGAAACAACACCAGGTGGACGTGCTTTGAAGTTCTACGCTTCTGTTCGTTTGGATGTCCGTGGCAATACCCAAATCAAGGGTACTGGCGATGCGAAGGATACAAATGTTGGTAAGGAAACTAAAATCAAGGTCGTTAAAAACAAGGTAGCTCCACCATTCAAGGAAGCCTTTGTGGAAATCATGTACGGAGAAGGTATTTCTAAGACAGGCGAGCTAATTAAGATTGCGACCGACTTGGATATCATCAAAAAAGCGGGTGCTTGGTACTCCTACAATGATGAAAAAATTGGCCAAGGTTCTGAAAATGCTAAGAAATACTTGGCTGATCATCCAGAAGTCTTTGATGAAATCGACCGACAAGTCCGTGTACGTTACGGCTTGATTGAAGATGATGAACCAGCAGAAGCAGTGAAGGGTAAGGCTGAGGCTCCTCTTGAAAAATTAGAAGAAGTGACTCTTGATCTAGACGATGCCTTTGATATTGAGGAATAATTTTTCAAAATAGGTCGCAAGACCGATGGTTTTTGTGGTATAATATACTACGATAGTAGTATCGTGTAGCGAAAGGAGTACTTGCATGATCACAATTTATACGGTTTCAAGTTGTACTAGCTGCAAAAAAGCAAAGACCTGGCTAAACGCCCATCAATTGACTTACAAGGAGCAAAACCTTGGTAAGGAAGGAATTACCAAAGAAGAAATTCTTGATATTTTAGCAAAAACTGAAAATGGCATTGCCAGCATTGTATCTTCAAAAAACCGTTATGCAAAAGGACTCGGTGTTGATATTGAAGATTTGAGTGTAAACGAAGTTATTGACATTATCATGGAAACACCGCGGATTCTGAAAAGTCCGATTTTGGTGGATGACAAGCGTCTCCAAGTTGGTTACAAGGAAGATGATATCCGTGCCTTCTTACCTCGTGCAGTGCGCAATGTTGAGAATACAGAAGCTCGCTTACGAGCAGCTCTATAATTAGATAAAGAAAGGCGCCTTTTAGGTTGCCTTTTTTCTGTATCGTTACCTAAAAATGATTGACAAGCGGTTAAACTATGATACAATATCTCTGAGGAGGACGGAACGTGAAGAAATTTTTACTAATTTTTGGCTTAGCAGCTGTGATATTGACTGGCTGCGCTCATAAGAAAGCAGACAAGCCAAAGGGGAAAAAAGAGGAAATTACAACTAATCTTCCCATTATCAGTCAGGCTGAAAAGCAGGAAGTTATCACCAAAAAACTAGTTTTTCCCAAAGATGAGCAAGGAATTCAATCTAGTCAAATTATCACTTATCAAGGGAAACGTTTTATCAAGGTGATTATGGAGAGAATTACTCCAACGGATGATAGTATCAAAAATGCGATTAAAGAAGTGGGGCTGGAGGAGACTCAGCGGCTCTTGGATGAATCAATGCAAAAGGATACGGACTATACTCAGGCAAAAACTGTTGCTGGTTTCACTGGAACCGTTCAGATTCTTAATGAAAATGAAATGAAAATCACGTCAACTTACGATTTTGACAATTTGGATATTGAAAAGGCACTCACTTTAAATTATTTTAAAAATAGCAATCTAAAAGAAATGACAAAGATGCCACCTGAAGAATATATCAATAATTTATTGATGAACGGGGCTGAGGAGCAACAGTAAGGAAGCTTCTTGTTAATCATAGAAAACCAAAAAGGAGAAAGAAATGAAAAAATCAGTAGTACTTTTAATGGCTAGTTTGGCGGTGTTGACAGCTTGTGGACAACAATCACATAGTGGAAAAGCTGGTAGCAATCAGTCTGTCCAAAGCAAGGCAAAAGATAAATCGGTTACCAAGTCTTATCAGTTAAATCAAAAGGTACAAGGCCTTGATCAAACGATGACCTTGACAGTTACCTACGCGGGCAAGAAGTATGAAAAAGTTAATATTGCTATTTCACAAAATTTGCCAGAAGAAGCTAAGTCTGCCTTAGCTGGTCAAGACTTGTCCTCTCTGCAAGAAGAGGTGAGCAAGAGCTTCAAGCAAAGTTCAGGAGTGGATAAACTTGAACAAGTAAAAGGTATTCAAGTGAATGTTAAAGTGACCGAAAAAGGCACTGTTGATATTGATTTTATTATCGATCCGACAAATCTTGATTATGATGCGGCTTCTAAAGTACCGACCTATGGGCCAATCTTTAGCCAAATGAAGTCTCAGACTCCAGAAGAATTTATCAAGTCCTTCCAAGATGAAGGGGGTAAGGAAATTAGCAATCCGTCCTAATATTTTTGATGAAAACTAGTCTTTGAAAAAGGGCTAGTTTTTTGATGGGAAGGAGCGGTAAATAGTTGAAAAAATGTCGAAAAAGTAGAAAATTTACATGGATTAAGTTTGTGAAACTGCTGTAATTATGCTATAATGATGGTATTCTTAAAGAAAGAGGGTGTAATTGTGGGATTTACAGACGAAACTGTACGTTTTAATCTTGATGATTCAAACAAAAAAGAAATTAGCGAGACTTTGACCGATGTCTACAAGTCACTCAATGATAAGGGCTATAATCCAATCAATCAAATCGTAGGTTACGTGCTGAGTGGAGATCCTGCTTATGTGCCTCGTTATAATAATGCTCGAAATCAGATTCGTAAATATGAACGCGATGAAATCGTAGAGGAACTGGTGCGTTATTATCTGAAAGGGCAAGGCATTGACCTCTGATGAGAATTATGGGACTAGATGTCGGCTCGAAAACAGTGGGCGTCGCAATTAGCGATCCACTTGGCTTCACCGCTCAGGGACTTGAAATCATTCAGATTGATGAAGAGAAAGAGCAGTTCGGTTTTGAGCGTTTGACGGAGCTTGTCGAGCAATATAAGGTGGACAAGTTTGTGCTTGGCCTCCCTAAAAATATGAACAATACCAGCGGTCCACGAGTGGAAGCGAGTAAGGCTTATGGTGAGAAGATTGCCCAGCTTTTCCAAATCCCGGTCGAGTATCAGGACGAGCGTCTGACGACAGTGGCTGCTGAGCGCATGCTGATTGAACAGGCAGATGTCAGCCGCAGCAAGCGCAAAAAAGTGATTGATAAATTGGCGGCTCAGCTAATTTTACAAAATTATTTAGATAGAAACTTTTAGAAAGAATTGAGGAAACAATTATGGCACACGATCATAATCATGACCACGAACAGGCACAGCCTGAATTGATTACCTTGGTAGATGAGCAAGGGAACGAGAATTTATTTGAAATTCTTCTGACGATTGATGGTAAGGAAGAGTTTGGAAAAAATTACGTACTTTTGGTACCAGTAAATGCTGAAGAAGATGAGAACGGCGAAGTTGAAATCCAAGCTTACTCATTTACAGAAAATGAAGACGGCACAGAAGGCGAATTGGAACCAATCCCAGAAGACTCTGATGCAGAGTGGGATATGATTGAAGAAGTCTTCAACAGCTTTATGGAGGAGTAAAAAGGTCCGGGGGACCTTTTTAGCCCGAGCTTGAAAACTAGAAAGCGAGGAAGGTCCGGGGGACCTTTTTAGCCCGAGCTTAGAAACTAGAAAATCAGCCAGTTTGAGAATTTATCTCAGCTTAGCCACAGCTAGTTTCTTTACAAAGAATAGAAAAGAGAGAGAAGCGAGTGGCGATTCACATTGGAAATCCGCTTCGCTTCTCTTTTTATGTAGGAAAAATGATGAATGAGATTGAAAAATGGTTGAATGGTCGTATTGGCCTAAATTTTCGTTCAGGCCTGGAGCGGATGCAGAGAGCGGTAGATTTGCTGGGGAATCCTGAACGGGCTTACCCCGTCATTCATGTAACAGGAACGAACGGCAAAGGCTCTACCATTGCTTTTATGTGGAATTTATTTGCTGATCAGGGAAAAAAGGTAGCTAGCTTTACATCTCCGCATATGGTCAGCGTCCATGACCGCATTTGTATCAATGGTCTGCCGATTTCGGATGCTGATTTTGTTCGCTTGGGGCGGCAGATTCAGGAGATGGAGAGAGAATTGGTCAAGACGCACGACCAGCTATCCTATTTTGAAATCTTGACCTTGCTGGCCTTTCTTTATTTCAGAGAGGAGCAGGTTGATCTGGCTCTCATCGAAGTGGGGATTGGCGGACTTTTGGATACGACCAATGTCTTGGATGGGCAAGTTGCAGTGGTGACATCGGTGGGCTTGGATCATCAGGAAACGTTAGGGCAGACCCTCACAGCGATTGCGGAGCAGAAGGCTGGCATCTTCAAAAAAGGTCGTTCTGCAGTCATCGGTCCCTTGCCAGAGGAGGCTCGTCAGGTCTGTGAGCAGCGGGCAGCAAGTTTGGACTTGGATTTGTATGAATACGGGCGAGATTTTTCGTTTTCTGGTGGCTCTTTTAAGAATCAAGATCTTCTTTTATCGCATGTAACCTTGGGACTGCAAGGTGCTTACCAAGAAGAAAATGCAGCGCTGGCTTTGCAGGCCTTTCTGCTTTTTATGAAGCAAATGGGCTGGGAAATTGATTTTTCTCTGCTTCCTTCTTCTTTGCAGAAGACCCATTGGGCGGGGCGGCTAGAGGAAATTCGTCCGAATCTCTATCTGGATGGTGCTCATAATTTACCAGCTTTGGCGCGTCTGGTCGAGTTTATCAAGGGGCAGAAGGGCAAGACATGCAGCCTGCTGTTTGGAGCTTTAAAGCGCAAGGATTATAGCGGTATGCTGGCCTATTTGCAGGAGAACTTGCCAGAGGTTCAGGTCACGGTGACCAGCTTTGACTACGGGGAATCTGTGGGGCAGGCAGAAGCTGCGGACTTTGAATACGTGGCGGATTATAGAGCCTTTATCGAGAATTTCAAACAAAAGCAGACGGCCGACCAAGTTCTTTTTGTAACGGGTTCACTCTATTTCATTGCAGAGGTTCGAGCCTACCTCCAGAGTGTATAAGTTGACCATAGAAAGCCCTGTTTGGTAAAATAGAAGTGGAACAAAGAAAGGAGAAACAAAATGAAGGTTTCAAAAAAATTAGTTCTTTCAGCCCTTACGGCTATGACCGCTTTTGTATTGGTAGCTTGTGGCAACTCTGGTCAAAATCCATCCAATCAGGCTGCCCAATCTCAAGCGAGTTCCTCTGTTTCTCAGTCATCTGAGACAGTGTCATCAAATAGCAAGGCAAGTAGCAATACAAACAATAGCACAAATACTAGTAGTTCAGAGGCTTTTACTTCCAGTCAAACGGCTGCTAGTGACTTAGATGGGACCTATAAGGCCACTCATGAAGGTGATGCTTTAACTCTAGAAGTTTCTGGAAATAAAGGAACCCTGACCAAGGTCGAGCGCGATGGTGAGCAGGAAATTGAACAGGTGCAAGTTGATCCAACTAATCAAACCATGATCGTTGGAGATGATGTTAAGCGTTATCGAGTAGAGGGAAAACAACTGACTCTGGAAGATTTATCGCAGGAAAACGATGATGACGACACAATCGTCTTCACCAAGCAATAATTTTCAAAAAGAAATATCCTACAAAAGGCTGGACAGATGCTCCAGCTTTTTGTGTGTTTGGATAATGGAGTGCAGGAACTTCCTTTAACCTTGGACTAGAGACTATTTTCTTTTAAAAAGTTTTGAAATTGCTGCTAATTATTGTTATACTAGATGAAATATGAGACGAGGGAGGATTGAGATGGATCTAGGCAAGTTTCGTTTGCTGATGTCCAAGTATGGTTTCAGCATCATTATCATGTTATTGGAATTGCTTCTTGTTTTTGCGGCCTTTTTCTATTTTAATCTGTTGGTGCCTAATTGGTTGTCAGCCCTTGTCATTGTTTCTTTATATATTGGGACTATCTTGGCGATTGTCAATCGGAATATGCCTCCCGAAAGTAAGGTAACTTGGCTCTTGTTTGCAGTTGTGCCCGTTTTTGGCTTCTTGCTTTATCTGATGATTGGTGAGCGGCGCCTTTCCAAAAAAGAAATTCAGCAGCTGGAAAAAATGGACTCAATGAAGTTTCGAGAGGACAACAGCTATGACCTGCGAGTCGAACTCAAGCAGGAGAATAAATCAGCCTTTGGCATTGTCAAGTCTTTGCTGAGTATGGATCACAATGCGGATGTCTATGATGGTACGACTTCGCAGTATTTCCCCCTTGGTGAAGAGATGTTTGAGGCCATGCTGGATGATTTGCGCTCAGCCAAGAAATTCATTTTTCTTGAATTTTATATCATTGATCCAGGTGTGATGTGGAATCGTGTCCTTGATATTTTGGTAGATAAAGTCCAGCAGGGAGTTGAAGTCAAGTTGCTCTACGATGACATTGGCTGTATGGCGACCCTCCCAGGAGATTATACGAAAAGGCTGCGCAAAATGGGAATTGATGCCCATAAGTTTAATAAGGTGATTCCGCGGATGACGGTGGCCTATAATAATCGTGACCACCGCAAGATTTTGGTGGTAGATGGACAAGTCGGCTATACAGGCGGAATCAATCTGGCAGACGAGTATATCAACCATATCGTGCGCTTCGGGCATTGGAAAGATGGCGGTGTCCGTTTGGAAGGTCGAGCAGTGAAGGCTTTGACACGTCTTTTCTTGATGAATTGGTACATCAATCGCGGGGAAATTACGGATTTTGACCGTTATCATTTTGATAGCCAGCGAGTGGAAGGTAAGGGGCTTTATATTCCTTACGGGAGCGGGCCTAAGCCAATTTACAAGGAACAGGTGGGCAAGGCCGTCTACCAGAATATTATCAATCAAGCCATCGATTATGTCTATATCACGACCCCTTATTTGATTATTGACTATGATTTGACAGAGGATATCAAAAATGCAGCCATGAGAGGGGTGGATGTTCGCATTGTGACGCCATTTATTCCTGATAAGAAGCTGATTCAGATAGTCACTCGTGGTGCCTATCCAGACTTGCTGGAGGCTGGTGTTAAGATTTATGAGTACACTCCTGGTTTTATCCACAGTAAGAACGTTATTTCGGATGATGAGTTAGCCGTGGTCGGAACTATTAATTTTGACTACCGTAGTCTGGTGCATCATTATGAAAATGCCGTCCTTATGTATCAGACAGAAACGATTGCGGACATTAAGCAGGATTTTGAAGACTTGTTTGATGTTTCCAAAGAAATTTCTCTTGAAACCCTCCAAAATAGCTGGTACCAGCGTTTACTGAAGGAAATCATGCAATTATTTGCTCCGCTACTTTAAAGAGAGTGGGACAGAAATCGGTAATTCGTTAGAATTCGATTTCGTCGTCCCACCTCCGCACAGTTGAGTAGGGCTGTAAAAGCTGATGAAATCAGCGTAGTAGAGCCCACTCAACCCCTGCGTCTTGCTTGACAATCCAAAGACAATTGAGAGGCTAGGACTTTTATCCCAGCCCCTTTTTTCTGTTTTTTGCTGAGAGAATTTGCTGGAGAAGCTATAAATGACACTTTCTTGGGATGCTCGCCTTTATTTTACGAATAGTAAGTAGTGGACAGAGAATCAAAGGAGGATTATAGATGGAAATAGCAAAAATAATTTATCGGCTTTCTTGTCCAGAAGAGCGGCTAGTTTACCTAAGATTCCGCGATTTGGAGCGCTTGGCAAAGAAGAGACAGGAGGAGAAAGGGGGCCAAGATAAGGCTGACAGAAAGAGTGCTTTTTGATATACTATAGAGTATGTAAATCAAGGAGAACTTTTATGAACGATAGAAACCAACAGGAAAACGTGGAAATTTTAGTATCTATGTCCGCAGAAACCTGGCAAAATACGAGTGAGAGACGACGGTTAGAGAAAATAATCGAGCCAGTTCCTTCTTTAAAACTATTTTTTTGGAGCGTTTTGGTCAGTTTGACCAGTGTGATCAATCCTCTACTAACCAACTTAGCCACCAATTTGCAATCGCAAAATCTATATGCTGGCTGGGCCTTGACTCAGGGAGAAGTTGCCTATGCAAATATTTATGGGACTAGCGGTCTCCTCTACTACTTGATAAGCTGGTTGGGGAATTTATTTTTGGGCCAGCTATTATTTTTACTTTTCCAAGTAGTGGCTTTGACCTTGGCAGGAATATATCTCTTCCAAACAATTACGCACATAACGGTTAGAAGTGGTCTAGCTCGCCAGATTACAATCCTGTTCTATTTGTTTGTACTGACACTGGGATTTGGTGGAACTTATTCTATTATTTTTGCTTTCCCATTTATCTTTCGGAGTTTGTACCATCTCGTGAAGTACTTACAAGGGCGTGTCCGCGATGAGTCTTTTATTCGTTTTGGAATGGTTGGAGCCTTGGCTTTTCTAATCGAGCCAGCTTTTAGTCTGCTCTTTTACTCATTGACGACGCTGTTTTTGCTTCTGTACAATATCACTGACAAGCGAAAAGCGCGTGGTTTTTATCAATTGCTAGCAGTTCTATTAGGTTTTTCTTTAGTCTTTTATCCACTGGGCTACTATACGGTTTTGAATGGTTCCTTTGGTGTGGCGATTAGCCAAGTGACTTATGTTCTAGAGGCTTTTCGTCTCAATAGCAGCTATTTATTAGATCATTTGCTCTATTATGGTTTGCTTTTCCTAGGATTAGGTTTTGCGACAGCGCTGATGACGGCTTTTGCTTTCAAAGAAGAACCAACTGCCGCGCGTGGCATGCGCTTTATTGGTTTGCTAGGTCTTCCTATCAGTTTTGTTGGTGTTCTGGGCCTGCCAGAGAAGGGCGCTTATCAATTGTTGACGACTCTGCCTTTTGCCCTACTATTACTAGCCTTGTGGCTAGATACAGGTGGAGACAGGGATGGACATGAAAGACGCCACCGTAAGCCTACCCAGGCTTCTAGCTGGAATCGTTACTTGGGCAAGCAACTCTTTCTGCCTCTGCTTGCGATGCTTTATCTCGTAGCTTATCCATTTGTAAATGAGTATATTTTATCCAATGGAGTTTCAGCAGAGAGAAATCTGGCTGCCCAACATATTCGTGAAAACAGCACTAGCAAGGATAGCATTTATGCTTGGGACAATACAGCTAGCCTCTATAAAAAATCGCAGCGTTTATCCGCTGTTTCTCTACTGAGTCCGTCGCTTTATACAGGAACGGAGGAAAATCGCATTTTCTTGCGTAATGCTTTAAACGAAGCAAGTCCAAAGTTTATCTTAGTCAATAAAGATGTGAAACTCTTTTTGGACGTGAAAAAGAAGATTTCTCAAGATTATGAAGAAGTGAACCTAAAACTCAATCACTTCAAGCTTTATCAAATCAAGTAATCGAATCAATATGTTGTGTGTAAAATAAAAAAATAACAATTTTACCACAACATATTGATTTTTTGTTTTGGAGTGATATAATGTTTGGTAGATGATTAATTGAGAAGAGGAAGTGTTTGTGATGATTTTAAGAGAAGCAAAATTTGATACAGCGCCTACCATCTACGTTGAGAAGCGAGACGGCCGGAGAGTGGCTTTTGATGTGACTAAGATCTATAAGGCTATGGTACGAGCGGCTCAGGACCTTGGTCCCATGACGCCTATGCTGGAAGCTAAGCTCGAAACCATCACAGACCGTGTTGTGGCAGAAATCAGCAGTCGCTTCGCTAAGTATGTCAAAATCTATGAGATTCA
>ERZ773005.945-NODE-945-length-17616-cov-23.796652_pt1 | contig 17616 bp, 20 predicted proteins | sample MGYA00580666_ERZ773005 | MGnify/ENA primary metagenome ERZ773005 (study PRJEB29015, sample SAMEA2737999) | human oral metagenome | biome: human oral; feature: human-associated habitat; material: dental | place: China | collected 2061 ...
TGAAACGTGTCTTTATTGAGCTTATCCTTTGCGGTTGAGGTGTTAATGGAGGGGTTCTGTTGCTTTTTATATCTATGATGGTATAATTTTGGTACACATGAAGCTTTTAGGCGACCTTAAGCATACTGTTCTTGATAAACGCAACCGACCATTTTTGCTCATCTTTGTAGTATGTACGGCGGTGTTTTTTATCATGTCATTGAAAACTGTTTTTCGCGATGATGATATCTGGTTTGCAGCAAAGACGGTTGAGTTTAGCTTGTTTGACTGGATTATCTATCGTTGGAGCAGCTGGAGCAGCCGAGTTTTTCCAGAGATGATGCTTTGGCTACTGGCACCTCGACCAGCTATTTGGGTACTGTTAAATACTGTTGCGTATATGGTCGGCACTGTTTATCTTTTTAAATTTTACCGCTCAATCCGTACAGTAAATAATCATAAAACTGATATAGCGGCATTTACAGCTAGCTGTGCATTTGTATGGTTACTGTCACAAGGCGTAGCGACAGAATCGGTTTTTTGGTTAACTGGTTCAGTAAACTATTTCTGGGTAGGGGCATTATTCCTAATAGCAATTTATTTGCCTTGTGTTATATTTTTACGGCGCAAGATTTCGGTCGCACAGACAGTTGTATCGTTTATCGCTAGCGTTGCTACAGTTTTATCGCACGAGCAGTTTGGTTTTATTTTGACACTGATATATCTAGCAACACTTGCCTGGTATTTGCACCAGAAAAGCCGGTCGAAAAAAGTTGCAGTGCTATTAGCTGTTATGACCGTGTTATTGTCTATCGGTGTGTTATGTGTTGTTCGTGCGTCTGGTAATGTTTTGAGAATCCAGCAGGAGATTAACAACTGGCTTCCTGACATGCTAACTGTGCCTACAGCGGTGCGAGCAGAATCTTCCATCCGATGGTTTATGGATATTATAATAAATCATACAGGAGCGTCATTGTCAGTAATATGGTGTTTGCTATGTATAATGCTTTGGCGGCTCCATAAAAAAGTCCTAGCTATCATGCTTGGTGGTTTCGCTAGTGTGTTCTTGCTAGCTAAAACTATCATGCTTGATGTGGAGCTTATGATGCTATTACGCAAAGTTCATTTTGGCGGTATTGTTAATTTTCATGCTTCATGGCGCTATGTTGGTGGATTTACGCAGTGGATTCCGGTGTTGTTTTGGTCATGTGCGCTAGTAATGACTGTCGCTGCAATTGCTACCGCTTTTGATGTAAAATCACGTCAAAAAGCGGCGATAGGCATTATGGGCTGTCTCTTAGCGGCTGTTGCGACGGCGATGTTATGGGCTTCGCCAACGATGTACGCTAGTGGATATCGAGTGGTGTATGTAGCGTCGCTACTGTTGATGCTGGTAGTTTTACTGCTAATTGGTAGGCTAGCGGAATTGAAGCCGTAGTTAAAACCCGGTGGAATAGATAGGAGTGTTCGCTACAGAGCGAGCAATTCCGGGTCGTCCGGGTCTTTACCGTCTAAAAGAGTCCTTAATCGTAAGTCGGCTTTGTAGGTTGCTGGTATTTCACCCAGTGCAGCAACAGGTTCTTTTTCGGGTAGCCAATCATGCCCTACGGGTATTATAGTCGGAATTTGCCGCGTAACATCATTATTCATAATTCGCATTGCTGCTTCTATAGCTGTTCTCCAGTGCGGAGTACTGACGCTGACGCTCATGGGCAACTCAAGGTCTGCTGGATTTTCGTTGAATACTCCTAATTCTATCAATTCTTTGTATTGTGATTCGGCGGTCGGGCGCGGGTTGCCGCCGTTGTGGCGAGGTATGGCTGCGGCATTTAATAGGGTAGCTTTGGCGCCGTTTTTTAGGTGGTAAACTGTCATAGCAGAGTCGCGCATAGGAACACCAGCGTCAAGCAATTCTTGCACCGGCTGGTCGGCTGACGTCAAAGGCAACTCTTCAGGCTCATTTTTCCAGTCAATTACATCGTAGAGCATTGCTTCGAGTGCTAGTCTACCCATAGTGTACTCATCGGCGAAAGCTTCATTCCAATCTTCAAAGTCGGGATTAGTATGCTTTTTTAGCTCATCTCGCCAGTGTGGTTTACTGAGCAGCTCGTTCATATCAAACGCTTTGCCTAGTTGTCGCTGAACAGCTGAAACGATAGCATCAGGGTTTGATTCGTTTGGTACTCCCGCCCAGCGTCGACGCTGTCCAACTAAAAGATGTGCGTTATGGACGCGGCCGCTTGCCGGATCGTCGCCATAAGCAGCTTGCAGCCGAGCTGCCATTTCCTCCGGATAGCCACCCAGCACTAAGCTATGTCCAATTTCTGCATCGGGCGGAGTCGATGAACCCTCGCTGAAACCGAGGTTGCCGTAACTCAACTTTTTGATAGAATCCCAGTAATCCCCGTGATTTTCTGGAGTAATAAGAACCTTGCCTCGCACGCCTTCGGCTGTACCATGTTGAGCGCCCATCCAGTGCCGCCACATGAACTGACGAGTGGCATCTGATAGCAAACCTCCCGCTTCGACGTCTTTTTGTGCTTGTTTAGCTCCTTCGGCAAAGGCAGAATTAATAGGGTCAGTGGTGATAGATCCTAGAATTTTCGAAATTGTTTCTCGGTTCTGATCGAGAAACAACTCCTTGGGTACCCAAGGCAATTTATCTGCGACGCGAGGGGCTTGAGCATTCTTACTCATACCTTCATTATAGCATATAGGCTTATGTTTTGTCAAGGGTTTTGTCATGGAATAGCCATAAGTAAACTACAGAGAAGAGAGGTAGTTACCGTACCCAGATTTTTTGAGCGGGCGCGCTAGTTCGTCGAGCTGCTCGTGGCTAATAAAGCCCTGTTTGTAAGCAATTTTTTCCGGTGAACCGATAATCTGTCCGGTGCGGGTCTGAATAACGCGGACAAAGTCTTCGGCGTCAGTTAGGCTATTGATCGTGCCGGTGTCGAGCCATACATCGCCGCGTTCAAGTGTAGTAACATTCAGTTTGCCGCGGCGTAAATACTCGGCATTGATTGAAGTAATCTCTAACTCGCCGCGCGCTGATGGCTGGACGTTTTTCGCGATTTCTACGACATCGTTATCATAGAAATACAAGCCAACTACAGCGTAGTTTGATTTTGGCTGCTGCGGTTTTTCCTCAATTGACATTGCGTGGTTATGTTCGTCAAACTCTACGACGCCGTAACGCTCCGGGTCGGAAACTTCGTAGGCAAACACCGTGCCGCCATCTGGGTCGGTGCAGGCTTGCAGCGAATCATCCAGCGCATCGCCGTGGAAAATATTATCACCCAACACCAGCGCCACCTTGTCGTCGCCAATAAATTCCTCGCCGATGATAAACGCCTGGGCGAGTCCGTCTGGGCTTGGTTGAATGGTATAATGCAAATCAAGCCCCCACTGCGAACCATCGCCGAGCAAACGCTTAAATCCAGCTTGATCTTCTGGCGTAGTAATGACAAGAATCTCGCGGATACCGGCCTGCATTAGCGTCGTCAGCGGGTAGTAAATCATCGGCTTGTCATAAATTGGCATCAGCTGCTTACTGATTGCTTTCGTAATTGGCCAGAGGCGCGTGCCAGATCCGCCAGCTAGAATTATTCCTTTCATAGTAATCCTCCTTGGAATAAACTTATTTTATCATCAGGCAATGCTCGAAATAACGTATCATTGAAATTACTTGGATTAACGACAGTATACTCGCTATTTGGGTATAATTTCGTGAACTCTGTAGGAACCTTAGGTTCTTTTTTACCATATTTTATTTCAAATGCTTGAACAGTATCTTGTTCATCTTCAACAAGGTCAATTTCCTGTTTTTTGTTGTTTCGCCAGTAATACGAACGAACAAGACGGTCTGTCGTAGAGAGGTATTTCCTACGTTCAAGGATACAAAAATTTTCCCATAGAGATCCAGCGTCTTCGCGAATATGTAGAGGGCGAAAATCATTAATTAGAGCGTTACGGATACCGAGATCTATAAAATATATTTTCCGAAGCCTACCAGCCTCGGCTCGGAGATTTTTACGGTATTGATTGAGTCTGAAAACGATAAATGCTTTTTCCAGCAAATCAATGTAGCGTTCGACAGTTTCGCGGCTGACGCCTAGTTTTCGGCTGAGCTCGCTGTAGTTTACTTCGTTTCCTATCTGGTATGCGAGCAGTTGTAGTAAGTTGTTTAAGACGGTTTGGTCGTAAATAACAACAGGCGAGAAAGCATCGCGGAATATGTAATTGATAGCCATATTACGAAGACGTTTCGATGCTTCTTCTCCAGAAAGTGTCCACATACCAGGATAACCGCCGCGCACAGCTAGCGTACGGGCGTGAGCCAGCATTGATGGGGTATCTGTAGACACTTCTCGCACGCTAAGGGGATAGAGCTGGATTTCAATACTTCGTCCGGTAAGAGGTTCAGCGACGCGATTCGCTAAATCAAGGCTAGACGATCCAGTGACGAGCAGCGGGATGCTCGGGTAGCTGTCGTGTAGCAGCTTCAGCGATATTCCAATATTTTCGACCCGCTGCGCCTCATCAATGACGACAAAATCGGTGTCTCCGATATATGATTTTAGCTCCTGGGCGGATCGTCCTGTGAGGTTGGCGACAACTGTCGGATCATCGCAATTGAGGTAGAGTGGTTTTTTATAGTTTGCGGCAACCTGTTTCGCAAGCGTTGTTTTACCGGTTTGTCGAGCGCCATAAATAATAGCGACAAGCCCTTGACTAAGAACGGGTTTTACCGTTGACTGAGCATCTCGCTGAATCATATATAGTAGCGTAACATAGTGATTAACGCAGGTCAACCGTCGAAAAAACGGTGATTAACGCAGGTCAACCGTCGAAAAAACGGTGATTAACGCAGGTTTGTCGTCTCTTTCTTGATATATTCAGATAGATCGTCTTGCCAATTGCGGCTAGTAAATCCTGTCGCATGCAGTTTGTCGAGGCTCATGTCCGATCCGAGCGGCCGCGGTGCAACGCCAGGCTTATTGGCAAAGTATTCGGCAGTGGTTGTGTCGGTGACAGTCAGGTCATCGCGACTGGCGAGCGTGAAGATTTGCCGGGTGATATCAGCCCAGCTTGCCAGCGGACCGTCGTTGGTGACGTTATACGTACCATAATCAGCGTGCGTGGTGAGCAAATGATCAATTGCTCGCACAAGTTCCGATGTAAAGGTCAGCCGACCAATCTGGTCGGATACGACTGTTGGTGAAATATTCTTTTTAGCGAGTTCGAGCATGGTACGGACGAAGTTTTTACCTTCGCCGATGACCCAGGTTGTACGCAAGACATAGTGTTTTGGCAATAGGCTAATAACAATATCGCCCGCAGCTTTACTATCGCCGTAGACAGACAAGGGGCTGAAACTCTCAGTTTCAAGATGTGGTTCACGTGTGCCGTCAAACACATAATCGCTTGAAATATGTACAAGCGCCATGTTGTGTTTCAGGCAAACGCGTGCGAGGTTTGCAACCGCCTCGGCGTTTACTTTCCATGCGGCGACACGACCCTCCGGCGTTTCGGCGGCATCAACATTTGTAAATGCGGCGGCATTGAGAATTATTTCAATCTGAGACCAGTCAAAATTTTCAACAGAATCACGGTCTGTGATATCAAGCTCGGTTATATCGGCAAATCTGCTATTGGGATATTGCGCGCGTAATGCCGTGCCAAGCTGCCCGTTTGCGCCAACGATAAAGATTTTATTGTCGTCCATAGTTAAACCTCCAGAGGAATTACATTTGCTAATAACGGATGAGCAGCGTCTTTACTGGAAATAATCGCGTCTTTTTGCGAGATTGGCCAGTCAATGCCAAGGACTGGATCGAATAAGTTGACGAACGTATACTGCGCGTCCGGCGACCAGTGCGCGTCAACAAGATAGGTGTAAGCGACGTTGTCGTCAAGCGTTTGATAGCCGTTAGCGACGCCTTGCGGTACGAAGATTGCTGTTCCCGGATTGATCTCATGCGTAAATACACGACCGAAGTTTTCGCCTTTTCGCAAATCGCACCACGCACCAAATACGCGTCCGTTTGCTGTCGAGATAAATTTATTCCACGGTTCGGCGTGCAAACCGCGCGTCGCGCCGGCTTTATCATTGAAGCTAATATTGTTTTGCACGATTGTAAACTTAGGTAAGCCGAGAGCCTCCATTTTTTCTTTTTGATAGTTTTCTTTGAACCAGCCGCGGTTATCGCCGTGGACAGGCAACTTCACGACGAACAGACCAGGAATCGGCGATTCGGTGACGGTTAATTCATTGTATGATGATGGATCAAAATTCATATAATTCTCCTTATTGCCCCTGCTTAGCGTATGCTGCCTCAACTGCTTCTTTTTGCGGGCGCCACCAGTCTTCATGCGTACGGTACCAATCAATAGTCTGCAACAGGCCATCATGCATGCCAGTTTGGTTATCGGTATAGCGCGGCTGCCAGCCTAGTTCGCGGCGCAACTTGCTTGAATCCATGGCGTAACGTTGATCGTGGCCCGGCCGGTCGTTGACGTGCTCATACCAGTCTTTGCCTTTGCCCATCAACTCACAGATTTGCTCAATAACCATTTTGTTGTTGACGTGGTCGTTGTCAGCGCCGATGATATATGTCTCGCCGAGCGTGCCTTTTTCTAGAATTATATGGACGGCAGCGTTGTGGTCGTCGACGTGAATCCAGTCGCGAACTTGCTCGCCGGTACCGTAGAGTTTCGGCTTGATGCCGGACAAGATGTTGGTAATTTGGCGCGGAATAAATTTCTCAATGTGCTGGTATGGTCCGTAGTTATTAGAGCAATTGGAGATGGTTGCCTTAATTCCGAAGCTGCGCATCCAGGCGCGCACCAGCATGTCGCTTGACGCTTTGGTGCTGGAGTAGGGGCTGGATGGATTGTACGGCGTACTCTCGGTAAAGCGGTTCGGATCATCTAACTCTAAGTCGCCAAACACTTCGTCGGTACTGATGTGATGGAGCCGCTTGTCGTATTTGCGCACCGCCTCTAATATCGTATACGTGCCAACGATGTTGGTTTCGACGAACGGCCAGGGATTGCGCAGACTATTATCGTTATGGCTCTCGGCAGCGAAATGAACGATAATATCGTTTTTTGCTACGAGCTTATCCATCAACTCGGCGTTGCAGATATCGCCCTCAACAAATTCAATGCGGTCGTTGACAGATTCAAGATTAGCGCGGTTGCCGGCATACGTTAGTTTGTCAATTACCGTTACGTGGTACTCGGGTTTGTGTTTCACGGTGTATTGCACGAAGTTTGACCCGATAAACCCCGCACCTCCCGTGACAAGCAAGTTGGTCATGTATCTAGTATATCATCACGACGAATAGCCATTTGGGTTCTGTGATTGCCAGCGCCAACTGTCGCGGCACGCATCTCTGATCGTCAATTCAGCGCGCCAGCCAAGCTCGTGTTCAGCTTTACTACAATCAGCGTAGCAGGCGGCGATATCGCCTGCGCGGCGCGGTTTGATTTCGTATGGCAGATCTTTGCCGCACGCTTCGCTAAAGGCGTGAATGATTTCGAGAACTGACGTGCCGTGCCCTGTGCCGAGGTTGTATACGTGCGTGCCCGCTTGCATATGCTGCAGAGCGGCGACATGTCCGCGCGCTAAATCAACGACGTGAATATAGTCGCGCACGCCTGTGCCATCTGGCGTATCATAATCGTTGCCGAATATGCCGACGCTCGCTAACTTGCCAACGGCGACTTGCGCCACGTACGGCAATAAATTATTCGGAATACCATTTGGATCTTCGCCGATCATGCCGGATTCATGGGCGCCGATCGGGTTGAAATAGCGCAAAATCGTCGCCTGAAAATCAGTATGAGCAGCGCTGTAATCACGGGCAATCTGCTCAATCATGTATTTCGTCCAACCGTACGGATTTGTGATACCAATACGGTTTGTGATGTTTCGCGCAGGGGGAGTTCGCTTGGTGTGCCGTATACGGTTGCTGAACTGGAGAAGACTAATTTATTCACAGTATGCTTACGCATTGCTTTAAGCAGTGTGAGTGTTGAAACGAGGTTATTATCGTAATACTCAAGCGGCTTGGCGACCGATTCGCCGACTGCTTTGAGACCCGCGAAGTGAATTACGGCGTCAATAGTATGCGTTGTGAAAATATCATCAAGTGCCGCTTGATCGCGAACATCTGCTTTAATGAATGGAATAGTTGTGTTTGTAATTTTCTCGACGCGCCGCAGGCTTTCGACATTAGCGTTTACAAGATTATCAATTACGACAACATTAAAATTATGTGCGATAAGTTCTATGAGCGTATGGCTGCCAATGTAGCCAGCGCCGCCCGTAACAAGGATTGTTTTCATAATTCTATGATAAAATAAAGAGCGTTAGACAGCAAATGACGGAGGATAGATGATGAAAATTGTGATTGTGAGCGGCTACTTTAATCCGCTGCACGGCGGACATCTTGATATGATTGAGGCAGCGGCGCAGATGGGTGATAAGCTGATCGTAATCGTTAACAACGATAAGCAACAGTTGCTAAAAAAAGGCAAAATCATTTTAGATGAAAGTAACCGCTTGCGTTTAATGCGGGCGCTTAAGGGTGTTGATCAGGTAATGCTTTCAATTGATGAAGATCCGACGATCATCAAAACGCTTGAAATGGTAGCAGGGCAATATCCGGGCGACGAATTGATTTTTGCAAACGGCGGTGATCGCGATACTGAAAAAGCAATTCCGGAAGCAAATGTATGTAGAAAACACAACATCACGATGCGTTTTGATGCGGGCGCGGGTAAACCCGATTCGTCGACGCGCATTAATCGGGCAACAGGCAACGAATAGTTATCGCCACTGGTCGTATACGACTTTGCGTAGTTTTGTGAGGAATAGCGACTTGTCAAAGCGCCGTGCTGTGCGATTGAGTTTACTCGGGAACCAACGAATTGTTTCGGCGCGTTTTATCGCTTCGACGACATCGTCGACCGTTTGACGAGCGAAGAGTACGCCAGTCTCTCCTTGGGTAACGATATCGCGCGTGCCGGCACTGTCGTAGCCAATAACAGGTGCGCCGGCGGCGAGGGCCTCAACGCTTACGATGCCGAAGTCTTCGTCGCTTGGGAAAACAAAACCTTTTGCGTGATTGAGCGCACGTTCAACGGCCTCGTCAGAAGCGTCGCCGAAGCGATCGGTATAAAATTCAATCGTTGAACCGGCGATTTTGCGCAGTTCGTCGTGCATTTCTCCTTTGCCGAACACTTTGAGCGGTACGCCTAATTTTGTGCACGCGGCTACTGCTAAATCAAATCGTTTATTCGGCAACTGGCGTCCCAGCGTGACGTAGTAATCGCTGCGCGTACGGGCGGGCGTGAATCGATGTGTTTCAACTGGCGGGTGAATGACGGTCGCTTGCTTGCCGTAATAGGTTTTAATACGCTTTTGCGTCTCGGTGCTATTGGCGATCCAAACATCTACGCGCTGCGCTGCTTCGTAGTCAAGTTTTCGCTGGTGCGGCACGAGAATTGGCATAAGCGTCCGTATGACTGGATTAAGCATGCCGAACCCGGGTTGTTTGCGGTATAAATCGTAGTGGCTCCAATAATAACGTGCGGGCGTGTGGCAATACGAAATGATTTTTTGATCGGGACGCGATTTTTTGATCTGGTTCGCATTCAAATAAGCGCTTGTAAGAATAATGTCAAACTCGCTTAAATCGAATTCTTGAAATGCCTTGACTGCGAGCGTTGGAAATAGCCGGTGTGTTTTGCGCAGGAATCTTGGTAATTTTTGTAGTCTTGATGTGCGTACATCGGCGTGGTTGAATGCGGGCACAGCTTCGGGATTGTATAGCGCGGTATAAATTGGCGCATCAGGGAAGGCTTCGTGCATCGCAAGCACGACATTCTCTGCACCGCCCATCACAGTGAGAAATTCGCACACGATCGCAATTTTCGGAGTAGCCATAATGATAGTATACCGTTTTGTGGTGGTGTTCGGCTAGTTTTTTGCTTAGTAATTGGATATACTTAAAATAGTAATGGATGTCATTGCCCTCATCAATCTAACAGGTATTGCAATAGGTATAGTACTGGCAAGTTCAGGTTTTAGCGTTCGGCGTGGCGTGCGCGCGGCAACGCAAAAAATAATGAGCGACCCTATGATTGATCAACAGGTAAAACGCGAATTTCAAACGACAATAGGGCATACAACGCGCACGGTGTATCTAATATATTACAGTGTTGTTGCGGCATTTATAGTAATGTCAATTATCGTGATGGTGCTGATTAGTGAGCTTTTGGCGCGCGGTGCGGCATCGACACTCATTGGCGCAGTCGTCTTTATTTCGGTATTTTGTTGCGCTGGGGTACTAGTGCCGGTGATCTGCCTCGGTTTTCTTTTTAAACAGTTGCGCTGTTCGCGACAAGTGTACTGTTATCTTTACGAAGCGAGCACAAATAATCCAGAGATAAAGTCATATACCTCGGCACTTGCTGACGTGCAACTGAGTGCGCCGGAGGCTGGTCTACGCGCTGCTGCGCTTGTTGGTATATTAAGCGGCGGCATTATGGGGCTTGTGTGGGTAGTTGTGTTATTTTTGATGACAAATCAAGCAGTTGCGTGTGCGCGAAGCTCTAAATGTCTATAGTGATAATTCTGCGGTATGGGCGTGTGTTATGGCAACTACTGCGCCCAAAAACAGCGGCACTTTTGATTTTACAAACACTGCTTGTGTGGATGATAGTATGCGGCGACCTGCCTTCGTGGTGGCAATTAACGGTAATTGTTGTCTTGATCTCGTGCTGGTATATGCACGCAGTAGCAGTGAATGATTTGAGCGATTATGAAGTTGATATGATTAACTTAACGCATCGCGATGATGCATCCGATCGACCTCTTGTTAATCAGTCAAGCGATAGCAAATCGTTATGGATGATACTACACTTTTTAGAAATTATATTAACCGGACTATGGGCGGCAATTGATATGCGATCTGTATGGTGCGCGGTAGTGTTATTATTTTTGAATTACGCTTATTCAATGCGCCCGTTCCGTATATCGGCGCGTGGCGTGCTGGCATTATTGCTACTACCGGTAGGATATGTATTGTATCCGGCTGGATTGGTGTATATGCTTGGGGAATCGCATATGACAGTAGAGATAACGATAAGTATCGCAGGTTTATTCATGCTATTTATGGGGCGGCTGTTTTTGAAAGATTTTCGCGACGAGAAAGGCGACCGTGCAACGGGTAAACGAACGTTTCTAGTGCGTCATGGTTCAAAAGCGACGCTTATCATTTCAGGCGGATTAATGGCAATTGGCGTTGCCGCGATGTGGTTTGCTAGCCGTCATTTTCAAATTGGACTTGGGCTGATTGCTAGCTTCGTGATCGGTGGTGCGTGGTGGTGTTTATGGCGTTGTTGTTATGAACACGCGCTTGCAGACCGGTTAGTTTACATCGCGCTCGCTGGGCGGTTGATGAGCTGGTGGGTATTTATGCTATTGCTTGCCGGATTACTCTCTATCTATCATGTGCCGATGGTTCAATCAGTGTATCTTTTGGCGGTAGCAGCGGCAATGTTTGCAATGGCATTGTGGTGGCTGTTTAGTTCAAAGCATGATAAAACGTGCATTGCGCCGGAATCTCACATCGAGAAAAATGAATCACATAATTCTTCAAACTGATGGTAAGCGCCAGCTGTATCGGTCGATATGATGCGGCTTGCGATAGATCTACCGCTTGTAATTTCTGCTTCAAGCTGAGCAGCTTGCGCCCGTGAACTATCACCGCGCATATGTAAGCGTTTACATAGAGTCTCCGTTCGTGCTTCAATTTGTATGACAAATGTATTAGGATAGAATGACAAAAATTGTGCTACGACGGGTGCGCGCAAAGCGATAAATACGAGCGATGCGTTTGCGTAATTTATTGGCGTTAGTCCGTAGCGATAACCTTCGTAAGGAAACACGCCAAGAAGATCTCCGTTACGAAACATATGCTCAAATGTAATGTCATCAACAAATACATGCGAATCATCGTTTAGCGATCGTACAGGGCGTGTCGTAACGGTACGGTGAATGTGTGCGTACGGTCGGCGTGTAAGGTACTGCTTGATAAGTGTGCTTTTACCGGCGCCCGATGGACCAATAATGGCAATGAGCTGCTGATGTTTACGAGTCATGACTTACCGTGCGCCTGTCTTGCGTACAACGACAGCGATTGTTTTGAATAGGATGCGTAAATCAAGCCAAAAACTCCAGTTTTGCGCGTAGTATAGTTCCAGCTCAATTCGCTCGTCGAAACTCAGGTCGGATCGTCCTGACACTTGCCACAGCCCCGTAACGCCTGACTTGACGCTGTGCAAGAGCGCGGTCCGCGATTGGCTGAACTTGACCTCTTGCGGCAAGATTGGGCGCGGCCCGACTAAACTTAGATCGCCGCGTAGCACATTGATAAACTGCGGAAATTCGTCAAGCGACGTGTCGCGCAATATTTTGCCGAAGCGCGTAATACGCGGATCATTCTCGACTTTGTGATTGCGCCGATACTCGTCTGCTAAGTCTGGTCGCCCCATGTCCTCAAACTCTAAACTGGCGTCTTTTTTGCCATACTGCGCGCCCATAGTACGGAACTTATATAATTTAATAGGTTTAGAATACTGGCTTAGGCGCTTGGACCGATAGAAAATTGGGCCGGGATTAAAGATTTTTTGGAGAAATGATAATACAAGTAAAATGCTGCCCCACAGTGGCAGCGCTGCGACGACGAGAATAAGATCAAATAGGCGTTTGCAAACTGCTCCCCAGCCAATCAGCGGCGTCTGGCTAACGGTAATCATTGGATAGCCGAGGAATACGTCAATTGTGTTTTTTCCGGTGTAGAACTCAGGCTCGCCAGGAATAAAATTATACTGAATATGTGCGATTTGCGCGGCGCTCAAGATTTTATGATTGCGCGTTCCGCTATCGTATAAATCGGTTTGAATGATGGTGGTAATATTCAACTTATCTATATCTTGTAGCGCGTCTTCAACGCGCGTATAGTGATTAACACCAAGATGCGGTGGCAATAATCGAGCTGGACCGGCGAACGCAACAATTTGATAGCCAGACTTATGCGTCGAGCCAAGCGCTAATGCAATATCGGTTGTTGCGTCGGAGTTGCCGACAACAAGTACACGGCTTACGCCGCGTCCATAGCGAAATAGCTCATGGCGAATATCGCGTATTAATTCGCGCATGATAATAATCGCGGCGGTTGAACCGATGAACACGTACGATGCCACTAGCCGTGCCGGAAAGATATGAATGTTCGTGAAATACTCCCAGCCAATCACGAGTAGAATGCCAATAAATGTGCCGAGAATGATGCGGCTCCACTCGACGAGCCGGCGCGTGTAAATGCCTGCGCTATAAAGCCCAAGCGATGCGAAAATTAAAATCCATACAGGTGCAATTGCTAAGAAGCTGATGATATAATCAATTGTGTAAACAGTGTGTAAAAGCACGCGGTGGTCGAGCTGCGTACGCACATAATATGCCAAAGAAAATACGATAGCGAGTATAATCGCGTCGACGATCATCAACAAAATGCTATATGCTTTCGTATTTCTCGACGGCATGAGTACTGTCATTATAACAAGTCCGCTATAATAGTACTAGATGAAACGGGTTATTTTGCGATTGGCGACGCTGCGGTATAAATCTATTTTGGATCGTATAATTATTGGGCTACTTGTTGCGATTATGGCGCTAATTGTAGTTCATGCGCCGCTGAGCGTATTTATTGGCAGTAAGGTTCCAGCGTTTGCACTTGGTATAAAGGCCTGGAAAGAGATCATTATGGTGATCGCTGCGCTTTTGGTTGTGCTACGGTACGGGCAGCGTTTGGTACGTGATTTTCGCCGTGATCCGCTAGTTATTTTGTGCGGCTTGTATGTCGTGCTGCACATTGTGTTGGCGCTGCCGGCGGCAAATGGCGGATTGGCGGCAATTGCCGGACTGATGGTTGATTTGCGCTACATCGCTTATTTCGTGTTAGCATATGTGGTTACGCGCTATAATCCGCGGTATCGCGCGTGGTTGTGGCATACGGCAGCAATTGGCGCAGCGGTTGTGCTAGGGTTTTTGTTAGCACAGTTTGTATTGCCGGTCGATTTTTTGAAACATCTCGGTTATAACGAAGCGACAATTGCACCGTACATGCTGGTCGACATGAATCCGGCGTTTGTGCGCTACAACAGCACGCTGCGCGGTCCGAACCCGCTTGGCGCGTATGCGATTATTGTTGTCAGTATTGCAACGGCGTGGTGGCTTATACGAGCGAAAAAATTGCGCGATAAGCGGTGGCTAGCATTGCCGGCGTTCTATGCGGCTATCGGAACGGTTGCGGTGTGGGTAAGCTATTCGCGCAGCGCGTTAATGGCGTTGGCTGGTAGTATTGGGCTGGTTGCGGCACTTCGGTTTGGTCGTAGAGTTTCGCGGCGCGTATGGCTAGCAGGCATAGGAGTCATGATAGCATGCGCAGCGGGACTATACCTGATTCGCGGTACGGAATTTTTCCATACAGTTATCATTCACGACAATCCGACAACAGGCGCGCACACCACATCAAATGACGACCATGCCAAGTCGCTATCGGCGGGTATTGCGCGTATGGTGCAGCAGCCGCTTGGTACTGGTGTCGGTACAACAGGTTCGGCGGCGATGTACGGCAGTATGCCGCATATCATCGAAAATCAATACGTGATGGTGGCGCACGAAGTTGGCTGGTTGGGGCTCGTTCTGTTTGTATTGATCTATACACTCGTGCTGCGTGGTTTATGGAAGCAGCGGCGGCAGTGGTATGCGGTTGGTTTATGGGCAAGCGGTATTGGTTTGGCGTTCGTCGGGATCGTACTGCCGGTGTGGGCGGATGACACCGTGTCAATCGTGTGGTGGGGGCTGGCAGCGGCAGTTTGTAGTAAAAATTACAAAGGAGAAATATATGGTACATCCCACAAAAAAACAACGTGAATTACTTAATTTTATTGACGGTTTTATCAAAGGAAACGGCTATAGTCCAAGCTTTCGTGAAATTATGCGTGCGCTTGACTACAAAAGCGTGTCGACGGTCGCTGCACACGTGAATGGGCTTATTGCGCGTGGTTGGCTGGTTAAAAAAGATAATTCAGCGCGTACACTTGAGGTGGTACAAGGTGCCGCCGAGCAGCCGTGGTGGAGCCACTTAGAACATGAAGTGAAAAAACGCGAAGGAATGAGCGATGAAACGGCGCAGAGAGAATGTGATATTTTACGGCAAGCGCTTGCGATTGTTAAGCGGTGACAGCCAGTGCGTCCGCCTTTACAATTTTGCACTGATACAGTACAATTACTGATGTATTCCGGGGTAGCTCAGCGGTAGAGCGGATGGCTGTTAACCATTAGGCCGCGGGTTCGAACCCCGCCCCCGGAGCCAAATTTGCATTCTTAAAGCGTCAATAAGCACCGAGAAAAAGCTTCACGGAGGGTGGTAGTTGAAGTTCTTTTGCTTAAATAGAGCTCGCAGCAAATAGCATGCGTAAGATTCTGCTACTTTGCTCTGGTTACGAATTTCAGATATGCACTTAGCCTTTAGCGCTAGCTCTAATAGATATGCAGACGTTAGCTCAAAGGTCTTGTCGTTGCTGGTGTATTCAATCAACTTGCGATCAAGAGACTATTTGAACCAATGTATAATTAAAGATAAGTTATGTTTTATTTGTTGACTGCTAGTTTGTTGATATGAGTACGTCTCAAGACAGCGCCACCCTAGCTAAAGGACAGCAAGTTATAACCGCGTGTGCCATTATATACCGAGAAGGTAGCAACGGGCATGAGGTTATGGTTGCACGACGAGCGCTAACGAAGAGATTTCTACCGGGTAAGTTTGAATTACCGGGCGGACATATTGAGTTTGGCGAAACGCTAGTTGATGGTTTACGCCGAGAACTAAAGGAAGAGCTTGCCGTTGATGTTATAGTTGGCGATGTTGTCGGTGCGTTTACGTACGTAAATAAGATCAAGCGTTCGCATTCAGTTGAAATTATCTTTTTCGCGCAACTAGCAGACGGTTGCTTGCCAAAAATAAACATAGATGATCACTCTGAGATTATTTGGATAAACCAGGACAACCTGCATATTGTTGAAGATGAGAATGGTTCTAGTGATCAAGAATTTCCGTTTCTTGTACGGGCACTGAAATTGTTGAATGGGCAAACTTTTTAGTGCGTATATAATTCCCACGCCTATAACTGATTTTTCGTAAAGTGCCGGTTAAATTATATACTAGACATATGGAAGATTCGCATCTCATTATCCTCCGCGGTAATTCTGGCAGCGGTAAAACAACGGTAGCAAAACGGTTGTTTGACCATTTCCATGCGGACGCGATGCTTGTGTCGCAAGATGTCGTGCGCCGTACTATGCTTCGTGTTAAAGACGTACCGAATAATCCAGCAGTTGAGCTTATCTATAAACTGTGTTTGTATGGTAATCGTCTTAATAAGATTGTCATTCTAGAGGGAATTTTGCGCCGCGACGTGTACGGCAATAAGCTTACGGAATTAATGGTAAATTTTAATGGAGTCGTTCATGTTTATTACTTTGATATTCCGTTTGATGAAACATTACGCCGGCACGCCACGAAGCCGAATGCACATGAGTTTGGCGAGGCGGAGATGCGCCAATGGTGGAGGAGTTATGACGTACTTGGTGTAAAAGAAGAGCAGATATTTAATGAAAAGATGAGCGCAGATGATATGCTGAGAAAGATATTGAATGATTGCGTAACAGGCAGCAATAACACTATGAAGGGGTCATGAATGAAACTCCTCTATGCAACCACCAATATACACAAACTCCGTGGTGCTAATCGTGCACTTGCCGGTACGGGTATTGAATTAATGCCGCCAAGCATTGACCTACCGGACGTTCCAGAAATTCAATCAGATGATCAAGCGGAGGTCTCGGTCGACAAGGCGATAAAATACCATACGTTATTGCGCTGCCCTGTAGTAGTGATGGACTCAGGGCTATTTATTGAACCGCTCGGTGGTTTTCCTGGTGTATATACAAAGTATGTGCTTGATGTACTTGGTATGGATAAATTGGTTAATCTAGTGCAAAATATTGAAAATCCAGTAGCATTTACGCAGCGAACGGTTACGTATTTTGATGGCGCGACACTCAAGTCGTTTTCATCGAAGATTACTGGTATGTTGGTTCGCGAACCGCGTGGTATGAATGGGCGTAATTACGATAAATATTTTGTCGCCGACAGTAAAGGTAAAACTATCGCAGAGCTTTCTGGCGACGAGCAAACAGCGCTGATCGCGCCGGTATAGTGGGAATTTGCGGCGTGGGTAAAAGAATATCAAAAGGAGGTGATATAGGTGAGTTTGCGATTGGTATAATAGAGGTTGTATGCCTACTCCTCTGCAAGATTTTCTCACATTTCTAATTAGTATCGTCGTTGAGGCGCTGCCGTTTGTCGTGCTCGGTATTATGGTTTCGGTGGCAGTACAAGTATGGCTGCCGGAAGGCTGGTTGTTGCGCCGGTTGCCAAAGCGTCGTTGGGTGCGGCAAGTTACTATTTCGTTGTTGGGTGTATTTGTGCCGGTGTG
>ERZ773005.951-NODE-951-length-17514-cov-6.751761_pt1 | contig 17514 bp, 14 predicted proteins | sample MGYA00580666_ERZ773005 | MGnify/ENA primary metagenome ERZ773005 (study PRJEB29015, sample SAMEA2737999) | human oral metagenome | biome: human oral; feature: human-associated habitat; material: dental | place: China | collected 2061 ...
TCGCAAAGGGCGGATGCTTGCTTGAAATTTTTTGTAGCTAAGTTTAGTATCTTTTTTGCATAACAGACTGCCGGCTAGGAGCCCATACAAGTAGAGACTGACAGGAACAGCCAGGCAGGCCTTGAAGAGAATCATGCTGCTATCAAGACTTGAAAAGAGCGAGTCAAATAGATTCTCAATGAAATCAGCGGTATTGCTGAAGAAAGAGGCAAAGCTGTCTGAAACCTGACTCAGCTGGGACCAGACAAAGTAGACCAAAATCCCTGCAACAAAGAAGCTGCTTACGATAATCACGAGCTGTTGGGCTTTCTTTGAAGATAGACTGTCAGAGCTGTCGGAAGAGTCCTGCTGCTTGCCTTCTATAAAGACTAGAATAGCAGCAATAAAATTTTTAAAGGGCAGGATGCAGAAGGCTTGAATGGTATCAAACCAGACCAAGATACCCAAACGCCCCTGGCTTAACCAGCCGGTGCGGGACAAAATATAGAAAGCGAATGAGATGTGGATGGCTAGAAATTGGAAAAATTCTAGTTGGCGATGAAGCCCCCAGAGACTTAAAGCTAGGGCTTGAGCTAGCGTCATAATCAGAAAGCTTCTAGCCTCTAATCTGCTGTCAAGATTCTTTATCTGCAGTGATGGATAGGCCAATTTCCTGATTAGGGTTTCGCTTAGCAATATAAGGCCGATTGCAAAAGGGAAAAAGGATGCAGTTTGATAAGTAAAGAAGACAGCAGAGTAAAAGTAAGTTAAAAGATAGAGAATCAGATAGCTGATTTTAAAGAATCGCAGTTGCTTGTCCTCTAGGCCTGTGAAGATGGTCTGTCGTTCTGCTTCTGCGGGCAGACAAGGCTGGACATTCATCTGATCTTGTGCTGGATATTCCATAATTATTTCTCCTCCTCATCGTCAGGGATATACTCCAAAATGTCGCCAGGTTGGCAGTCTAGTTCACGGCAGAGAGCGTTGAGTGTTGAAAAACGGACAGCCTTGGCTCGATTATTTTTTAGGATAGATAGATTGGCTGGTGTTAGGTCAATCAACTCTGCTAAACGGCCAGCACTGATGCGCTTTTGCGCCATGACAAGGTCTAAATTTATCTGAATCATAAGACCTCCTAAATAGTGTAGTCTACTTGATCCTGCAGCTCAATGGCCTTGCCAAAAGCATTGCGGATGACACGTATAATCAGGGTCAAGATACTGCAAGAAACAGTGACTAAGAGCATGGGCAAATAGGCTGTCAGTCCCATAAAGAGGGAGATAAGAGCGACAGTGCCGACTTCCCAGCCGAGATAGCGCATGTACTGAACATTTTGTGTGATAAAGACCTGATTTTTACCAATGCGGCTAAGGAGTCGATAGAGATGGACGATGCAGGCCAGCGCTAGGCAGCCTAGGACATAGCCGAGCAGCAGCAAGATCCAAAAGCGTGTCCCTCCTTGAAAGAAAGGAGAGGGAAATTCAATAACTAGGTTGACGACCCAAGGTCCTAGGGCTATCAGGATAATGGAAGCAATAAATAAAAGGCTGATACTGATTTTTGTAAGAGTGATGCTCATGTCTTCAGCAGTCTTTTTCATTTTGTCTGTCATAATTTCCTCCGACCAACATTTCATTTTTTAGTAACTATAACACGACTATTATCGATAATCAATAAAAAAATATCGAAAAAAGATAAAATCAGTCTTAAGGACTAGATGATAGTTTCTAAAAATTTCTTATTTTACAGAGATGGATTTCTTGTCAGGAGATGAACAGAGCAGAAGACGATGAATATTTCGCCTGATTTTTGGTATAATAAAGGACAGGAAATACAAGGAAGTAAACCATGAAGATTTTTGATACACACACGCATTTAAATGTGGAAGAATTTGCTGGTCGAGAGACAGAGGAGCTGCAGCTGGCCGCAGAAATGGGCGTCAGTAAAATAAATATTGTCGGTTTTGACCGACCAACCATTGAACGCGCCTTGGAGTTGGCTGACAGCTATGATCAGCTTTATGCTACGATCGGTTGGCATCCGACTGAGGCTGGGACTTATGATGAGGCTGTGGAAGCCTATCTGCTGGACAAGCTTCGTCACCCCAAAGTGCTGGCTCTGGGCGAGATTGGACTGGACTATCACTGGATGACTGCGCCCAAGGATGTTCAGGAGCGGGTTTTTCGACGCCAAATCCAGCTCTCCAAAGAGCTGAACCTGCTCTTTGTCGTTCACACACGTGATGCTTTAGAAGATACCTATGAGATTATCAAGAGTGAAGGCGTGGGCCCTCGAGGTGGTATTATGCACTCTTATTCGGGTTCTTTGGAAATGGCAGAGCGCTTTATCGAGCTAGGAATGATGATTTCCTTTTCTGGAGTTGTCACTTTTAAGAAAGCGACGGATATTCAGGAGGCGGCTCAGAATCTGCCTTTGGACAAAATCCTCGTCGAGACGGATGCACCTTACTTGGCGCCTGTTCCCAAACGAGGCCGAGAAAACAAAACAGCCTATACTCGCTATGTTGTAGAGAAAATTGCTGAGCTTCGTGGGTTGCCTGTCGAAGAAGTAGCGCAGGCGACCTATGAAAATGCAAAGAAGGTGTTTAGACTTGACTGAGAAGATAAAAATCCCTCAGGTAATCGTCGTTGAGGGCAAGGATGACACAACCAATCTTCAGCGATTTTACCAAGTTGATACTTACGAGACGAGAGGCTCTGCTATCAATGAAGATGATCTAGAGCGGATTGAGAAACTGCACCAGCTGCGTGGCGTTATTGTCTTTACCGATCCAGACTACAATGGCGAGCGTATCCGCCGAATGATTATGGAAGCAGTGCCAACTGCTCAGCATGCCTTTCTCCGTCGAGATGAGGCAGCTCCAAAGTCTAAGAACAAGGGTAAATCACTTGGCGTAGAGCATGCATCATTTGAGGATTTACAGCAGGCTCTGGCTAGTTTGGTTGGATATTTTGATGATGAGGATAATTTTGACATCACCAAAAACGATCTTGTGCGACTAGGTCTGCTTATGGGAAGCGACAGCCGTCAGCGTCGAGAGTATCTGGGTGAGCAGCTCCATATCGGCTACTCCAATGGTAAGCAGCTCCTTAAACGCTTGGAACTGTTTGGGGTGACTTTGGCAGAAGTGGAAGAAGTGATGGAGAGATATGAAAAATGAACGAAAAAGAATATGATTCAGAACAAGGTTTAGAAGAATTAGGCGAACTTGTTCGCTTATCAACAGAGCAACAAATAGATAAGGCTTCTTGTGAAGCTATAGCAGAGAAGGCAAAATCTATTTATGAACAATGTCCTGAATCGAAAGAAAAAGCGTTAGAGTATGCTATGATTTTGGTAAATTTATCAGCTAAGCAAACAGAGGTAGCAGAACGGACGGCTACTGCAGAGAAGTTAAAAACCATACATGAGCGCTTCTTGGATTCTAAAATTGCCTTACGGTATGCTAAGGCGCTAGTCAATTTATCAGCTAAGCAAACAGAGGTAGCAGAACTTGCGGCTACTGCAGAGAAGTTAAAAACCATATATGAGCATTTCCTTGATTCTGAAGATATTGCTTTACGATATGCTAAGGTTTTATTTAATCTATCAAAGCAGCAAAATAATCCAAAGAAATTGACTGAAGCAATTAAACGAATATTTGAAATCTTAAAATCGTTCTCTAACATTGAAATATTTAGTATAGTAGTAGAAATATTAGAAAATAAATCTAATATTCCATTAGATACAAATGACATTTCTACTACTAGTATCACAAAAGTTTTAGATAAGCTTTGTTTTAATGCTAATGATAATATTGGTAGAGAATTACTAATTCGAGCTTTAGATATCGATCTTGCTATAAAGACGAAATATGATATTTTAAAAGGATGGATAGAACACTATAAAGATGATCAAAATAAACTCAATCAGTTAATAGATATTTATATAGTGGTTCAAAAAATTAAATATCAGCTTGGTCTGAAACCTAACGATGAACACTTGAATATTAAATTTGGTCACTACACTTCTGGAAAAGTACTTCAAATTCTACTGGAACAGCCAGAAGAAGATAATATCTCTGTATATGGAAAAACTCGCTTGAGCAATGCTAATTATATGAACGATCCTGAGGAAGGTATCATTATAGAAAAGATATTGGGCTTAGATAGACGAGATATTTTGGAGCCAAGCTCATGGTTTTTAATGAGCTTTACTATTAAAACGGATGATTTAGCCATGTGGTCCCAGTACGGTGATGATGCTCAAGGTGTTTGTCTTGTGCTCCGGGAAGACGATTTTTCGAGATTTACATCCTTCAACGATGTTTCCTGGCGTGAAGAAATCAGGTCTCTAGAGTTCATTAACAAGATGGATTCACCTATATCGGAGTTAAGTAGTAATATAAAAAGCTCTCAGAGTAAATCGGAAAATGAGGAATCAGACGATACTATTAATGATGAAGGAATTGAACCAATTTCTGAAGAAAATGATAATGATTCAAAAGGAAATGTTGATTATCTCTATCGAATAGCCTATATTAATGATTTGGATGGTAAGTTTAGAATAGAAAAAACAGAGCTCTTTGATGATAAAGAAATAATCGAGTTGGAAACATTGTTGGAGTCCTTAAAGAAAAAACTAAATAAAAATTTAGATAAAAAGGATGAATTTTATCTAAAAGCTATTTCTGACTGTATAGAGGAAATTCGTTACTTATTTAAGTCTGTGGATTACAAATATGAGAACGAACTGCGTATCTTACGCTATGCTAACCTAGATTCTGAGAATAAGAAAATCAAGATTGATAGGTCTTCTGGAATGGGTAAACTTTATGTAGAACGGGAAAATCCAATTCAAATTGATGAAGTCATTTTTGGTCCTAAGTTTCCGAATCCTGAATACGTAACTCCCCTGTTGAAACTCTTGGATAAGGATATTGTGTTTAAAAAATCTATGATAAAATTTAGATAAAGGGCTCTATAAGCCAAATATAAGGATTCAATAGGAGAACTGGAACATATATCTAAGCCGTCTGAAATATGCCAGAATAGAAAAAGAGAAAGGAAGAATGCAGCACGACTGTATTCGTAACAAGATGAGAATTGCAGACCATAGTGTGACCCGTGCCATTCTGGAGCGTCACGGTTTCACTTTTAAAAAATCTTTCGGTCAGAATTTCCTGACTGATACCAACATCCTCCAGAAGATTGTGGACACAGCTGAGATTGACAAAAAGGTCAATGTCATCGAAATTGGTCCTGGTATTGGGGCTTTGACGGAATTTTTGGCCGAAAGTGCCGCGGAGGTCATGGCCTTTGAGATTGATGATCGGCTGGTGCCGATTTTGGCGGATACCCTGCGCGATTTTGACAATGTGACAGTGGTTAATCATGATATTCTCAAGGTTGATCTGGCTCAGTACATAGCAGAGTTTAAGAATCCAGACCTGCCTATCAAGGTAGTGGCAAATCTGCCCTACTACATCACGACGCCGATTCTCATGCATTTGATTGAAAGCGGAATTCCTTTTAGTGAGTTCGTCGTGATGATGCAGAGAGAAGTGGCCGATCGTATTTCGGCTCAGCCTAATACCAAGGCCTACGGTAGTTTGTCAATTGCGGTCCAGTATTACATGACGGCCAAGGTTGCCTTTATCGTGCCGCGGACAGTTTTTGTGCCAGCGCCTAATGTGGATTCGGCTATTCTCAAGATGGTGCGCAGAGACCAACCTGCCGTTGCGGTACAGGACGAGAAATTCTTTTTCAAGATCTCCAAGGCCAGCTTTGTCCACCGTCGGAAGACTCTCTGGAATAACCTGACTAGTTGTTTTGGAAAGTCAGAGGAGACTAAAGGCAAACTGACAGCAGCTTTAGAACGAGCTGACTTATCTCCAAGTGTTCGGGGAGAAGCTCTGAGTTTAGAGGAATTTGCGCGCTTGGCAGACGCTCTGAAGTCTGAAGGATTATAAAACAATAGAAGATCCGCTCTATATAGCTGGTCTTCTATTTTGCTAATGAGGTACATATGAAAGTGAAATTTCTGTCTTTGTTTTCTGCCCTGCTCTGGTTTTCGCAGTCTTTACTCCATTTCCTGCTTATGCTAGGTCTGCCTCTGGGATGTTTGGTATTTGGCGGCACTTATATAGTATTTCCTTTATGGCTGAGGCCTGTCAACTTCCTGCTTTTCTTGCTGTGGGGGTTCTTTAGTTTCAGTTATTTATCGTTTGGAGGCTGGCTAAGAAGTAGCTTGAAGTCTTCTGTTCTGAGAAAGATCATCTTAAGCGGAACTGTTTTTCTCTTTTTGGCTACTGTTTTCAATTTCTTTGTGACCGCGAGTCTATTAGAGAAGTATTTAACAGGGGGACTGACCTTTCTGGCTTTTCTCAGCAGTGTAATTCTGCTTCATAATAACAAAAAATCCTATCAATCATGATAGGATTGCTTTTTATGCGGAGGAAGGGATTTGAACCCTCACACCCGTACGGGCACATGCGCCTGAAGCATGCGTGTCTGCCGTTCCACCACCTCCGCTTGAGATTCTATTATAACTTATTTTTGTGAAAATGCCAATAGCGAATATCAGTTTTTTTCATACAGTGAAAAAAGCAGAAAAATTTCTATTTTTTCTTTACTAAAATAGTTCTATGATATTGCCATTATAGCAAGTATTTGTTACAATTAGATTAATTACTTATTTAGGTAACGAAATAAAAAAGGAGAATGTTATGAAACTGAAAAAATGGCTGCTGTTTTTGATGCTGCCCCTTCTGTTTTTGCTGGATTTGAAGCTATTTACAGCAACTGCTCAAGCCGATGCTTTGAAGAATGCAATCACAGATATTAAAATCTGGGACCATTCTAATGGCCGCGAAGCAACCAAGGTTAACGGTGCATACAATTTGGTTCAAGGGGGAAATTATCGCTATGAGCTAGTTTTTGATTTGTCTGCTTACGATAACAAGCTCAAGGATGGGGATACCTTTACCTTTACAGTACCAAACGGTGCAACCATTGCTAATGGTACAACCTTTACCCTGACGGATAATGAAACGCAGGTCCAGCTTGGAGCTGCTAAGATGACGTCGAATGGTTCAGGTAAGGGCGGTCTTATCACGGTTACTATTCAGAATTTGGCAGATTACAAGGCCAAGACAACTGCTAGTGGAGTTAGAGGGAGCTTCTTCTTTGATTTTCAGGCGACGACAGTAGGCGCTGATCAGGACTGGAATTATAAGCCTGAGGAAACTCAAGGCGCGATGAGCCATAAGGTAACCATTAACGAGCGCAAACAAAGCAGTTTTTCAACAGCCGGTGAAAACTACGCTAAGATTGGAGGGGTCATTGCTAAGAAGCCATATAATTCGGCTATTCTCGGCAAGAGCGGTGACTACTCACATAACTGGACTGTTCGTATCAATACTCAGCAAAGGACTTATAATTCTCCAATTGTTATCAAGGATGTCATTCCAGATAGCAGTGCACCAATGCAATTCGTTCCGGAGCAACTTGTCCTTCGCCAAGGGGAGTACACACAGAGTTTATCAAGTATTGCGAATTCTGTTATCTTGAAAGAAGGTCAAGATTATACGGTTGCCTATAATGACACTTATACAGAGTTTACTCTAACTATCAATAATCCAGGCAATCGTGCCTTTATGTTGAACTATATGACAACTTCACCAGCTGATGGTTCTTTGGTATCCAATACGGCTGAGATGGAAGTTGATAATACAAAACTGCCATTCAGAGATGATCGCCCTGGTCAGACGAGCTCTACGATAGAGCGCAGCAGCCGGATTACAGAAGGCGGTGTTATCACAGCAGATATCAGCAACAGTCTGGTTCTCTACAAGCAAGATTCTAAGACTGGTAAAATGCTGGAAGGTGCTGTCTTTAAGGTGACAACTCCTAGCGGCCAAGAGATTACTCTGCCGCCGACAGATGCTAACGGTCGGGTTTCTACACAGCCTTTCTCAAGTGAAGAAATCAAGAAAGGCCAATTCACAGTAGAAGAAGTCACAGCTCCAGAAGGCTATGTACTGGACAGCAATCCGATGAAGGTGACTATCAAGGCTGATGGTGCAGTCAAAACAGTCAAGAATACGGTGGATCCAAATGCCAGCAAAAAGCTGACAATCAAGAAAGTTTGGAAAGATGAAAACAATCAGGACGGCAAGCGTCCAGCTTCTATTGCTGTAGATGTCTACGCTAACGGTCAAAAACTGGCTGATAAGACAGTGACTGTAACTGGCGGTAGTACAGATGCGGAGTGGACAGCTCAGACAACTGATTTACCAATCTTTGATGCAAGCGGTCAAAAAATCACCTATACAATCGGTGAAGATCAGCTTGATGGCTACGATGCTCCAGAAGTAGATCAGGAAAATCTCACTGTTACCAATACTCGTACGCCAGAGAAAATCTCTATCAAAGCCAGCAAGAAATGGGATGATGCCGAGAATCAAGATGGTAAACGCCCTGCCAATGTTGTTGTCAAACTTTATAAAGAAGTCGGCGGTCAGAAATCAGAAGTTGCGAACAGAACTCTGACCGAAGCTGACCAGTGGGCGACTGAGTTCACTAACTTGAACAAGTATGAAAAGGGCCAAGAAGTTGTTTATTCTCTGGAAGAAGACGCGGTTCCTCACTATCAATCTCAGGTAACTGGCAATGCTGCTGATGGCTTTGTAGTGACCAACACTTATAAACCAGAAACGGTTAAGATTTCTGGTCAGAAGAAGTGGGAAGATGCGGAAAACCAAGACGGCAAGCGTCCAAATGCTGTTAGAGTCAAGATCTTGAAAGGCCAAGATATTGTCGATGTGCAGGAAGTGACGGCTGCTAACGGTTGGAAATATGAATCTAATCCTCTTCCTAAATATGCGTCAGGTCAAGAAATTGCTTATACTGTTGCAGAAGAAGCTGTCTCAGGCTACACGAGCAAGGTGGACGGCTACAACATCACCAACTCTTACACCCCAGAAACGGTCAAGGTTTCCGGTCAGAAGAAATGGGATGATGCGGAAAACCAAGATGGTAAGCGTCCAGCTTCTGTTAAGGTTAAAATTCTGAATGGTGATACGGTTGTGGATGAGCAAAATGTGACTTCCGCTAACGACTGGAAGTATGAGTCCAAGGCTTTGCCTAAGTACGCAGCAGGCCAAGAAATCACTTATACCGTAAGTGAGGAAGCTGTTCCAGGTTATACTAGTAAGGTAGAGGGTTACAACATCACCAATTCTTACACTCCAGAGACAACGACTGTGTCTGGAAGCAAGACTTGGGAAGATGGCGATAACCAGGATGGCAAACGTCCAGCTTCTATAACAGTTAATCTGCTAGCTGACGGTCAAAAAGTCAATACCCAAACAGTCGGTGAGGCAGAAGGCTGGTCTTACAACTTTACTGGCTTGCCAGTCTACAAGGATGGCCAACGAATTACCTATACAGTAACAGAAGAATCTGTACCGGGTTATTCAACCAATCTCAACGGCTACAATATCACTAACTCTTATACACCAGAAAAGACAGAAATCACTGCCAGCAAGAACTGGAATGACAGTGACAATCAAGATGGCAAGCGTCCAACTAAGATTAGCATTAAGCTGATGAAGACAGTCGGCGGTGTCAAGACAGAAGTCGCTAGCAAGGAAGTGACGGCTGCTGATCAATGGCAAACCAAATTTGAAAATCTGCCAGTCTATGAAAATGGTCAGAAGATTGATTACTCTATAGAGGAAGATGATGTAGCTGGCTACACTAAAGAAATCAAAGATTTCACAGTTACCAACTCTTACACTCCAGAGATGATTAAGATTTCCGGTCAAAAAGTCTGGGATGACGCTGATAACCAAGATGGCAAGCGTCCAGCTTCTGTTAAGGTTAAGGTGAAAAATGGCGATACTATCGTAGATGAGCTGGAAGTAACAGCTGCTAACGATTGGAAGTTTGAGTCTAAAGCCCTTCCTAAGTATGCAGCAGGTCAAGAGATTGCCTACACTGTTACTGAAGAAGCAGTTGCGGAATATCAAACTAAGATTGATAAGTTCACCATTACCAATTCTTACACTCCTCAAAGTACGGAGTATGCTGTTACGAAGGTCTGGGATGATGCAGATAACCAGGACGGCAAGCGTCCGGCTTCTATCACAGTGCAGCTGTATCGCTCAGTAAACGGTCAAGAGCCAGCTGCTGTCGCAGGTAAGACATTGACCTTGACGGCTGATAATGAGGTAGCTGCCAACACTTGGAAAGCAAGCTTCACCAATCTGCCTCAGTTTGACAAGGGGCAGGAGATTACCTACTCTGTCAAAGAGGATGATGCAACAGTAGCCGCTTTGAAAGAAAAAGGTTACAGTCCGAAAGTAGAAGGTCAGACAATCACTAACTCTCATACTCCAGAGCAGGTTAAAGTTTCTGGTCAGAAAGTCTGGGATGATGCAGACGATCAAGACGGCAAACGCCCAACATCTATTACAGTTAAAGTAATGGATGGAAGCACAGTTATTGATACACTTGAAGTAACAGCTGCTAATGGATGGAAGTTTGAATCTAAAGACCTGCCTAAATATAGAAATGGTCAAGAGATTGCCTACACACTTAAGGAAGATGCTGTTGCTCAGTATGAAACTAAGATTGATAAGTTCACCGTTACCAACTCCTATACTCCAGAAACCGTTAAAGTCTCTGGTCAAAAGGTTTGGGATGATGCTAATAATCAAGATGGCAAGCGCCCAGCATCTATCAAGGTCAAGATTTTGGACGGAGATAAGGTGGTAGATGAGCTGGAAGTGACAGCTGCTACTGACTGGAAGTTTGAGTCCAAAGATCTACCTAAGAATAAGAAGGGCAAGAAAATCAACTATACAGTCCTTGAAGAAGTGACGGTTGAGGGGTATAGCAGCAGCCAAGAACAAGCAACAGATGGCAGCTTCACTTTGACCAACAGCTATAAACCAACACAGATTGCTGTTAAGGGAACTGCTGTATGGTCAGATGCTGAAAATCAAGATAAGGTGCGACCTTCTAAGATTACTGTTCGCCTCTTGGCAGATGGCAAACCAATCAAAGAAGAGGTTGTGTCAGGAGAAAATGGTTGGCAGTATGACTTTAGCGGCCTTCCTAAGTACAAGGATGGCAAGGAAATTGTCTATAGTGTTGCGGCTGATCCAGTTGATGGCTACAAGCTTGAGATCAACGGTACTCAGCTAACCTTCAGTCGTATCCCTACTAAGAAAGTGGCTGTTGAAGGAGCGGTTTCACCTAATAAGCCAGGCGGTCAAGCTCCGAAAGTCGGAGGGAAAGCTCTTCCTCGTACTGGTCAGGAAGAAAATCTCCTTGTTACTATTCTTGGATTCTTAACAGCGCTTCTCGCAGGAGGAATGCTGATGGCTAAGGCGAAACGCAGCTAATCAGTTTTGTGACTTACTGAAAAATACAGTGAGCATCTCATTCGATATAAAAAAGCGAACAGGTTCTTTTGGACTTGTTCGCTTTTATCATGCCAGTTTCATCCCAAGTATTTTTAGCAGCTGCTTTCTATGAAAAAAGAAGTCAACATTAAGAAATGTCTTCTGTGCAAAACAAGCAAGCTAAATCTCGCTTTTTTTGTTATAATGAGTGTATTAACTTTTAAGGAGCAATCTTGCAAGGAAAAATCATTAAGGCTCTGGCTGGTTTCTATTATGTAGAGTCGGACGGACAGGTTTATCAAACCAGAGCGCGGGGTAATTTTCGCAAAAAAGGGCAGACACCCTATGTCGGTGATGAAGTCGAATTTTCAGCAGAAAAAGACTCGGAAGGCTATATTTTAAAAATAGCAGAGCGAAAGAACAGTCTCGTGCGGCCGCCGATTGTCAACATTGACCAGGCAGTTGTAATCATGAGTGCGAAAGAGCCAGATTTCAATGCCAATCTGTTGGATCGCTTTCTGGTGCTTTTAGAGCATAAGCGGATTCATCCTATTATCTACATCAGCAAGTTAGACCTGCTTGAAGATGAGCAGAGCTTGGATGTTTATGTACAGGCCTATCAGGCCATCGGCTATGAGGTCGTTAAAAGCACTGAGGAGTTGCTGCCACTGCTGACAGGGAAAATCACTGTTTTTATGGGACAGACTGGGGTTGGAAAGTCCACCCTGCTCAATAAGATTGCCCCAGACCTGCAGCTGGAAACAGGAGAGATTTCTGAAAGTCTGGGCCGCGGCCGTCATACGACACGGGCTGTCAGCTTTTACAATCTAAATGGTGGGAAGATTGCCGACACACCAGGATTTTCATCTTTGGATTACGAGGTGACTACAGCTGAAGATCTCAATCAAGCTTTTCCAGAGATTGCTGAGTTTAGCCAGTCCTGTAAATTTCGTACTTGCACTCATACTCACGAGCCAGCTTGTGCCGTTAAGCCAGCAGTTGAGGCCGGTCAGATAGCTTCATTCCGCTTTGATAATTACCTGCAATTTCTTAGCGAGATCGAAAATCGTCGGGAGACATATAAAAAAGTTGCCAAAAAAAATTCTAAATAAGGAGAAGAACTATGACTTCATTCAAAATTGCCCCTTCAATCTTAAGTGCGGACTATGCTAATTTTGAATCAGAACTGAAAAAGTTAGAAGCAACAGGCGCTGAGTATGCCCATATTGATATTATGGATGGTCATTTTGTACCCAATATCAGCTTTGGGGCTGGGGTTGTTGCCAGTATGCGTCCTCACAGCAAGTTAGTCTTTGACTGCCATTTGATGGTTTCCAATCCTGAGCACCATATCGAAGAATTCGCTCGTGCCGGTGCAGATATTATCAGCATCCATGTCGAAGCGACACCACATATCCACGGAGCGCTGCAGAAGATTCGGGCAGCGGGAGTCAAATCTAGTGTTGTGATTAATCCGGGAACACCAGTCGAAGCAGTCAAAAATGTTTTGAATTTGGTTGATCAAGTCCTTGTGATGACAGTTAATCCAGGCTTTGGCGGTCAGGCCTTTCTGCCAGAAACCATGGATAAGATCCGTGAGCTGGTCGTTCTACGCGAAGTCAATCAGCTGAATTTTGATATTGAAGTGGATGGCGGTATTGACGATAAGACCATTGGGATTGCTAAAGAAGCTGGTGCCAATGTCTTCGTAGCAGGCAGCTATGTCTTCAAAGGTGATGTCAATCATCAAGTTCAGACCTTACGGGATGCCCTGCATGACTAAGATTGCACTGTTTGCTGGCGGGAATTTGGAGCATTTTAGCTTAGATTTTGATGTGTTGGTCGGAGTAGACCGTGGAAGCCTCTTTCTGCTTGAGCAGGGAGTTTGTCCTGACTTGGCTGTCGGGGATTTTGACTCTGTGACCGAGGAAGAATTGCTGCGCATAAAAGATAGTGCCAAGGAAGTCGTTCAGGCCCATCCTGAAAAGGATGATACGGACCTGGAGTTAGCTGTTCTAGCTTGTTTTGAGCGCTATCCAGATGCTTGTTTGACTATTTTTGGAGCCTTTGGGGGCCGTCTGGATCATGCCTTGGCCAATGTCTTCCTGCCCAGTAATGAAAAAATTGCACAATATATGGAAAAGATTTTTCTAGAAGACGAACAGAATCTGCTGACCTATGTTCCCAAGGGGCGCCATGAAATCAGGCCGGTAACTGGTATGCGTTATCTAGCCTTTCTGCCATCGGATGATGCTGCCTTAACGATTGAGGGCGCCAAATATCCGCTCAATAAAGATAACTTTTTTTTCAAAAAAGTGTATGCTTCTAACGAATTTATAGATATGCCCATTTATTTGGACTTTGATAGCGGCTATACAGTCGTCATTTACAGCAAAGACAGGAGCTGATATGGAGTTTATAATCATCCTCATTCTTTTGGGAAATCTAGTGCTGACCTTTCTTTTATGGCAAAAGCTTAGTCAGCAGACCGAGACGCTAAAGCAAGTCTTGGAAAATCAGGCAGATCATCTATCGGATCAGTTGGACTATCGCTTGGAGCAGGAAAGTCAGAAAAAGCAAACGGCTCAGAAAGAGCTGGAATTAGCTCTGGGAGACCGTTTAAGCGAGGTCAGGACAGATTTGCACCGCAACTTGACAGAGCTGCGCTTGGAAATCAGTGACAACCTGACCAAGAATCGGGATAAAACTGACGAGCGTATGCGGCAGATCCAAGAGTCCAATGAAACACGTCTAGAGCAGATGCGGCAGACTGTTGAAGAGAAACTGGAAAAAACACTTCAGACTCGTCTTCAGACTTCTTTTGAAACGGTCTCTAAGCAGTTGGAGTCTGTCAATCGTGGTCTGGGAGAAATGCAGAGTGTTGCCCGAGATGTCGGCACGCTGAACAAGGTCCTTTCCAACACCAAGACCCGAGGGATTCTAGGGGAATTGCAGTTGGGCCAGATTATCGAGGATATCATGACGGCCAGTCAGTATGAGCGAGAGTTTGTGACGGTGGCCGGCTCCAGCGAGCGTGTCGAATATGCCATTAAACTGCCAGGACAGACGGAGCATGAATATGTCTATCTGCCCATTGATTCTAAGTTTCCTCTAGCTGATTACTACCGTTTGGAAGATGCTTATGAGTCTGGCAGCAAGGAAGAGATTGAGCTCTATCGCAAGTCTCTCTTAGCAAGTGTTAAACGCTTTGCCAAGGATATTAAGAGTAAATATCTGGCTCCACCAGCTACGACTAACTTTGGTATTATGTTTCTGCCAACGGAAGGTCTCTATTCGGAAGTTGTCCGCAATCCAGCCTTTTTTGACAGTTTGAGGCGGGAGGAGCAGATTGTGGTGGCGGGACCATCTACCCTCTCTGCCTTGCTCAATTCACTGTCTGTCGGCTTTAAAACGCTCAATATCCAAAAAAGCGCGGACGACATCAGCAAGGTTCTGGGCTCTGTCAAATCCGAGTTTAACAAGTTCGGCGGCATTCTGACCAAGGCACAGAAACATTTGCAGCATGCTTCGGGTAACATTGATGAACTATTAACCCGGCGGACAGGAGCTATCGAAAGAACCTTGCGCCATATTGAGCTGTCTGACCAAGACCTCGATTTGAACTTACTTGATTTTTCAGAAGAAAGGGAAAACAATGAAGATTAATCAAATGAAAAAAGATGAACTGTTTGAAGGTTTCTATCTGATCAAGTCAGCAGAAGTCCGTCAGACAAGGGCTGGGAAAAATTATCTGGCTTTCACTTTCCAAGACGATACAGGAGTAATCGAGGGTAAACTTTGGGATGCTCAGCCACATAATGTTGAAGAATTCACTGCTGGCAAGGTCGTGCATATGCAAGGCCGACGGGAAGTCTACAATAACACACCTCAAGTCAATCAACTGACCCTGCGTCTTCCTAAGGCTGGAGAGCCCAATGATCCAGCGGATTTCAAGGAAAAACCACCAGTAGACCAGAAAGAAATCCGAGACTATTTATCTCAGATGATTTTCAAGATTGAGAATTCGGTCTGGCAGCGCGTGGTCCGCTCGCTTTATAGCAAGTATGACAAGGAGTTTTATTCTTATCCAGCAGCTAAGACCAATCACCATGCTTTTGAGTCTGGTCTGGCCTTTCATACCGCTACCATGGTCAAGCTGGCAGATGCTATCGGAGACATTTATCCTCAGCTTAATAAAAGCTTGTTGTTCGCTGGGATCATGCTTCATGACTTGGCCAAGGTTATTGAACTCAGCGGTCCGGAAAATACAGAGTACACTGTGCGAGGCAATCTTATTGGTCACATCGCTTTGATTGATGAGGAACTGACCAAGACCCTGATGGAGCTGAAAATTGACGATAGTAAGGAAGAGGTTATTGTCCTGCGCCATGTCCTTCTCAGCCACCACGGTCTCTTGGAATACGGCAGTCCTGTAAGGCCGAAGATTATGGAGGCAGAAATTCTGCACATGATTGATAATCTGGATGCGGAGATGATGATGATGACTGCTGCCTTAGGACTTGTAGATCCAGGTGAAATGAGCAATAAAATATTCGCTCTTGAAGGCCGTTCTTTCTACAAACCAAAACTTGAACAGTAAAATACGAAAAATGGACATTACTTGGAAAAGAATGTTCGTTTTTTTGTTTCTGTTGTGGTATAATGAATAAAATAACTTTAATTGGTGAAAAAATGAAATTAAGAAGAAGTGAGCGTATGGTGGTTATTTCTAATTATTTGATTAACCATCCTTATGAATTAACGAGCTTAAATACATTTGCAGAAAAATACGAATCTGCTAAATCTTCTATTTCAGAAGATATTGTCATTATTAAGCGAGCCTTTGAAGAGATTGAAATTGGAACTATCGAAACGATTACTGGTGCCGGTGGAGGAGTGATTTTTAGCCCGTCCATCTCAGATACAGAAGCTAAGACCATTGTACAAGGTCTTTGTGAACAGCTGTCTGAAAGCAATCGGATTCTTCCGGGGGGCTACATTTACCTATCTGATCTGCTCAGTACTCCATCCATTTTGAATAATATCGGACGGATCATTGCCAAAAGCTTTAAAGATCAACAGATTGATGCGGTCATGACAGTTGCGACTAAGGGTGTTCCTTTGGCCAATGCAGTAGCCAATGTTCTCAATGTACCTTTTGTCATCGTTCGTCGGGATTTAAAGATTACAGAAGGATCAACGGTCAGTGTCAACTACGTATCGGGCTCCAGTGGAGATCGTATCGAAAAGATGTTCTTGTCTAAGCGCAGTCTCAAGGCCGGCAGCCGTGTCTTGATTGTGGATGACTTCCTCAAAGGCGGGGGGACTATTACAGGGATGATTAGCCTCTTATCTGAGTTCGACTCTGAGCTGGCAGGTGTAGCGGTCTTTGCGGACAACGCGCAGGCCAATCGCGATTATCTGGATTATAAATCGCTCTTGAAAGTAACCAATATTGATGTCAAGGCGAATACCATTGATGTGGAAATTGGAAATATTTTTGATTAGGGAAAAGGGCGGAGATTATAGATGAAAACAGTTTTAGAAAAGTTTGACCACAGTCCGCTGTGGATTCGTTTAGGAGTATTGTCGATTTTATTTGGGATTCTGATTACCGGCATGGTTTTTGTACAGGGTCAGTCTAATTCCACCAGGAATTCAGTTAGTTCAGCTGCCAGCATCGCATCGAGCAGCTCTTCCTTACAGCTATCCTCTGCTCAAAAAGAAGCACAGGAAAAAGAAATTCAGGAAGAGGAGCAAGCAGTTCAGGCCGCAGAAGAAGCAGTTAAACAGCTTGAAACCATGCAAACTTTGGAAGATTTGCAGCTGGCTAAGACTGCAGTAGAGAAGGTTAAGGATGCAGCGACGAAGGCTAGATTCCAAAGTCGTATTCAGGCGATAGCAGTCTTGATTGATCCGGAAGCAGCTCAGGCCGCTGTTTCTGAAAATCCAGCTGGTGTATCAGAAGAAGCAGTGGCTCAGCCGCAGCAATAAGTTAGCAGCAATCTAATAAGCAGAGATAAGCTTAAAATAGAAAAAATGTATTGACAGAAAAGTATCGTCGTGCTATAATGATAGACGGTACTTTTTACTTTTGGTCTCTCAAAAGTGTACAGAGACGT
>ERZ773005.953-NODE-953-length-17492-cov-6.397087_pt1 | contig 17492 bp, 14 predicted proteins | sample MGYA00580666_ERZ773005 | MGnify/ENA primary metagenome ERZ773005 (study PRJEB29015, sample SAMEA2737999) | human oral metagenome | biome: human oral; feature: human-associated habitat; material: dental | place: China | collected 2061 ...
GGCGGCTCTCGGCCGCACGATGACGGGGGCGCTGCTCCTCGCGGCGAACCTCAAGAACGAGGAGGCGCTGACCGTGAAGTTTGCGGGCGCGGGGCCTCTGGGCGCGGTCGTGGCGGACGCCGTGCCCGAGGGCTTCGTGCGCGGCTATGTCGAGCATCCGCACGTAAATCTGCCGCTGAACGCGAAGGGAAAGCTCGACGTCGGCGCGGGTGTTGGCACGGGACTCTTGACGGTCACGCGCTTCACGGGACTCAAGGAGCCTGTCGCCGGCTCGTCCGAGATCGTCACGGGCGAGATCGCCGAAGACTTGACGCGATACCTGTACGATTCGGAGCAGACGCCGTCTTCCGTCGCGCTCGGCGTGCTCGTTGCGCCCGATCTTTCGGTGCTGGCGGCTGGAGGCTTCTTCGTGCAGCCCTTGCCGGGCGCGTCGGAGGAATCGCTTTCCCAGTTGGAGGAGAATCTTGCCGCGCTTCCCGCCGTCTCCGACATGGTGCATCAGGGCATGACGGCGCTCGGGATCGCTGAGCGCGTACTCGCGGACTGCGGCGAAATGCAAGTCCTCGCCGAGACTGACCTCGCCTTTCGTTGCTCATGCTCGAAGGAGCGCGTCGAGTCCATGCTCTTGAGTCTCGGACATGATGATCTTGCGTCCCTCGTCGCCGACGGCAAGGCGGAGGTCTGCTGTCACTTCTGCGGCGAGAAGTACGCGTTCACGCGCGAGGATTTGGAGGCGCTGCTCGCCGAGAAGGAGCGAGCGGCGAAGGGGTGAACGGCAAGGGAGCGTCGCCGCATCTTGCAAAAATGCCATTCTTATGGTATCCTTTTGTCGGTAAAGGCGATGAGGAAGAGGAGTACGCTGCAAGCGCCGCTTCAGAGAGGGGATGGCCGGTGAGAATCCCTACGGCGGGCGGCGGAAGGTCGCTTCGGAGCTTTCGGGCTGAAGCCGCATGGCGCATTTTGCTGTTCGGTGCGTAGGCGCGGGCGCGGCGGCGGCGTTATGCCTTGGAGCTGCAGGGCGTTTCGCCTTGCGGGAAGTTAGGTGGTACCACGGAAGCAGGCTCTTCCGTCCTTTCGGACGGGAGAGCTTTATTTTTTGTTTGCGGGAGGTTTATGCGGGCTGCGGGGATTTGTCTTGTGGCTGTCTGTGCTTTCTGCAGGGGACTTTCGCGTCAATACGACATGTATGGAGGGTTTTTCATGGCAAAGGACAATATCCCGAAGGTTTATGAGCCGCAGTCGTTTGAGAAGAAATGGTATGAGTTCTGGGAGAAGAACGATTTCTTCCACGCCGAGCCCGAGGAGGGCAAGGAGCCGTTTTCCATCGTGATCCCGCCGCCCAATGTGACGGGGCAGCTGCACATGGGGCACGCGCTCGACGAAACCTTGCAGGACATCCTGATCCGCTGGCGGCGCATGCAGGGCTATAATACTCTTTGGTTGCCGGGCTGCGACCATGCGGGCATCGCGACGCAGGCGAAGGTGGAGGCGGCGCTTCGCGCAGAGGGTACGAATCGCTACGAACTCGGACGTGAAAAGTTCACGGAGCGCGTCTGGCAATGGAAGGAGGAGTACGGCAGTCGCATCATGTATCAGCTCCGAACGCTCGGCTCTTCGTGCGACTGGGCGCGCGAGCGCTTCACGATGGACGAGGGCTGCTCGCGCGCCGTGCGCGAGGTCTTCGTGAGCCTTTACGAGAAGGGGCTGATCTATCAGGGGACGCGCATTACGAACTGGTGCCCGTCGTGCAATACGGCGCTCTCGGACATCGAGGTCGAGCATGAAACGGAAGCGGGTCATCTCTGGCATCTGCGCTATGCTTTCGAGGACGGCGAAGGCTATGTCGAGATCGCGACGACGCGCCCGGAGACGATGTTCGGCGATACGGGAATCGCCGTGCACCCCGATGATGCACGCTACAAGGATCTCGTCGGCAGGAACGTCATCCTGCCCATCGTCAACCGCCCGATTCCCATCTTTGCTGACGAGTACGTCGATCCCGCCTTCGGTACGGGCGCGGTCAAGGTCACGCCTGCGCACGATCCGAACGACTTCGAAATGGGTCTGCGTCATGACCTGCCGCAGGTGCGCGTCATAGAAAATGACGGCACGATGTCGGAAGGTCTCGGCAAGTACGCGGGACTCGACCGCTACGAGTGCCGCAAGATGCTCGTCAAGGATCTCGAAGAGGCGGGCGTTCTCGTCTCCACAGAGGAACACGAGCACGCCGTCGGCCACTGCTCGCGCTGCCATACGACGGTCGAGCCGCTCGTCTCCAAGCAGTGGTTCGTGAAGATGGAGAGCCTGGCTGCGCCCGCGATCGAGGCGGTGCAGGACGGCCGCATCAAGTTCGTGCCCGAGCGCTTTACGAAGATCTATGCAAACTGGCTTGAAAACATCCGCGACTGGTGCATCTCACGCCAGCTCTGGTGGGGGCATCGCATCCCCGCATGGTATTGCGAAGACTGCAAGGAGACGGTCGTCTCGCGCGAGGACGTCGAGACCTGCCCGAAGTGCGGCGGCCATCATCTGCACCAAGATGAGGACGTGCTCGACACATGGTTCAGCTCGGGACTCTGGCCGTTCGAGACGATGGGCTGGCCCGAGGAGACGCCCGAGCTCAAGCAGTTCTACCCGACGAGCGTTCTCGTGACGGGCTATGACATCATCTTCTTCTGGGTCGCACGCATGGTCATGATGGGCTTGGAGTTCGGCAAGGACATCCCTTTCCGCCACGTATTCATCCATGGACTCGTGCGCGACAGCGAGGGGCGCAAGATGTCGAAGTCGCTCGGCAACGGCATCGATCCCGTCGAGGTCATCGACAAGTATGGCGCGGACACCCTGCGCTTCATGCTCATTACGGGCAACACGCCGGGCAACGACATGCGCTTCTACTGGGAGCGCGTCGAGGCGGCGCGAAATTTCGCGAACAAGCTGTGGAACGCCTCGCGCTTCATGCTTATGAATTTGGAGGACTTCGATGCGCGCTTCACTCCGACGGCGGAGGACTATACGCTCGCTGACCGCTGGATCTTGTCGCGCTGCCAGAAGACGGCGGCGGGCGTGACGCAGAATCTGGAGAAGTTCGAGCTGGGCGAAGCGGGGCGCATGATCTACGAGTTTATCTGGAGCGAGTTCTGCGACTGGTACATCGAGCTGGCAAAAGCGCGGCTCTATGACAAAGATGCGGCGGGCGAGCGCTCGAAGAAGACGGCACAGTATGTCCTCTCGTACGTCTTGGAGCGCACGCTTCGCCTGCTGCATCCCTTCATGCCGTTCCTCACGGAGGAAATCTGGCAGCGCGTGCCGCATGAGGGCAGGAGCGTCATGATCGCGCCGTGGCCCGAGGCGGACGAGAGTCTCGTCGACGAGACGGCGGAGCGCGAGATGGCGAGCATCATGGAAACAATCGTGCGCATCCGCAACATGCGTGCCGAGGTCGAGGCCGCGCCGGGCAAGAGGAGCGAGGTCATTTTGCACTTTGCGGACAAGGCGCTCGCGCCCGTATTCGCCGCGCACGCCGCGTACTTTGCCGCGCTCTCTTGGGCGGAGCCTCTGACCGTCTTGGAAGACGGCGCGGCGAAGCCCGAGAACGCCATGGCGGCGATCGTCGCAGGCGTCGAGGTCTATCTGCCTTTGAGGGGGCTCATCGACGTCGAGAAGGAAAAGGCGCGTCTGGAAAAAGAATTGGCAAACCTCGTCGGCGAGGAGAAGCGCCTCGGCGGCAAGCTCGCGAACGAGGGCTTCGTCAAGAAGGCGCCGCCCGCCGTCGTGGAAAAAGAGCGCGAGAAACTCGAAGCGGCGAAGGAGAAGAAGAAGGCCGTCGAAGAGCGCCTCGCCTATCTGGCGAAACTCTGAGGAAGGTGGGGAAATGGACTACAAGGAAAGTCTTTCTTACCTCGAAAGTCTCAACGTCTTCGGCTCGAAGCTCGGCCTTTCGCGCATCGAGCGGCTCGTCGGGCTGCTTGGTCATCCGGAAAGGCGATACGGCACGGTGCACGTCACAGGCACGAACGGCAAAGGCTCGGTCAGCGCCATGACGGCGGCGATTTTGACGGAGTCGGGCTTTAGGACGGGACTCTACACCTCGCCGCATCTCACTTCCTACACGGAGCGCTTCGTCATCGACGGCGAGCAGGCGAGCGAGGCAGACTTCGCGGCGGCGATCTCGGCGGCAAAAGAGGCGGCGGAGGCGATGCTCGCAGAAGGCGCGGAACAGCCGACCGAGTTCGAGGTGCTGACAGCGGCGGCGTTCTATTATTTCGCCGAAAAGCACGTCGACTATGCCGTCATCGAGGTCGGCCTGGGCGGGCTTCTCGACTCGACGAACGTCATCATCCCAGAGGTCGCCGTCATCACGAACGTCGCCATGGAGCACGCCGACCGCTGCGGCGGCACGCTCGAAGGCGTCGCGCGTCACAAGGCGGGCGTCATCAAGCGGGGCGTGCCCGTCGTCACGGCGGCGGAGGGAATGACGCTCGACGTCGTGCGCCGAAAGGCTGCGGAGGAGGGAAGCGAAATCTTCGCCTATGGCGAAGATTTCCGCGCGGCCGCAGGTGCTGAGGGAATCGACTTCTCATCGAAGGACGGCGGCGCGGCGCACTACGCGCTCGCGCTTGGCGGCGCGTACCAGCGACAGAACGCCGCGCTAGCCATTCGGACGGCGATGCTTCTCGCCGAGAAGCATCGCGCCGTCACGCACGAGACGATCGCCCGCGCCTTGAAGTCCGTCGCCTGGCCGGGGCGCTTCGAGCGCTTCGCGCTCGAAGGCGTGCGCATCGTCGTCGACGGCGCACACAACCCGGCGGGGGCGGCGGCTCTGCGCGAGAGCCTTGACGCATCGTTTTCGCGCGAGAAGCGCGTGCTGCTCCTCGGCATCTTGGAGGACAAGGACTACCGCGCGATGCTTCGGACGCTCGTGCGTGCGGACGATCGCGTCGTCATCACGCCGCCCGCTTCTTCGCGCGCGGGCGACCCCGAGAACCTTGCCCGCGTCGCGCGGGAAATCACGCAGGAGGTCGAAGTCGTCCCGGCGGCGGATGCGGCTCTCTCGCGTGCGCTTGACCGGGCGGCCGGGCGGCGCATCCTCTGCGCGGCAGGCTCCCTGTATCTCATAGGGAACTTGCGGCGCCTGCTTTTGGAGAGGGGGGCGCGCCATGACGGCTAAGGACAGCCTGTCGGATTATCTTGCGGGCGGCATCTACTACGCCATCTTGCTCGAAGCATTCCTCATCGCGCTCTCGCCGCCTCTGGCGACGGCGGCTCTGCTCCTCGGCGTCATCTTCTGGCTCGCGCGCCTCGTCGTCGACAAGGAGTGCCGCCGCTTCCGCCGCCTGCCCTACGACGTGCCCGCCGCGCTCTTCGCGCTTTTGGGCGCTGTTTCCATCTTCGTCTCGCCCGACCGCGGCTTCAGCTTTTACAACTACTATAATCTCGTCGGCGTCTATCTTCTGACATATCTCCTCGTCGGGCAGAACGTCCGGGCGTCGCAGGACATCCGAAAGATTGTCTACGCGCTCGGACTTTCATGCGTGCTCGTCGTGCTCTACGGCTTCTACCAGTTCGCCTTCGGCATCGACACGAGCACGATGAAGTGGGTCGACGGTGACGCCTTCCCCGAGCTCAAGAAGCGCGTCTTCTCGACGTGGGAGAACCCCAACATCCTCGCGGGCTATCTCGATGTCGCCATGTGCTTTGCCTTCGCCTTTTTCGTGAAGATGCGTGACAAGAAGCGGCGCATCGCGCTCGGCGCGGCTCTCGTGCTCCTGGCGGCGTGCCTCGCGATGACGTATGCACGCATGGCGTTCCTCGTCATCGCCCTGATTTTCATCCTCTACGGCATGTTCCGCGACGGGCGCGTGCTGCTTGCGGTCGGCGTCGTCGCAGGCGCGCTCTTCCTCCTCGATCCCGCGCTTCTCGACCGCGTGACGTCGGTGTTCACGCGCATCGACACCTCGTCGGAAATGCGCCTCGCGCTCTGGGAAAGCACGCTCGCCATGATCGGCGACCATCCGTTCTTCGGCATTGGCTGGGGCGCTTACTGGATGGTCTACCCCGAGTACGACTTCTATCTGCAGGGCGCGGACGTGCTCATCGTTCACGCGCACAACATGTACTTGAATTACGCGGCGGAGATCGGCGTTGTCGGCACCGTATCCTTCCTGTGGTTCTTCTTCGGCACGATGGGGCTGGCCTTCTTCTCGAAGGTGCACGACAGCGAGGGCTTCCGCCAAGGGCTGATGCTCGCGATCAGCCTCGCCTTCATCTCCGTCGCGCTGAACGGACTCACGGACGACGTGCTCTTCAACATCCCGTCGTCCATGCTCCTGTGGCTTCTCGCGGCGCTCGCCGCCGTCACGGAATTTGCGGGAAACGAAGAGGACGAGGCCGTCGTCATGGACGAACTGGCGGCGAGGAAGAGGCAGAAGCTTCGAGAGCTTCGCCAAAGGGCGAAAAAGGGCGGCGAATCGCCCAAAAATAGCGGCGAAGAGTCCGAAAATTGACTTGACGCTAAAGCGTCGAAGTGGTATTCTTTAGCTTAGGATATAATTGTCGCATAGTAGTACGATAAGCCTCAGTTATCTCATTTTCGCGTGATAGCGATAAGCTATCACGCAGAAACGGACGACGGGCAAGCTCGGCTGCGGCGGCAGTTCATCATCGGGAGCATTGCTTTCTCAAAGAGAGAGGCGGCTTCCTTACATTACACGGGCCGAATGGCCTTGTGAGGGAGGATGTATTGAATGATTGAGATCTCGGATCGCGTACGCAACAAAGACCTGCAGGCGAGGATCGTGACCGCGGAGGAAGCGGCGGCCTTCATCAAGCCGGGCATGAGCATCGGCATGAGCGGTTTCACGGCTTCCGCCTATCCGAAGGCCATTCCGCTCGCCTTGGCCGAGCGCATGAAGAAGGAACCCTTCACCGTCGATATCTGGACGGGCGCCTCGACCGGCCCGGAGCTTGACGACACGCTTGCCGCCGTCCGCGGCATCAAGAAGCGTCTGCCGTACCAGACGGACAATATCCTCAGGAGCGAGATCAACGACGGCTCCGTCGACTATCTCGACCTCCATCTGAGCGAGTCCGCGCAGCTCGCACGCGTCGGCTACCTCGGCAAGCTCGACCTCGCCATCGTCGAGGCCGTCGCCATCACGGAAGAGGGCAACATCATCCCCTCGACGTCGCTCGGCAACGCCGCCTCCTATGTGCAGCAGGCCGACATCGTCATCGTCGAGGTCAACACGACGCAGCCCTTGGAGCTTGAGGGCATGCACGACGTCTATGTGCCGCTCGACCCGCCGAATCGTCTGCCGATTCCCATCGTGCAGGCGGACGACCGCGTCGGCACGCCGTTCATCCCGTGCACGCCGGACAAGATCAAGTACATCGTGCCGTGCGACATCAAGGATGGTACGCGCGACCTCGCGGCAATCGACGAAAACTCGAAGAAGATGTCGCACTTCACGCTCGAATTCCTCAACGCCGAGATCAAGGCGGGCCGCATGCCGAAGAACCTGCTGCCGCTGCAGTCGGGCGTCGGCAACGTCGCGAACGCCGTCATGGCGGGCTTCGTCGACTCCGACCTCGAAGACCTCACGGTCTACACCGAGGTCATCCAGGACGGCATGCTCGACCTCATCGACGCGGGCAAGCTGAACTTCGCCTCGGGCACGGCCTTCTCGCCCTCGCCGGCGGGCATGGAGCGCTTCTACAAGGATGTCGAGAAGTACAAGAAGTACCTGTTGCTGCGTCCGCAGGAAATCTCCAACAGCCCGGAGGTCGTCCATCGCCTCGGCGTCATCGCCATGAACACGGCTCTTGAAGTCGACATCTATGGCAACGTGAACTCCACGCACGTCACGGGCACGAAGATGATGAACGGCATCGGCGGCTCGGGCGACTTCGCGAGAAACGCCTTCCTGACGATCTTCTACACGCCTTCCGTTGCGAAGAACGGCGCGATCTCGTCCGTCGTCCCCATGTGCTCGCACGTCGATCACACGGAGCACGACGTCGATGTCATCATCACGGAGCAGGGCATCGCCGATCTGCGCGGTCTTGCGCCGAGGGCGCGTGCGCTGGAGATCATCAACAACTGCGTGCATCCCGACTACAAGCCGGTGCTGCTTGACTATTACAAGAGAGCCGTAGAGGCCACCAAGCATGCACATACGCCGCACATCATCAAGGAAGCGCTTTCCTTCCATGAGAAGTTCATCGAGACGAAATCCATGAAGTAAGGCGCAGACTCCATTTTTTTTGAACGGATCGGAAATCGTTTGGGGAAAAGGAAGCGGCAACAGACCGCCCGGACTTCTGCGGCAAAGACACGCAGGAGGCGGGCGGGTGCGCCGTCTTCCCGAAATCCCTGACAGGAGGACAATGATATGAGCAATGAGAAAATCCAGGCCGAGTTGGAAAAGTACGAGGCTGACCTGAAAAAGACCACCGCGAAATTCCCTCTGCGCCCGCACATTCCCGAGCAGGGACTCTACACGCCGCTCGACGTCGAAGGCATGGACTACGACGAACTCGGCGTTCCGGGCCAGTTCCCCTACACGCGTGGCGTGCAGCCTACGATGTATCGCGGCCGCTTCTGGACGATGCGCATGTACGCCGGCTTCTCCACAGCCGAAGAGTCCAACAAGCGTTACCGCATGTTGATTGAGACGGGAGCGTCGGGCCTCTCGTGCGCCTTCGATCTGCCGACGCAGATCGGCTACGACTCCGACGATTCGATCTCCGAAGGCGAGGTCGGCAAGGTCGGCGTGGCGATTGATTCGCTCGCTGACATGGAGACTCTCTTCGACCAGATCGATCTCGGCAAGGTCTCGACGTCCATGACGATCAACGCCCCGGCTTCCGTGCTTCTGGCGATGTACATCGCCGTTGCCGAGAAGCAGGGCGTGTCCGCAGATCAGCTCACGGGCACGATTCAGAACGACATCCTCAAGGAGTATGCGGCTCGCGGCACCTACATCTTCCCGCCGCGTCCGTCCATGCGCCTCATCACCAACATCTTTGCTTACTGCTCGAAGAACGTGCCGAAGTGGAACACCATTTCCATCTCGGGCTACCATATCCGCGAAGCCGGCGCCACGGCTGCCCAGGAGATTGCCTTTACGATCTCCGACGGCATCGCCTACGTCAATGCCGCCATCGAGGCGGGACTCAACGTCGACGACTTTGCGGGCCGTCTCTCCTTCTTCTGGAACGCGCACAACAACGTGCTCGAAGAAGTCGCGAAGTATCGTGCATCCCGCCGTATATGGGCGAAGATCATGCGCGACCGCTTCGGCGCGAAGAAGGACAAGTCCATGAAACTTCGCTTCCATACCCAGACTGCAGGCTCCATGCTCACGGCGCAGCAGCCGGACAACAACATCGTCCGCGTCGCGCTGCAGACGGCGGCAGCCGTCATGGGCGGCACGCAGTCCCTCCACACGAACTCCCGCGACGAAGCGCTCGCGCTTCCGACGGAAGAGTCCGTCTCCATCGCTCTGCACACGCAGCACATCGTTGCGCATGAGAGCGGCCTCGCCGACGTCATCGATCCTCTGGCAGGCTCCTACTACGTAGAGGCCATGACGAACCGGATCGAGAAGGAAGCGATGGAGTACATCAAGAAGATCGACGAGATGGGCGGCGCTGTCGCTGCCATCGAGAAGGGCTACATCCAGAAGGAAATCCAGGACAGCGCTTATGCCTGGCAGATGGATGTCGAGTCCGGCGCTCGCGTCATCGTCGGCGTCAACAAGTATCAGAAGGAAAACGAGGAGCCGCCGAAGGATCTCCTGAAGGTCGACGCCTCCGTCGGCGAGAAGCAGAAGAAGCAGCTCGCCGAGGTCAAGGCGAAGCGCGACAACGCAGCTGTGAAGTCCGCGCTCGAAGCCCTCAAGAATGCGTGCGAGGATGAGAAGGAAAACCTCATGCCGCACATCCTCACGGCTGTCAAGACGTATGCGACGCTCGGCGAAATCTGCGGTGTCATGCGCAGCGTCTTCGGCGAATACGAGGCTCATACGTCCCTGTAATTCGCAGGTTTTTTGGGGAAAAGCCGTCCGTTTTTCGGACGGCCGCCCCCTGTGTTCCTTTCTCTACTTGGATCTGGAGGTAATTTCAAATGGCAAAAATCAGGGTATTGGTAGCAAAACCGGGCTTGGACGGTCATGACCGCGGCGCGAAAGTCGTCGCACGCGCTCTTCGTGACGCAGGATTCGAGGTCATTTACACAGGCCTTCGCCAGACGCCGGAGCAGATTACGGAAGCAGCTCTGCAGGAAGACGTCGATGTCATCGCGCTGAGCATCCTCTCGGGCGCTCATCCGCATCTCTTCCCCAAGGTTGTCGAGCTTGTGCGCGGCAAGGGCATGACGGACACGCTGATCATCGGCGGCGGCGTCATTCCCGAGACGGACATCCCCGCACTCAAGGAGGCGGGCATTGCCGCCGTCTTCACGCCGGGCACGCCGACGGGTGACATCGTCGATTTCATCAACGAGCATGTGAAGAAATGATGCAGGAAGGCTGGCAGCAGTTCGTCCGCCGCCAGCCTTGCTTTCGGTCGTATTATGCACGAAATTTCGAGAAACTCAGTGTTTTTCGAGATTTTCCGGAACAATGGCATAGGTGGTGCATTCCATGGACATAGCCAAGGAACTCCTGCAAGGAAACCGCCTCGCGCTTTCGAGAGCCATCACGGCGATCGAGAACGAGGCGGAAAATGCCATCGACATCATGAAGGCGCTCTACCCGCACACGGGTCACGCCTATGTGCTCGGCATCACGGGGCCTCCGGGCGCCGGCAAGAGCACGCTGACGGACAAGATTGCGAACGAATACCGCAAGCAGGGCAAGACCGTCGGCGTCATCGCCATCGACCCGACAAGCCCGTTCTCGGGCGGCGCCATCCTGGGCGACCGCATCCGCATGGCGAGTCTCGCGATGGACGAGGGCGTATTCATCCGCAGCATGGGAACCCGCGGCAGTTTGGGCGGCCTCTCGCACAAGACGGCGGACGCCGTCAAGGCGATGGACGCTTTTGGCAAGGACATTATCTTTGTCGAGACCGTCGGCGTCGGGCAATCCGAGGTCGACATCGTTCGGGCAGCCGATACGACGATGGTCGTATTGATTCCCGGCATGGGCGATGACATCCAGGCCATCAAGGCGGGCGTCTTGGAGATCGGCGACGTGTTCGCCATCAACAAGGCGGATCTTGACGGCGCGGACAAGCTCGTGCGCGAGATCAACATGATGCTCGATTTGGACGGCGTGATGAAAGACTGGCGTCCGCCCATCGACAAGGTCATAGCAAACCAACAGATCGGCGTCAAGGAACTTGTCGCATCCGTCGACAAGCACCGCGCCTACATTGAGGAGAAGGGAATTCTCGCCGAGCGGCGCACGAAGCGCACGAAGGACGAGATGATCGACATCCTCGAAAGCAGTATCGGCTCGTACGTCAAGGGCAAGGTCGTCGATTCGGGCAAGCTCGACGCGTTCGTCGCCGACATCAAGGCAGGCAGGACAGATCCCTACACCGTCACGCAGAACATCATGAAAAACATGCTCAAGTGACGGAGGGCTTTTCTATATCACCATTTCTTAGGAGGTAATCCACATGTTCAAAGTTTTGGGTGTAGACCACATCGGCATTGCTGTCAACGATCTCGACGAGGTCGGCAAGTTCTGGACGGAGCAGCTGGGCATCCCCTGCACGGGCAAGGAAGTTGTGGCAGAGCAGAAGGTCGAGACGAGCTTCAACCCGACGCCGAACGGCTCGGAGATCGAGCTTCTCGCGGCGACCGAGCCGACCAGCCCGATCGCGAAGTTCATCGAGAAGAACGGCGGCAGGGGCGGCATCCAGCACATCGCTCTCCGCGTAGACAACATCGAGAACGCGATCGCCGACCTCATGGCGAAGGGCGTGAAGATGATCGACGAGAAGCCGCGCTACGGTGCGGGCGGCGCTAGAATCGCCTTCCTCCATCCGAAAGCCACGCACGGCGTCCTCCTCGAAATCTGTGAGCACGAAGACCGCTGAACCCTTCCCGCTCATCCTGCGCCTGTGCGTACAGGTGAGCGGAAATGAAAGGATCGGGCTTGACCGCCCGGACTTTCATAAGGTAATATAAGAGAAGATTCGACATAGAGGAGGAAGAGTATGGCTACAGTTCAGGAAAAAATCGCCCTCATGCACGCCAAGAAGGAGCACATCCGACTGGGCGGCGGACAGAAGCGCATCGACAAGCAGCACGAAAAAGGCAAGATGACGGCTCGCGAGCGCATCGAGAAGCTTTTCGACGAGGACACCTTCGTCGAGCTTGACATGTTCATGAAGCATCGCTGCACGAACTTCGGGCAGGACAAGAAAGAACTGCCGGGCGAGGGCGTCGTCACGGGCTACGGCACGGTCGACGGCCGCCTTGTCTACGCGTTCGCGCAGGACTTCACGGTCGAGGGCGGCTCCTTGGGCGAGAAGCACGCGCACAAGATCTGGAAAGTCATGGATCTCTCGATGAAAATGGGCGCTCCTTGCATCGGCATCAACGACTCGGGCGGCGCACGCATTCAGGAAGCCGTTGACGCGCTTTCGGGCTATGCGGGCATCTTCTACCGCAACACGGCGGCTTCGGGCGTCGTGCCGCAGATCTCCGTCATCATGGGACCGTGCGCGGGCGGCGCCGTCTACAGCCCGGCCATCACGGACTTCATCTACATGGTCAAGAACACGAGCCAGATGTTCATCACGGGACCTGCCGTCATCAAGTCCGTCACGGCGGAAGAAGTCACGGCGGAAGCCTTGGGCGGCGCCATGACGCACAACTCGGTCTCGGGCGTCGCGCATTTCGCGGCGGAGAACGAGGACGACTGCATCGAACAGATCCGCTACCTGCTCTCCTTCCTGCCGAGCAACAACATGGACGACGCGCCGATCGTCGAGACGGGCGACGACCCGTCGCGCATGGACGAGTCCTTGAACACGGTCATTCCGGACAACCCGAACGCGCCGTACAACATGAAGGACGTCATCCGCAGCATCGTTGACAACGGCGAGTTCTACGAAGTGCATCAGTATTTCGCAACGAACATCATCACGTGCTTCGCACGCTTCGACGGCCGCTCTGTCGGCATCATCGCGAACCAGCCGAACGTCATGGCAGGCTGCCTCGACGTCAACGCCTCCGACAAGGCGGCGCGCTTCATCCGCTTCTGCGATGCGTTCAACATCCCGCTCGTCAACCTCGTCGATGTTCCGGGCTTCCTGCCGGGCGTCGGTCAGGAGCACACGGGCATCATCCGCCACGGCGCGAAGATGCTCTACGCCTACAGCGAGGCGACGGTGCCCAAGGTCACGGTCATCACGCGCAAGGCGTACGGCGGCTCCTACATCGCCATGTGCTGCCGCGAACTCGGCGCGGATCAGGTCATGGCATGGCCTTCGGCGGAAATCGCCGTCATGGGTCCTGCGGGCGCGGCGAACATCATCTTCCGCAAGGATCCCGACAAGGATCAGAAGACGGCGGAGTACGTCGAGGAATTCGCTACGCCGTACAAGGCGGCGGAGCGCGGCTACGCCGACATGGTCATCGAGCCGAAGGAGACGCGCCCCTATGTCATCACGGCGCTGAACGCTCTCGCCTCGAAGCGCGAAATCGGGCCGGCGAAGAAGCATGGCAATATTCCGTTGTAATCGGGAGGTTCACTTATGCAAAATGCAAAAGACGTCAAACCTGAGGTCGCTGCGGCCATCGCCGCAGCCGTCCAGATGATGGTTGGCAATAAAGTCGTTGCCGTCAAGATCAAGCGCAACGACGCATGGGCAATGGCGGGTCGCCAGAGCATCCATTGAGGAAGACGTAAGCGAAAACAAATTGAAGACTTGGAGGAATTTACAATGAAAAAGTTCAACATCAAGGTCAATGGCACGAGCTACGAAGTCGAGGTCGAGGAAGAGAAGGTCGCAGGCGCGGCTCCGGCTCCCAAGGCTGCCGCTCCCGCCGCTGCTCCGAAGGCTGCCGCTCCGGCTGCTCCTGCCGCTCCTGCCAAGGCAGCTGTTTCCGCTGGCGCCGGCGAAGCTTCCGTCAACGCCCCGATGCCGGGCAAGATCGTCAACGTCCTCGTCTCCGAAGGACAGAAGGTCAACTCGGGCGACGTCCTCCTGATTCTCGAAGCCATGAAGATGCAGAACGAAATCGCTGCAACGCAGGCCGGCACGGTCAAGGCGATCAACGTCGCCGCTGGTCAGAGCGTTAAGGCCGGCGACCCGCTGGTCATCGTCGGCTAAGCTGTACGAATGGAACTGCCGCACGCATCCGCGTGCGGCAGTTTTGCTTAAGGATGTGATCCGATGCATTTGCTTTGCAAGATTGACAAGGCAATTTATTCGCTTGTGGAGCGAGAGATTCAATCCTCGGATGTCGTTATCACGGATGAGAGGATTGAGCATATCAAAGAACGGCATCCTCAAGATTATGAGAGATTCATGAGGTACATTCCGCAAATCATACAAGAGCCGGATTACATCATTGCAGCATCGAAACCGCATACCGCTGTGATCCTGAAAATGATAGAAGAAAATGGAGAACGGTTCAAGGCAATCTTGCGTTTGAAAGTAGAAAAAGGCCCATCTCACTACAGGCATTCCATTATTTCTTTTTGGCGAATTGGCGATGCCACATGGAAGAAGATATTGAGAAACAAAGTTATCCTTTACAGGCGAGAGTAATCTTGTTATACTGAAACTAAGAAAAGGCGACTGGCTTTTGAGGTGAAAAAAGCGTCCTCACGCGCCGCATGCTTCGGCAATGGGCAAAAGAGATGTCGGGTGTGACGCTCCGACCGAAGGCGGCGCCTTTTTGGTGCTTTTGGAATGAATCAACAAACGTCTTTCAGGAAGTATAAAGGCAGTAGAAACCTTGTTCGTCTGCTTCCTTTATGTTATACTATAAGAGAAATCCCCGCCGCATCAGCAATGACAAGGCTTGAAGCGCATTTTTTCAAAGAAACGGCGCAGAAAAGAGACAAAAAAACAATCCGCGCCGCAAACAACATCTTGAAGCCGTGTAAAATCAGGGATTGCAAGCTGAGGTTTTTCAGAACATGAACCCCGAAAGGGGACGGAAACAGAAGAAGCAATTGATGTATATAGATTTTGAAGAACTCTTTTCAGAACATGAACCCCGAAAGGGGACGGAAACAATCAAATCTTTCAAATCTTCCGTGAGTAACTTTCCTTCTTTTCAGAACATGAACCCCGAAAGGGGACGGAAACCAAGAGCGCGGCGGCAGAATTGATAGCTTTTTTGGGGGAATTTTCAGAACATGAACCCCGAAAGGGGACGGAAACGTCCTTTACACCAACGCCTGAAAGAATCATATAAGCCTTTTTCAGAACATGAACCCCGAAAGGGGACGGAAACTGTACGCATACAGGCGGCTTTCCTGCTGTTCTTCATGCTTTTTTCAGAACATGAACCCCGAAAGGGGACGGAAACTCGTCGAGGTCATCCCGCAACAGTTGGGAGTGGCTAGCTTTTTCAGAACATGAACCCCGAAAGGGGACGGAAACTCTCCCTGCCTTGCGGGGAATCCATGTAACTTGGCAATTTTCAGAACATGAACCCCGAAAGGGGACGGAAACAATCTCGTCTTTTTGCTGTTGGTCATGATAAAAACCTCTTTTCAGAACATGAACCCCGAAAGGGGACGGAAACCTCAAAGAGACAAATGAGGATATCGGTAAGTTCCGTAGTTTTTCAGAACATGAACCCCGAAAGGGGACGGAAACTTTAATATGGTTATACATACTTAGCTTTACCATATCTCTTTTCAGAACATGAACCCCGAAAGGGGACGGAAACTATCAGGAGGTACTCCTTTCCATTTGAATTGCAAATCTTTTCAGAACATGAACCCCGAAAGGGGACGGAAACTCAAAGCTAATACGTGCCATAATGCACCTTGCCTTTCTTTTCAGAACATGAACCCCGAAAGGGGACGGAAACAGATACACCGCAAACGGCATATTCTCAGTCACGAACTTTTTTCAGAACATGAACCCCGAAAGGGGACGGAAACACGAGTCTCAAGGGAGTGATTGACAGACCCTTGATTTTTTTTCAGAACATGAACCCCGAAAGGGGACGGAAACGTGTTCTACATGGAGAACATGTCAGACGATAATCTCGATTTTTCAGAACATGAACCCCGAAAGGGGACGGAAACTTCCAGAACAAAGTCCATAGACCATTAGGTCTATGGATTTTCAGAACATGAACCCCGAAAGGGGACGGAAACATGATCCCTCCATCATTGAACACAAAATTGATTTTTTTTCAGAACATGAACCCCGAAAGGGGACGGAAACTCTCAATAGATCGGACAAATCAAATTCTGTTAATTTTTCAGAACATGAACCCCGAAAGGGGACGGAAACTCGGCGAACGCGCCGACGATCCCGTCATCGCCGACGTTTTTCAGAACATGAACCCCGAAAGGGGACGGAAACGTTAAACTTTTCATTAGCTTCATCCATAATGGACTTGGTTTTCAGAACATGAACCCCGAAAGGGGACGGAAACGATAGAATGCCAAACTGTAACCATCGACATAGCAATCTTTTCAGAACATGAACCCCGAAAGGGGACGGAAACTATCCATATGGATTTCTCCAAACTGGTCGGCTGCAGCAATTTTCAGAACATGAACCCCGAAAGGGGACGGAAACCGTAGCAGACCTCGACGTACAAACCGTTGTGCCGATCACTTTTCAGAACATGAACCCCGAAAGGGGACGGAAATTCAGCCGAATCATCTTGGACGGTATCTCGTCCCGATATTCCTTTCAGAACATGAACCCCGAAAGGGGACGGAAATTTTTGTGGGCGGCGGGCGGCTAACAGCTCCCGCGCCCTAGGCTTTCAGAACATGAACCCCGAAAGGGGACGGAAACGCTTTGAGGGAAGCTGAATCGTCAAAAAGCGCATCCCGTAGCCTTTCAGAACATGAACCCCGAAAGGGGACGGAAACTCGGCATGATTCAGCACTTGATCGATACCGAGGAAGCTTTCAGAACATGAACCCCGAAAGGGGACGGAAACAAGACATCACTAAGCTTTGCGTTGTCACTGAGCAAGGTATGTTCCTTTCAGAACATGAACCCCGAAAGGGGACGGAAACAAGGAAGAAATCCAACGGATTGATAACCAAGGCGTCCATCTTTCAGAACATGAACCCCGAAAGGGGACGGAAACTTTGTTTTATCGCCCAAATCGAAACGGTTTATATCGGTTTCAGAACATGAACCCCGAAAGGGGACGGAAACTTTAAGAAGCTTTCCTGTTGGAATAACAGAAGCCATTTCAGAACACGAACCCCGAAAGGGGACGGAAACGTACAATGAGAGGATGTTTTGAATATGCATAATCAATTTCAGAACACGAACCCCGAAAGGGGACGGTGGATTCGGGAGGTGGGACATGA
>ERZ773005.958-NODE-958-length-17313-cov-56.547109_pt1 | contig 17313 bp, 16 predicted proteins | sample MGYA00580666_ERZ773005 | MGnify/ENA primary metagenome ERZ773005 (study PRJEB29015, sample SAMEA2737999) | human oral metagenome | biome: human oral; feature: human-associated habitat; material: dental | place: China | collected 2061 ...
AGCTGCTGAGCAAGTTCGTCGGCGAGACCGAGCGCCAGATCCGCGCCATCTTCGATCAGGCCCGCAAGGCCGCTGCCGAGGACCGACCGGTGGTCATCTTCTTCGATGAGATGGAGGCGCTCTTCCGCACCCGCGGCACCGGTGTGTCCTCCGACGTCGAGACCATGATCGTGCCGCAGGTCCTGGCGGAGATCGATGGTGTGGAGTCCCTGCGCAACGTCGTCATCATCGGCGCCTCCAACCGTGAGGACATGATCGACCCCGCCATCCTGCGTTCCGGGCGCCTGGATCTGAAGATCCGTATCAACCGGCCCGATGCGTCTGGGGCTGAGGAGATTCTCGCCCGGCATCTCACCGACGACCTGCCTCTGGCTCCTGCTGAGCTCGCGGCTCATGGGGGAGACCGTGGGGCCACGGCCGCGTTTCTGCGCCGAGTCGTCGTCGAGGCGCTCTACGTCCGCGACGAGACCACCGCCGTTCTGGAGATCACCGAGGCGCGCGCGGCCGCGAACGCCACCGTCAGTCGTACTCTCCACCTGGCTGATCTGGTTAGCGGCGCCATGCTGGCCGCTATCGTCTCCCGCGCCAAGACCGCCTCCATCAAGGACGAGCTCGCCGGGGGAGAGGGGGGACTGAGCGCGGACAGGCTCCGCTCCGCCGTCGAGACCGAGGCCCGGCAGAACGAGGAAATCACCGGCGCCACGACACCCGAGGGATGGGCTCGGCTCATCGGCGCCCGTACCTCGGAGATCCGCAGCGTGCGCAGACTCGGGAAGGAGGAGAACGCATGAACGACATCGGCTTTCAACCGGGGCCGGTAACGCGTCCCGTCGGCCTGGAGACCGAGTTTGGGGTGCTGTGTCCGGGCGACCCGTACGCCAATCCCGTCATCCTCTCCAGCCAGGTCGTGGAGGCCTACTGCGCTTGCGCCGACGTTCCCGGCGTGCGCTGGGACTATGAGGGCGAGGACCCCCTGGCCGACCTGCGCGGCGGTAGGCTCCAACGCTCCGTCGCCCACCCCAGCCAGCTCACCGACGATCCCACGCGCCTGGCGCCGTCAGGGGGTGAAGCGGACCCGCCGCCCGCCCCTTGGGGCTCACGCGCCCGCCCCAGCGCCGCCGAGGCGGCGCTTCCCCGTGCGATGACGGCGGTTCTCGTCAACGGTGCCAGGCTCTATGTGGACCACGCCCACCCCGAGTACTCCTCACCGGAGGTCCTCACCCCGCGCGACGCCCTGGTTTGGGACCGGGCCGGGGAGGTGGTTGCCCGGCGCGCTATGACGGCTCTGAGTGACGGTGGTGGCAGCGCCGGCGCACCAGAGGGGATCGTCCTGTACAAGAACAATGTCGACGGCAAGGGGGCGTCCTACGGATCTCACGAGAACTACCTCGTGCGGCGCGATGTGCCCTTCGAGGAGCTGGCCGCGGTCCTCACCCCCTTCCTGGTTACCCGCCCCGTCCTGGCCGGGGCCGGGAGGGTCGGCATCGGACAGCACAGCCAGCGGCCCGGTTTCCAGATCAGTCAGCGAGCCGACTACGTCGAGTCCGAGATCGGCCTGCAGACCACCTTCAACCGCCCCATCATCAATACCCGCGACGAGCCCCACGCGGACGGCGCGCGCTGGCGCCGCCTGCACGTCATCAACGGCGACGCCAACCGCTTCGACGTCCCCATCTACCTCAAGGTCGCCACCACCGACCTGCTCCTGTGGTTCCTGGAACAGGCGCACCACGATGGCACCGGCGCGCTCAGGGACGCCCTGACAGACCTCAACCGGTTGGCGATCACCGGCGACCCCGTCGAGGCTCACTGGGCCGTCTCGCACGATCCCACCCTCGCCTACGAGCTGCCCACACGGAACGGGCCCATGAGCGCCCTGGCCGTTCAACGCACCTACCTCGACGCCGTCGCCCCGGCCGTGAGACGCAGTGCCGACCCCGAGGCGCAGCGCGCTCTGAGCCTGTGGCAACAGAGCCTCGGCGCCCTGGAGCAGTGGAGTCGCGATGGATCGGGGCCGGCGGCCCACCTGGTGGAGTGGGTCGCCAAGTACGAACTGTGCGAGGGGCTGCGTCGCCGGTCGGGCACCGGATGGGATGATCCTCGCCTGGCTGCTCTCGACATCCAGTGGGCCGATCTGCGCCCGGGGAGCTCCGTCGTCGACAAGCTCGACGCTGCCGGCCGGATCCACCGACTCGTCACTGAGTCCGAAGTCCAGCGCGCCGCCGATGCGCCTCCGGAGGGCACGCGCGCCGCCATCCGCGGAACTGCCATCAACCGTTACCCGCAGATCGTGGGCGCCTCCTGGACCTGCCTCGTTCTCGATGTCCCCGGCCACCCCGAGCTGCTGCGCCTGCGTTTGCCCGACGATGTCGCCGTCGGCGCGGATGAGACAGTGACTATCCTGGAGGAAATTGGTCGTCGGGCGGCACCTGAGAGAGACTGAGCCCCACAGCGCCCACCGGCGACGCGTTGTCCGAGAGGACGAGTGAAGGAGCACCACATGACGCCGCAATACGCCGATCAGTCCCACGGGCAGGTTCGTCGCGCCGGCGTCGAGTCCGCTGCCGAGGACGCTGAGGAACAGACCGGTACCGGAGTCCCGATGGCGTCGGCCCGGAGCATCTCAGACGCCCAAACCGCAGACGTCGACAGCATCCTGGACGAGATCGACTCGGTCATCGAGACCAATGCCGCAGCCTTCGTCCAGGGCTTCGTCCAGAAGGGCGGCCAGTGAGCATGAGTGGCCTACGGCCCCCGGCACGCCGCATCATCGGGGTGGAGACCGAGTACGGCATCACCTGCGCCCCCACCGGAGATGGCCCACCTCCCCTGGACGCCGACCACGCCGCCCGCAAGCTCTTCGAACCGGTGGTTCAGCGCTCACGCTCCTCGAACGTCTTCACCCGCGGCGGTGCTCGCCTCTACCTGGATGTGGGCTCCCACCCGGAGTTCGCCACCGCCGAGTGCGATCGTCTTGAGGACCTGCTCGCCCAGGACCGCGCCGGTGAGCTGGTCATGGCCGACCTGGCCCAGCAGGCCAACGTCCGGCTCGCCGCCGTAGGTGTTCCCGGGCGAATCCACCTGTTGAAGAACAACCGCGACGCCCAGGGCAATGGCTTCGGCTGCCACGAGAACTACCTCGTGCGCCGTCGCGGCGACTTCTGGAACGATGCACGCACCCTCGTACCACACCTGGTGACGCGGCAGATCCTCGTCGGCGCCGGTCATATCACGGGAGACGGCGGGCTCCAGCCCGCGGCCCGTTCCACGGGTCCCAGTCGCTCGGGGTATGTCTTCTCCCAACGGGCGGACCAGATGTGGGACGCCGTCTCCTCTGCGACGACCCGCGCCAGACCGCTGATCAATACTCGTGACGAGCCGCATGCCGACGCCGAGCGCTACCGGCGCATGCACGTCATCGTCGGGGACTCCAACATCGCCCAGGGATCCACTCTGCTCAAGGTGGCGGCCATGGACCTTCTCCTGGACTATTTGGAAAGCGGGGGAGACCTGAGCGACCTGGCTCTGGCCGACCCCATGAGGGCCATCCGGGACACCTGCAGTGACCTGAGTGCCGGAGTACTCCTGGATCGCGTCGACGGCCGTACCATCACGCCGCTGGAAATGCAGGGCGAACACCTCGAACGGCTGCGCAACCACATCACAGGCGGGATCGAGGTGACTGAGCTGCATGCCGCCGCACTGGACCTGTGGGAGCGGGGACTGGAGGCCGTCCGTCTCCAGGAGCCCCAGCGCGTGGCGACCGAGCTTGACTGGGCGGCCAAGCTCCAGCTGGTGACCCGTTACTGCCACAAGCACGACACCGACCTGACCGACCCGAGAGTGACCCGGCTTGCCCTGGCCTACCATGACGTCTCATCCGATCAGGGACTGCGCCAACGTCTGGAGAGCACCGGCATGCTGCGTCGCTTCGTCGGCGACGAGGCCTGTCGATGCGCGATGAACACCCCGCCCGCCACAACGCGTGCGCACCTGCGTGGCGCGGTCGTCGCCAGGGCTGAGGACATGCGCCGCGACCTGACTGTTGACTGGGTGGGCATTCGACTCGACGATGGCGCCTCGTCCACTGTTACCCTGAGTGATCCCTTCTGCGCTGCAGATGAGCACATTGACGCGCTGCTGGAGAGCATGGAGCACTCGGCAACCGAACTCCCCGCCGGGGTGTGAGCGGCAACGTTCACGGTATCGGTGAGGCGACCGACGGAAGACGCAATATGAGTACTACCTCCACACCAGATTCCGGCGCGGACGCGCCTCTGACCCGGCGTCAGCGCCGGGCACTCGAGCGCGCTCAGGAGATGGCTCAGCAGGAACGACAGGACGCGTACACCGAGGATTTGCCGGCGATCTCCCAACCACCGGAAGAGCCCCGATCCTCCAGCGCACCATCCGCCGGCGCACCGGCGCTGTCGACCGTCGAGTCAGAGGCTCGGCCCGAGACCCGGGGGCGTTCCGCCGTCCCCTCACAGGACAGCTCTCGGCCCTGGCGACCCGTTGAAGACGGACCGGCATCCATGAGGCCGACCGCCGATGGCCAAGGTGATGATCACCGCGCCGCCCTCCCGGGAGAGCTTCGAGACGACCAGGATGACGATCTGGAGCATCCGGGTGGAGGCCTGCTCGACGAGAGGAACGCTCCGGAGACGACGCCGCCGCGGCGTACCCTGCGCGGTCCGCTGGGCAGCATGCCCAGGGGGCCCCTGGCCGTCGCTCTGATCGGTATTGTCATCCTCGCGATGATCCTGGTACCTCTGGCCGTCGACAAGTTCGTCACCGGCAGGTACGGCCCGGATGCCAGCCCTGTTGCCCAACAGACCGTGCTGGACGGGAACGCCCCCTTGAATCAGCTGCTGACGATCAGCGGACGACTCGGCTCGGGCTCGGCCCCCTCCATCGCACTGGCCAACGAGGCCTCCCTGTCTGCTCCCAGCTCCGTCCTGACCGACGTCGTCGAGACTGGTCATGGGCGTGTGGTTTCGGAGGGCTCGCCGGTGATTCTTCAGGTCTCCCAGTTCTCCGGCCTCGATGGGCGCAATACGACCGGCAACGCCGACGGCTACAAGCTGTGGCGGAACATGCTGAGCCCCGCTGCGGGGGACTACATCAACGCAGCGGTTTCAGGCCAGCGCGAGGGGACTCGCGTCGTTCTTCGCGCTCCCGCCGAGGACTCGAGTACGGCTGAGATCACCATTGTCGACATCCTGCCCACCACAGCGACCGGGGAGACGAAGGAGCCCGCCCCCGGCACGCCCGCCGTTACAGAGGGGGAGGACGGCTCCATCACCGTCAGCAGTGCCGGCCTACCGGTGCCCACCCGCGCCGCCACAGCGATCCTCATCAAGGGCACCGGGCCTCAGATAGGTTCCCAGGACAAGGTTATCGTCCGCCGCACAATGGTCAGCTGGGCCACTGGCCAGGCCTTGGGGGAATCGACCTTCGGCTACCAGAATCTGCCCAAGCGCATCGATATGAGTGATGCATTGGTGGGCGTCTCCCAGAACCTGGTCGACATCACGGTCGGCTCGCGAGTGGTGCTCTCCCTGCCGGCGGAGCAGGCGAAGGGGACTGAACCCGTCGTCGTGGTCATTGACGTCCTAGCTATTGACAATGACTCCGAATCATCTGCGGGATAATCGAGCGGTGCGCAAACCATCGCCCCAGTCCTCAGCATCTCCTCGCCCCACCACCCAGGATCATTCATGAGCGTTGCCATCCGTATTATTCCCTGTTTGGACGTCAAGGACGGTCGCGTCGTCAAAGGCGTGAACTTCCAAGGCCTCAAGGATGCCGGAGATCCGGTGGAGCTGGCCGCGCGCTACGACGCCCAGGGGGCCGACGAAATCACCTTCCTGGACGTGTCGGCATCGCATGAAGGACGCTCCACCATGCTGGACGTGGTGTCCCGCACCGCGGAGCAGGTGTTCGTCCCGCTGACCGTCGGTGGGGGAGTGCGTTCTGTCGGAGACGTGGACCAGCTTCTGCGGGCGGGCGCGGACAAGGTCGGCATCAACACCGCCGCCATCACTCGTCCCGAGCTGCTGGCGGAGGTGGCGCAGCGCTTCGGCAACCAGGTGGTCGTCCTATCGGTGGATGCACGGCGGTGCCCGCCCGGTGTCACGACCGCCTCAGGTTATGAGGTCACCACTCACGGAGGACGCACCTCAACCGGTATCGACGCCGTGGACTGGGCGGTCCGGGGAGCGCAGCTCGGGGCCGGAGAGATCCTTCTGAACTCCATGGACGCCGACGGCGTCACGGGGGGCTTCGACACCGAGATGATCGACGCCGTCCGCGAGCAGGTCCGAGTCCCGCTCATCGCCTCCGGTGGCGCCGGGTGCCCCGAGGACTTCGCGATCGCGGCCGGTCACGGCGCCGACGCCGTTCTGGCCGCCTCGGTCTTCCATTACGGAACGATGACCATCGCTGAGGCGAAAGAAACCCTACGAAACGCAGGCCACCCGGTGCGTTGAATACATGGAGGACGAGAAGAAGAGCCTTCCTAGCAGAACGATGAACCTGGATATACGTTCAACATCTATGTTCATCAATCACTACCAGTATGGAGAATAATCATGAGCTACATGGGCGCCTACCCCAGCGACCCGTACAACCAGCAACCCGGTGGTTACGGCCCCGGAGGCGGGTTCGGCCATCGGCCCAACGAGAAGAATGCGTTTGGCGGCTGGGCTCTTGGCCTGGGTATGGTCAGCGTCTTCTGCGGTATTGGCCCTCTCGCTGCCATCCCTGCGATCATTGTGGGGTTCCTCGGGGTGCTGGCGGCGAACGAGGGGCGTGCTACCAACAAGGGAATGTCCATCATCGGCATCGTCATGGGTGTGCTCGCGATCATGCTGACGATCATCGTCTTCTCCTCCGGTTTGTACCAGAACATTGAGGATATATTCGAGTCCTACTGAACATAGTGAGCTGTTCCATGCGCCTTGCCGTATGAGCCTCGGGCCGGTTATGCAGTGGGATGCTGCTCGGATGAGGTCGATGGGGCGTGGTCCCCATGGGGATGGGACGCCCTCCTTGCGACTTGATGCACTCGGTCATGTAGTCTGCCTGGTGTACTTCGCTCTTTGGGAGGAATAATGAGCGACATGATCCCTTATCAAGCGGATCCTTATCGGCAGGGAAGTGCTGGCGGCCAGGATTATCTGTCTGCTCAAGGGTATCCTCTCCCTGATGGAACAGGCTTGCCCGGTGGTCAGGCCGGATATTACAGCGCCGATTACTCAAGTGGTTGGTCCGACCCGTACCTGGCATCGCCCGGGAGCCAGGGTATTCCCTACCCGGGAGCGGCTCCGCAGATGTACGGTCAGCCCTACAGTCAGCAGCACCCCTACCCGCAGGCTCCTTATGGGTCTTACACGCCCTATGGTCCGGGCTCGTACTGGGGCGGGGCCTACGATCCGCGCCGCTATGAGGCCAATGCGCTGGGCGGGTGGGCGCTCGGGCTCGGTATCGCCAGTATATTTCTGTTCTGCTATTTTGGCGCGCTACTTGGAATCCCTGCGATCATCGTAGGTTTCAAGGGAATGCGTGCCGCCGATGAAGGGCGTTCCACTAATAGAGGAATGTCAATAGCTGGGATGATTCTGGGAAGCATAGGAACGGCGATCAGCGTCATCTACATAATAAGTTTCCTCATTTTGTACCTCAGTACAGTGTAGATCTGGAGACTGGTCGACAGAACATGGCTAAGAGCATCTATCGGGGCGGTGCACGTACCGCTCTGGGCAGTCGGGTCGGGCTGGGACTTCTCATGGCCCTCTCCTCGGTGCCGGGCGGCCTCATCTTCCTGCGGGCGCTGACGCTGCCTCGCGGTTCCCCGGGGTTTCCAGACCTCTGCCCCCTCCATCGGCTCACCGGGTTGTGGTGCCCCTTGTGCGGTGGCACGAGGGCGACTCGGGAGCTCATCCGGGGCGACTTGTGGGGAGCGCTGGGCTACAACCCCTTCGCTCTCGTCGTGGAGACGGTGGCGGTCCTCCTGGTGGTGCGCTGGCTGCTCGCCTCGTCTCGAGGCCGGCGCCGGCAGTTCATCACGGGCAGAGAAGGCATCCTTCTTGGCGCGGGCTGTGCTGCCTTCGCCGTAGTGCGCAATCTGCCCGGAATGTGGGTCTACCTCGGGCCGCTGCTCGGACCTCCGGGGTGATGGGGGCCTGATGTGCATAATGCAGTCGTGACTCTCGATTCAGGCATCTCCGCACGTCTCAAGCGCGACGCCGATGGTCTGGTGTGCGCCGTCGTCCAGCAGTACGACTCGCGTGAGGTTCTCATGGTGGGCTGGATGGACGACGAGGCGCTCCGACGTACCTTGACCGAGGGGCGCGTGACCTTCTGGTCGCGATCTCGGCGTGAGTATTGGCGCAAGGGGGACACCTCCGGGCACGCGCAGTACGTCAGGGCCGTCCACTTGGACTGCGACGGAGACGCCCTTCTGGTGGAGGTTGATCAGGTCGGAGCCGCCTGCCACACCGGCGAGCGCAGCTGCTTCCTGGCCGGGGGCGACCTGGGGGCGCGGCCGGGCGAGCGGCTCGACTGAACTCTCCGCGGTGAACGCCGCTCAACGATTTGCAACAGACGGCCTCAGGCCGTCACGATGGATACGGACAGGCGCCCTCCAGGAGCGCCCGCGGGTGAGATCGAGGAGGTGCGTGATGACCTCGTTCGAGGCGATGGCGGCCGACGCCAGGGCGGCTGCCGACCGCCGGGCTTCGCGCGTCCCATTGGCTCGTCTGCGAGAGTCCTCGCGCCTGGTCCCCGGAGCCATCAGCGCCCTGCCAAGCCTGCGTACCGACGACCGGGCGGTTACGGTCATCGCGGAGGTCAAGCGATCTACCGCCACTTTCGCGGACCTCAGCGGCGTCGGCGATCCCGGAATGCTGGCCTGCTTCTACGCCGCAGGTGGCGCTGCCAGCGTCTCGGTGGTGACCGGTCCGAGCAGCACCCGCGGTTCCCTGAAGGATCTGGATGCCGTCAGGGCCGCCGTGGATCTTCCCGTCCTCGCCAACGATCTCGTGGTCACCCCCTACCAGGTGCACGAGGCCCGGGCTCACGGCGCCGACCTGCTCATGCTCGATGCCCGCCTTGAGGCCCTGGTGCTCGAAGGTCTCATTGAAAGAGTCCACTCCCTGGGGATGAGCGCCGTTGTGAGGGCCCGCACTCGACGCGACGCCCTGATCGCAGTCGAGGCCGGCGCCCGCATCATCGCCATCGACACACGGGACCCCGATACCCTGGCCGTCGACTGCGGTCTGTTCGATCAAGTCACCGACGTCCTGCCGGCTCAGGTCGTCCGTATCGCCGCCGGGGGAGTGCGGGGTCCCCATGACGTCATGAGTTTCGCCCGATGCGGAGCCGATGTCGTCCTCGTCGGCGAGGCCATCATCCGTTCCACCGATCCTCAGCAGTTCGTTGCTGAGCTGGTTGCCGCCGGTGCCCATCCGGCACTGATTCCCTCCGCCCACCGAGAGGTCCTCTGAGTGCCCGTCACTACGCTTTCCACCATGGTGTCCGCGATGTCAGAGACGTTTGCCGGTCTGCCGAGCCCTTCGTCAGGTGTCTGGCACATCGGTCCCATCCCGATCCGGGCCTACGCGCTGTGCATTCTTACCGGCGTTTTCGTGGCCGTGTGGTGGTCCGACCGGCGATACCGGGCCAGAGGGGGCCGGCCGGAGATCGTCCTCGATATCGCTATCGTGGCGGTTCCGTCCGGAATCGTGGGTGCCCGGCTCTACCACGTCCTGTCCTCGCCCGACGACTACTTCGGTCCGAACGGAGACCTGTCCCGCATCCCGCAGACCTGGTTGGGGGGACTGGGTATCTGGGGCGGCGTCGCGGGCGGTGTTCTGGCCAGCGTGCTTGTCATGCGCCATCGCGGTCTGCGCGTCGCTCCACTGGCCGACGCCGTGGCCCCGGCGCTGCTGGTGGCCCAGGCGATCGGCCGGCTGGGCAACTGGTTCAACCAGGAGCTCTACGGCGCCCCGACGACCCTGCCCTGGGGACTGCGGATCGACGACGCTCACCTGCCGCCCGGATCCAGCTATCCGTCCGGAACCTTGTTCCACCCGACCTTCCTCTATGAGGCCCTGTGGAACCTTGCCGGGGCGGCCCTTCTGGTGTGGATCGGAAGAAGGATGCTGGCCCGCCACGATGCCACCGGAGGCAGGCTCATGTGGCTCTACCTCATGATCTACACGGCCGGTCGAGGATGGATCGAGATGCTGCGCATCGACGAAGCCGAGACGATTCTCGGCCTGCGGCTGAATGTGTGGACCTCTGTCGTCGTCTTCCTCGTCGGTGCTGTCGGACTGGCCATCACCTCGCAGCGTCCTCTCAGCGATGCCATCGAGAGATCGGGGGAGGGGCCGGAGGAGGGCTCCTCGGAAGAGGACTCATCCGAAGAGGCCTCGGCTGATCAGCCCTCCGAGGATGCTTCACCGCCCGAGACCGATGCCGAGACGAGGGCCTCCCACACAGGTGCCTGAGCCTGCCGTTCAGGTGCTCGGCACCCGCTGAACTCGAGGTCGATGCGGGTGAGGATCGTCGCAACCTGACAAGCACCGGGATTCGTCCTCGTGCGCGAGGCCCAGTGTCCCGTATCCTGAGCTCATGCGTAGAGCCAAGATCGTATGTACCCTCGGACCCGCCACCGATTCCCCCGAGCAGGTGCAAGCGCTGGTGGACGCCGGCATGAACGTCGCGCGCATCAACCGCTCCCACGGCCGCGCCGAGGACCAGGAGGAGGTCATCGCCCGAATCCGTGAGGCCGCAGCCGCCTCCGGTCGAGCCGTCGCCATCCTGGTCGACCTCCAGGGCCCCAAGATCCGCCTGGGCCGTTTCGTCGACGACCAGAAGGTTATGCTCAACAAGGGCGACGAGTTCACGATCACTATCGACGACGTACTCGGTACCGTCAAGCGCGCCTCCACCACCTTTAAGGGACTGCCCGGCGACTGCCGCCCCGGCGACCGGCTTCTCATCGACGACGGGAACGTCGCCGTGCGCGTCGTGGCCGTTACGGACACCGACGTCGTCACCAAGGTCGAGGTTCCCGGATACGTGTCCAATAACAAGGGCATCAACCTGCCCGGTGTCGCCGTCTCCGTTCCGGCCCTCAGCGAGAAGGACCGTGAGGACCTGCGCTGGGCGCTCAAGATCGGGGCGGATCTCATCGCCCTATCCTTCGTGCGCGACGCCGACGACATCAAGGACGTCCACGAGATCATGGACGAGGTGGGCGTGCGCATCCCGGTTATCGCCAAGATCGAGAAGCCCCAGGCGGTGGAGAACCTCTTCGACATCGTCTCCACCTTCGACGGCATCATGGTGGCCCGCGGTGACCTCGGTGTGGAGATGCCGCTCGAGGCCGTCCCCCTGGTGCAGAAGCGCGCCATCGAGCTGGCCCGGCGTCAAGCCAAGCCGGTCATCGTGGCCACCCAGGTGCTGGAGTCCATGATCCAGAACCCGCGCCCCACCCGCGCCGAGGCCTCCGACTGCGCCAACGCCATTCTCGACGGCGCCGACGCCGTCATGCTCTCCGGTGAGACCTCCGTGGGCGCCTACCCCATCGAGGCCGTGCGCACCATGGCCAGCATCATCGAGAATGTCGAGGAGCACGGTGGCGAGCGTATTCCCGGCCTGGGTTCCTACCCGCAGACGCGCGGCGGGGCCCTGACCCGTGCCGCTGCCGAGATGGGGGAGCATCTGGACGTTACCTACCTGGTGACTTTCACCCAGTCCGGTGACACGGCCAGGCGACTGTCGCGCCTGCGCTCGCCCCTGCCCCTGCTGGCCTTCACGCCGCTGCATGAGACGCGCAATCAGCTCGCAGTCTCCTGGGGCGTGCAGTGCTACGAGGTCCCCGAGGTTCAGCACACCGATGCGATGGTGGCGCAGGTCGACGAGATCCTCCAGGACAAGCATCTGGCGCAGCCGGGCGACACCGTCGTCATCGTGGCCGGTATGCCTCCGGGCACCCCGGGCTCCACCAACTCGATCCGTGTTCACACGGTCGGCGAGACGGTCGACTACAAGGCCTGAGCACCGGCTCCGATCCGTCGAGGGGTCTCCCGCTTATCACCGGGAGACCCCTCGCCCCGGTTCAGGACGACCCTGTTCCGGCACCTGCTTCCCATTGAGAAATCGGTGGGGCAAGGGATCCGCCAGGCGGAGTTTCCCGGTCACAGCTTCATCGCCGTAGCCACCACTGGGGAGTCAGGTCGGCAAGAGTCATCGTCTTCCCCGCGGTGTAGTCGATCATCACCTCGATAGCGCCGAACTTGCTTGGCATCAGCTGCGTCATCATTTCCCGACACGCTCCACAAGGCGGACCGGTACAGCCATCACGCATGATGGTCAGAACACGCCGAATCGTGTCCTCGCCGTTGGTGATCATGTTGAGTATCGCGTTGCGCTCGGCACAGATTCCCAGTGTGCAGGCCGTGTCCACGCAGACGCCCGTATAGATTCTTCCGGAGGACGACTCCACTGCAGCGGCGACACCGCCCGCCTCGATATATGAGGACACGTTACGAGGATGCTGAACAGCCTTGGCTGCTTCGTACAGTGAGACCCACGTCGTCGTGCTCAAAGGTGTTCTCCATCTGACCCGGTCTGTCCTGGGGCGGGGTCGGGATAGGGGCTTGCTGGTACACCTGGGCAGCATCAATCCGAACAACTGGCTACCCCTGCTCACCTTCCGTCAGCGTCTCATCGCGGGCGAGGTAGCTACGGAATCGAGCACATCAAGCGTAGCGCCTACCGCCGAGGCGAGCGAGACCGCGATGGTAGACAGCATCCGCAACGCGGCCTGCCGTCCTATCAGCGCAGCGAAGAAGCAGCAGATACTCGATCTGGAGCCCACCGGCATGTCCGCTCGAGCGATCGCTCGACAGGTCGGCACATCCACTTCCACGGTGAAGGCTGTCTGCCGCCAAGCCAAGCAACCACCCCGCCGCAAGCGACGCTTCACCGACGACGATCTCCAGCGTGCCCGGCAGCTCCACGCCCAGGGCCGTACCTACATAGAGATTGGCCTGGAGCTCGGCTTCGGGCGGGATACAGTGAGCAAGCATCTGGCGGCGGCACAAGCCTGAATGATGGGTGGGGGAGTGGAGATAGACAGAGTCGTTATGCCGCTACTGGTCTTCTCTCATTACTGTCGCTGGTTGTGCTAGGCAACCGTTCTTGCGCGCTGTCAGTGGCGGTGATCTCTAGAAACAGAATTGGGAATCGGAAGGAATACGCCACAACGTCCATCTGTTCTGATCGCCATTCAATGTAAATCATGAAAATTACTATTGACATTGTCGAAAAAAAGCCTATAATCGTAGGTAGACACAGGCCAACACCGTGTCACCAGGATCTCCGGCGGGTGGTTTCTAAGCCACACAGCGGGAGATTTTTATTTGGTGAGCTTTAGCGCGGTTTCCTATCAAAAACTGACATGAAGTCCTTGTGGCCGCTGCGCGTGTCTTCCTTGACCTGCATGCAGAAGTAGCTGTCACCCTTCGTTGCGCAATAGAACCGATGGGGCGGCATCCGCATATTTTCGCCGCTTGTGATCGTATCTGGATCGATCTGATACTTGACGTGCGGTTACAACTTCGTCGAGCGCACTATTACGTTATATTTCTAAAGATCATGCCTTAGAACTTCGTCGTGTGATAATTCTGAGAGCCGTGAGCATCATCTTCATATGTAGAACAGTGAACTATTCTGCGCTGTCGTATGAGACGTGAGTCACGCACAAAAGGCGACGCCTATCGTTGTCATTGCCATACAGTAGGGACATGTCGAACTCGGACGTTGCACGTATAATCCGCAAAACAAACAAAGTGCTGAAAGATTGCGGATACCCAGAGATTTGTGGTGAATCAGAAAGAATGCTTGCAATCTCTGCGTCAATCAAGGCAAGTCAAGACCTCAGACTCAGAGGTGCCTTTGCTATTATAGGTGCATTCTCGTTGGTCGGCGTATGGATCGTTTCTGGTGGCATCCTCAACCTGCAATATATCGCTGTATTACTAGCGCTAACTTCAATCTCGACCGTATACTCATACTTCACAATCATAGATTTGGGCTCGCGAGACGCAGCGTCGGCAATTCTGAATCACCGTGCCAGCAATCTCGAGTGATACAACTTGTTTTAGCAACTCAGTCTAGGAGGGGAACTTTCGGGGAGCAGTGGCAGCGCCAGGTAGTGAAGAGTGCCAGTGACGCGTGGATGAAACTCTCAAAGCGGGAGTGTTTTGCAAGATGGTGGGGCCAGCAGGCCAGGATTCCTCATGTAGTGCGCTTGCGCAACATATCGAGCAGTTAATATGTTCTGTCAGCGGCCTTGTGTCGCTCAGCCACGACATCCGTGACGTTGTGTCGTGCGGTCAGCTGAGCAGTGGCTCCGCGCCGAGCACAGGATGCCCAGCATCTTCAGTCTCAGCATGGATACGAGTCAGTATAAACCGATGACACAGGCATGCCACCTGCGGAACGTGCGGAAAAAATCCCCGTCACGTTCCACAGGTGCACGATCGACAGCCTTCAGGTGGGCAACTGCGCTTGATGCGAGTGGCTGATCCTCTACGGAGTGTTAGTCTTCGTGCTCTGTAGCGCCTTCAGCACTGCGATGAGGCTCTCGGTTGACTCTTCCAACTCGTCGTCTGTGTATGGCTTGTTGTGCCTGTTCTCTGGATGGTGGATCGAGTTTCTGATGTAGTATGGCAGCGTCGCCGGTTCAGACTTAAGGCCATTTTTTCCATCCCTCTTCCATTTCTTGTCGCAATCCAATCCATGGTTAGAGTGTAAAGTGTTATTGAGAGCGCGCTCAGTGGCTGGATTGATGAGACGGTGTATCTCACCCCACAACTCATCATGGAATTCAGGTGAAGGAATTCCAAACGCAAAGTAGGTGATCTCGCCCAGAGAAGGTGCTTGGCTCGTAAGCAGCCCAAGCTCGTCCGAGTACCGAATCGAAGGCACACTATCTTCGCGCGAGAAAATGAGTAGTCTGTGCTGCGCAGGGCGGTACGAACGCAACATGTACGGTGAGTGCGTAATGAGGAATAGTTGCTCGTCTTCCGAAATTTTTGTTAGTGCTTCTCCGAGCTGAATCTGCGCACGAGGGTGGAGCCATGTTTCGGGCTCGTCCAGGAGGAGTGTAAGGGGTGCAAGCTCTTTCGTTTTATGTTGCGTATTCGAGTACACCTGAATCAGCGCTAGCGTGACGGCACGCTGCATCCCGGTACCTTTATCACACAGCGGGGTCTCGTAGTTGCCATCCGTGACGAGTAGCTGGCCACCCTTGATGAAGGTCGTAGCATCAGGAAGATCGAAGTCGAGCCGGACTTTGGCCGCACCGTATTGCGCTTGCACAAGGCTTTCAACCTGGCTGGTGACATCTTCAGTCAGAGATGAGAGCGATTCCTCGCCATCGGAGAATGCCGTCGCATGGGCATCCTGGAATGCCTTCCACCTGGGGCTCTCTTGAAAACGTTGCGAGATTACCGAGATGAGTTTTCCAAGAGTTTTGGTAGAACTGAAATCGACGATTTCCGAGGTGGTGGTGTCGGCAAGCACCGGCACGAGGTCGACTAACGACCTGAAGAGAGCATCGATACCGGTCGGGTTCTCGAACTGCTGCGTCTCAGGATTCCAGAAAGTAATCTTCTTTTCGTCAAGTGTCACTGTTTTGCGGCCCTGTTTGATTGTCTCTACTTTTGGTGATCGACGTACTCTAAAATAGGGCTCTTCGTGGTTGTCGTTTAAGTACTTTGCGAGTTTTTCGTACTTTTCTGACTGAACGATATTGATTAAGTCTTGGCCGGCGAAAATTGCTTCCACCGACAAGTCTTCAGTGGTGGACTTGTTCTGTAAACTTGACTGCTCGCCTACGTTCTCAATGAGGTAGCGCAGTGCGTGAACTATTGTAGACTTTCCGCAGTTATTATCACCAACGATATAGTTGATGCCTTTGGAGAAGGTGATCTTCTGTTCGCTCTCGAAAGACTTGAAGTTGGTGATAGTTAGGGACTTGAAGTACATGATGGGTTCCTCATGGTGTGCCTGTCGCAGCCATTGCGACATCGTGCCCGAGCGGGGCGCTTTCACGATAGCTTGTCGTAGGGATGGTGAGTGGGGCTGTACCGTTGCGGTCTGGTAACAGTGGCTAGATGTGCGGGCTTTCAAGCTGTTTTTATCGGTCTGGGCGTATCGTCTCTGGCAGTAGACTCCCTGGTCGGAGCGAAAGCGCGCTGGAGCTGTGCGCTCGTTAATTTCAGTCAACTCATTGAGGCGCAGAATCGCTCTGTGAAAACGATGATGCCGCTACGCCGCCTGCAACCTACTCTCGATAATCGCCACCCGGCCCGCAAGCTGATCATGCTGGGTGGTGAGTAGCTTGATCGCACCCTGGGCACGAAGGGCTTCCTCGCCTTGTGCTTCAATATCTTTGCTCAGCGAGTCGATCCGCTTGGTGACCTCTTGGTGATTGTGGTCGATCTTCTCGTCTAGTGCTGCAAAGCGAGTGTCAATCTCATTGAACTGCTGGCCAATCGCTTCAAAGCGTGCTTCCATGCCATCGCGCATTTCCTCCACATCACCTCGAAGCCCTTTCATCTCATGCTCGAGCTTGTCGAGCCGTCTCTCCACACCATCTAAGCGCTTGTCGATCTTGTCGAAGCGTTCAGCATTCCGTGCCTCTGAGGCGTTGAGAGTCGTGGTTAATAATTCTTGTATACGTTGAAAGTCTTTTTCAGTCATATTTCTATTTAAGCATGTTGGTGCGCGGGTGTAAACCACGATATCGTGGCGGATGGAAAGAGATTGGCCTGATGGCAGTGTATCTTTGATTCAGCTGGTACGTCTTTACGTGTTCGAAAAAAGGTGAGTCATGTCAAAATCGAGTAAAACTATTGACAACTCAATCGAAAAGCATATAATCATAGACAGACACAGTTGATCGCCGTGTCACCAAGAAATCTCCGGCAAGTAGTTTCTAGGCTGCACCGCGGGAGATTTTTATTTTATGGCGATTATCGTGGATGACGTTCAAATGTCGACATGAAGTCTCGGCGATCACTGCGCTTGTCTTCTTTGATTTGGACACAAAAGTAGGTGCCATCTTTCGTTATGCCGTAGAAGCGATGGAGCAACACGTGTTGGTCGTCCTCTTTGACGATAGTTTCTGGAGTGATGCGTGAGTTTCGTATCAGGTCAAGCGCCGCCTTGTAGAAGCGGAGGCGTTCATCGAATTTGCGTTCTGCATAGAAAGGAGAGTTTCCCCACTCA
>ERZ773005.961-NODE-961-length-17276-cov-5.636490_pt1 | contig 17276 bp, 16 predicted proteins | sample MGYA00580666_ERZ773005 | MGnify/ENA primary metagenome ERZ773005 (study PRJEB29015, sample SAMEA2737999) | human oral metagenome | biome: human oral; feature: human-associated habitat; material: dental | place: China | collected 2061 ...
TTGCCGAGTGTGATAAACAAGGCATTGAAATTCTTACGTTGGAGTGTCATATAGACCATGTGCACATCCTTGTGAGTGTATTGCCTACTATGAGTATTCCAAATATCATGAAGCAGGTTAAGGGTTGTACTTCTTTACAGTTAAGAAAGGAATTTCCACAATTAAGAGCAATGCCGAGTTTGTAGACTCAAAGCTGCTTTGCAAGTACAGCAGGCGATGTAAGTTCTGAAACAATCAAATGGTACGTTGATACCAAAAAACAAGACCATAAGTGTTAGTATGAACAAAGGTATTAAGTTTAGGGCATACCCTAATAAAAAACAACGAAATTTAATAAATCAGATAAATATATAATATATGTGAAGTATAAATTAAACTATATCATAACAGTATGACTCTGATGGGAACTTAGTTAAAATTGTAATTTAGTGCTGGCTGTTGTCAACTGACATAGGCACCGAATATATTAATAAGGATGAAACAGAATGAATGAGAAAAAAACAGTCATGGTCGTCGATGCACAGGGAGGTGGCCTTGGAAAACAACTGATCACAATAATAAAAAAAGAGCTGCCGGAGGTTCATGTCCTGGCGGTAGGAGCAAATTCAACGGCAACAAGTGCAATGCTCAGAGCCGGTGCCGATGAGGCTGCTACCGGAGAAAATGCAGCTCGTGTTGCCAGCAGAAAAGCGGATATTATCATCGGACCGATCGGGATGGTGGTTGCGGATGCAATGCTTGGGGAAATTACTCCTGCTATAGCCTGTGCTATCGCACAGGCTGATGCAATGAGAATTATGATTCCGTTCAACAACTGTAATAACTATATTGCAGGTGTATCTGATTTAAGCACCGGCCGGCTCATTGCAGATGCTTTGAAGCAGTTAAAAATGTATTTGACATAAAAAGTAAATTGCGATATAATATTTAACCAACAGCTGAAGCTGTTTATTTATTGTGTAGAAGCACATATTCCTATATTTTCACATTAGTAGGTCATGAAGGCGTACATTTCTCTTGACAGGGGAGGTGTATGTCTTTTTTTGATTTCAGAAACAAACAAAGTGGCTGGAGCTTAAATGTCCAGTAGAGTAGAGAGGATGAGAAATGCGAAAATATGTTATACAAAGATTTTTACAGCTGATCCCGGTTCTAATAGGAATCACTTTTCTTTCCTTTGCCATGATGCGTCTGGCCGGGAGTGATGCAGTTGAGGAACTCTACTCTAACGTCGGCGCTGCTGTTTCACAGGAAATTATTGATGCGAAAAAAGCTGAACTGGGACTTGATAAACCATTTCTTTTTCAATATGCTTCCTGGCTGGGCGGTATGCTCACAGGAGATATGGGCATAAGTTATGTTTCCGGCAGGGATGTCTTTAAGACATTTACCTCCAAACTTCCGGCTACGCTCCTGCTGACAGCGCTTTCAATACTTATAACCGTTATCGTATCCATTCCACTTGGAGTGCTGGCAGCAGTTCATCATGATAAAGCTACGGACTACATGCTGCGGTTTTTAAGTTTTATTGGTAATTCCATGCCAAATTTCTTTGTAGCGCTTCTTTTGATGCAGATGCTTGCGATAAAGCTGCGATGGCTGCCGGTTATAGCGAGTGGAACCTCTGTTAAGAGCGCTGTCATGCCGACACTTACCTTAGCGATTGCCATGTCCGCAAAATATATGAGGCAAGTACGTGCAACCGTGCTGGAAGAATTAAATAAAGAATATGTGACAGGTGCAAAAGCGAGAGGTATCAGGGGAAGAGTTATTTTATGGAGGAGCGTTCTGAAATCCTCCATGCTGACAATTATCACGCTTCTCGCACTGTCTATAGGGAGTCTGCTTGGAGGAACAGCAATTATTGAAAGCATCTTTATGTGGGACGGAGTCGGTAAACTAGCCGTAGATGCTATCACCATGCGAGATTATCCCTTAATTCAGGCATATGTGGTCTGGATGGCAATTATCTATGTAATGGTGAATCTGATTACGGACCTTTTGTATCATGCACTTGACCCGCGTATTCGCTTGGGGGTGAGTAAGGGATGAATGAGCCTAAAGTCAGAATTCAGAAAATTAAAAAAAATAACGTGAAGCTGCGTTTAATCATCTTCGGCACTCTGGCAGTGATTCTGCTTGTATGCTCTGCCTTCTCTGAGTATCTGACCCCTTATAATCCCTATCTACAGGACCTCAGAAATGCAAAGGCGGCATTCTCAGCAACACATCTTTTCGGTACAGACCGTTATGGGAGAGATATGCTCTCAAGGGTAATTGTCGGGAGCAGGACAAGCATATATTCAACATTGCTGCTTGCAGCCATTGTTACCGTGGTTGGGACGGCAGTCGGTATTTTCTGCGGGTGGCATGGAAAATGGGCAGATATTGTTTTGATGCGGATATCAGATATGTTTCTGGCGTTTCCGGGGTTGGTTTTTGCATTAGCTGTAGCAGGTGTGCTGGGCGGAGGGCTTCAGAATGCCATTATTGCTCTTGCCGTTATTTCATGGCCTAAGTACGCCCGCATCGCCAGGAGTCAAACGCTGGTGCAAAAAGAAATGCCATATATAAAAGCAGCGATTCTTTCGGGCAGCGGTACGGCAAAGCTCCTTATGAAGCATATCTTACCCAATGTTATCGGTCCTATTTTAGTAACATCCATGCTGGATATCGGAACGATGATGATGGAGCTGGCAGGATTAAGTTTTCTTGGTCTTGGAGCCAAGCCGCCTGCTGCTGAGTGGGGAAGTATGATGAGTGATACGAGGAGCTTGCTTACGACAGCTCCTTGGGTTACTTTAGCACCCGGCTTTGCTATTTTTATCTCCGTCATGGTTTTTAACCTTCTTGGTGATACTATTCGGGATTATGTAGACCCGAAGTTCAGGGGGAAATAATATGGCAGAAATTCTTAGATTTGAACATGTAGATATTAATTACAATGGTTTTCAGGCGGTAAGGGACATAAGCTTTTCTGTTGATGAAGGGGAAATCCTCGGAATTGCAGGGGAAAGCGGTTCAGGAAAGTCGACTCTGATTCGGGCTGCTATGGGATTATTAGGTAATACTGGAATGGTTACCCAGGGAGACATCTGGTACAAAGGTAAAAACCTTCCTGAGCTTAATGAGGCTGAGCTTAGAAAACTGAACGGACCTGAACTGGGAATGATTTTTCAAAACGCCGGCAGTTCATTCTGCTCCATTCGCACGGTGGGAGCGCAGCTTTACGAGAGTGTAGCCGAGCATGAATCCATCACAAAAGAGAAATTTACCATCCGTGTGTTGGAGCTGCTGAAGAGGTTGGGTTTTGAAGACGGCAGAAGAATATTGGACAGCTATCCGTTTGAGCTTTCTGGAGGTATGCAGCAGCGTGTCGGTATTGCTGCAGCAATGTTGCTTTTCCCTAAGGTACTTTTGGCAGATGAACCAACTTCCGCACTTGATGTATCAGTGCAGAAGCAGGTGGTTGAGGAGATGCTCCTTGTGAGGGAGGCATTTGGAACCGCTATTGTACTGGTTACTCATAATATCGGTGTGATCAGGGCTATGGCAGATAAAGTGCTTGTGATGCAAAATGGCGAAATGATAGAGTATGGCGATGCAAACCAGATACTGAATAATCCAAAGGAGAGATATACAAAACTTTTGATGTCGGCAGTGCCACATCTTGAAAGGTAAGAAGGATGGAACTGGTTTTAAAAGCGGAGAATCTCACTAAGATTTATACTAGGCGGGGACAGCCAAATTTTACAGCAGTTAATCATGTCAGTTTTGAATTGCTGCAGGGAGAATGTCTTGGCATTGTTGGTGAAAGCGGCAGCGGTAAAAGCACAGTGGCAAATATGATCACCCGTTTGACTGACGTGACAGAGGGAAAAATCATATTGGATGGAGAGAATATTACAAAGAAAAAAGGGAAAGAACTTTGGCAGGCTTATCGGAAAATGCAGATGGTATTTCAAACCCCGGCGGATTCCTTTGATCCGAGATGTACGCTGGGTGATGGCATTGGAGAAAGTCTGCACAATCTTGGAAGAACCCGCTCTGAAGTGAAGGAAGAAGTAGCAAAGCTCCTTGTGCAATGCGGTTTGACACCGGACTTTGCAGAGCGCTACCCACATCAGGTCAGCGGCGGACAGTGTCAGCGTGCAGCTATTGCAAGAGCCTTGGCTGTGAAGCCAATACTTCTTGTCTGTGACGAGGCGACCTCGGCACTGGATGTGACAATGCAAAAAGAGATCCTTGAGTTATTAGGCAAACTGAGACGGCAGAAAGGAGCACAGCTTTCTATTATTTTTATCTGCCATGATATTGCGCTGGTTCAGAAATTCTGTACCCGTCTGCTTGTCATGTATAAAGGAAAAATTGTGGAGCAAGGCAATCCGGACGAAATCATCTTGAATCCCCAAGATGATTATACAAAGCGACTGATTGACAGCATTTTATAAAATGGCAGGGTGTACTAAGTGGGATAAAAATATTTTTAATTAGGACAGTAAGACGAGATGAAAAAAATAAAGGAAAGGATTACAGATTACTGGACTCTGAGGGCAGAGGGGTTTGAAGCACAGCGGCTCCGGGAGCTTGAAAGCGCAAAGCGTGAGATATGGCTTAGAGAAATAAAAAAACAGCTTCCCGGTACAAAGCCGATGAGAATATTGGACATTGGCACTGGAACAGGATTTTTTGCCTGCCTGATGGCTTCAGAGAGCCATCAGGTCACCGGTATTGACCTGACGCCGTATATGATTGAGCACGCAAAACACATGGCATCCCTTCTGAAACTTGATGTGTCCTTTTATGTCATGGATGCCGAAGCTCCGGACTTTACAGCGGAAAGCTTTGATGTTTTGCTGACAAGAAATCTTACCTGGACACTTCCGGATGTTAGAAAAGCATATTGTGAGTGGTTCAAGCTCCTGAAGCCCGGAGGAGTCATGATTAATTTTGATGCTGACTACTATGTGGAGTTGGGTACGGAGCAACACGTAAAGCTTCCTCAAACTCATGCGCATATACTTCTCTCTGAAACGATGATGCAGGAAAATGCCGCGATTACAAGGGAGATTGGGCAATTACAGCACCCAAGACCACTTTGGGACATACAGCTGCTCATGGAAGCAGGGTTTGAAAGGGTTTTCGTGGATTCAGGAGTTTATAAAAGGGTTTATGCAGAGATAGATGAGTTTTATAATCCGGCAGCAGTTTTTCTGATTGCTGCATATAAGTAAGAGGTTTTAGTGACAGATTTTAATAGCATATACAAATTAATGATTTAAATAGAGAGGAAAAACAAGATGAAAAGAATTCTTACGCTTTTTATGATGTCATGTCTGATAGCGGTTGTTTTTGCCGGGTGCGGGAGCAGCAATTCTACTGAAACGGCAGATACAGGAAAGAGCAAAAAAAATGAAAGCACTGCAAGGTCCGGGATGCCTGCAAAAAAAACAATGATCATAGGGGATACCACATTTAATCCTGAGAATGCAGAGCCTGATGTGAATCCACATAACGACTATGCAGGTTGGGCCACCATTCGCTATGGAATCGGTGAAACACTTTTCAAATTGTCGGATGAGATGGAGCTGACTCCCTGGCTTGCAACGGAATGGAAAAATGTTGATGAGTATACCTGGGAAATTACGCTTCGTGAGGGGGTAAAGTTTTCTTCCGGACGGGAAATGAATGCGGCTGCTGTAAAACAGTGCTTAGAGCATCTGACAAAAACACATGACCGAGCACCCAGTGATCTGATGCTGGATGAGATTATGGCTGATGGGCAGGTGCTGACACTGAAAACCAAGGTTCCGCGTCCTGCGCTGCTGAATTATCTCTGTGACCCCTACGGTTGTATCATAGATGTAGATGCCGGATTTGACGGCGGAATTGTTGCCGGAACAGGACCTTATATAGCTGTTGATTGTGAAAGCGGCGATCATCTTAATCTCGTTAAAAATGAAAGTTACTGGGGAGGGATGCCGCATATTGATGAATTGACCATTCGCACAATATCTGACGGCAATACTCTTTCAGCAGCCCTGCAATCCGGAGATATTGACGCTGCGTATGGAATGGCTTATGAGGCTTATCCTTTGTTCAGAAATGATAACTATCAGTTTTCTCAGATTGCAACCTCACGTGCTTTCATCTGCTGGATGAATTACGAGAGTCCTTTCGCTTCTGATCCTGCAGTCCGCAAGGCAATTGCTATGGGAATTGATAAAGAAGGCTTCGTTTCTACGCTGCTGGATGGCAACGGCGAGGTTGCCAAGGGTGTTTTTCCTGACAGCTTCTCTTTTGGAGGAAGCAATCTAACAACGGAGAGCTATGATCCTGATGGCGCAAGGTCAGTTCTGGAAGCAGCAGGATGGATAGATTCCGATGGTGACGGAATCCGTGAAAAGAACGGCAGAAAGCTTGAAATTAAATGGCTTACTTATCCGAGCCGGCAGGAGCTTCCTCTTCTGGCTGAATCTGCGCAGGCAACCTTAAAAGAGATTGGAATCGCAGTCAATATTAATTCCACTGCAGACCATAACAGCATTATCACAGATATGAATGCATGGGATGTTTATGCTTCTGCTAATGTAAATGCAAGTATAGGTGATCCGGAATACTTCTTCACTTCTTTCTGTCTGGACAGCTCTTCAAAAAATAAGGGACATTTTCATTCTGATGAAATTGAGGAGCTGGCAAAGAAGATGGCAGCAGAATTTGACCCTGCAAAACGCAGCGAGCTTGCTATTAAGATGCAGCAGGTCATTCTTGATGACAATGCATGGGTTTTCTGCTCCTTCCTCAAGATGAGTATGATTTCCAAATCCGGCGTGACAGGATATGAGTACCATCCTACTGATTTCTACCAAGTTACTGTTGACCTCGATATCAATAAATGATGTAGCTCTGTAAATGTGATTAAACAAAAAAGCAGCGGCAGGTACCTTGCCTGCCGCTGCTTTTTTCTTGAAAAAATATCTGCCAAGAAAGTTGTTTATATGATATTATATATAATACTGAATAGCTCCTTTCTTTTGTTTTGATTTTAGTCTTTAGCTAACACTATTATACAAGTTAGGAGATATTTGTATTATAATAGTAAAAAATACTATAGGTATGTAGTTTGTATTTTTTAATGCCTGAATAATGACAAAATTGCGGAGGTGAAAGTACGGTGAAGTGTCCAAGCTGTGGTGGAGAAATATACAATAATAGAATATGCCCTTTTTGCGGCTCGCAGATTACTGCAGAAATGCGAGAGGCACAGGAAAGAATCAATAAAGCAGGTTGCCCTAAATGTAGCAGCTCTAATGTTCAGTTTAAAAGGGAAAATCAGGGAGAGATAAGGCATGCCAATTCAAACAGAATTATTCATCAAACGGTAGGCTTTTGCAGGGACTGCGGATATACATGGTATCCTGAAAGTGAGCACCAGTATCAACAGCCCTTTAATCAATATCAGGAACTGCCTCACCAATATCAACAACCTGTTAGCCAATATCAGCAGCCACTTAAAAAGAGAAGAACCTGGCTGTGGGTGTTGGGCTGGATATGTATTTTTCCTGTGCCTTTAACTATCCTATTGCTTCGTAAGCAGGATATGAAGCCTGCAGTAAAATATGGGATTATTGCCATTGTATGGATTGCTTATTTTATGATTGCAATATCAGGGCAAAATAAAAATAAGAGTACAGATGCGGCTAATGAAAGCAAGGTAATTTCAACAGTGGAAATTGCCTCAAATGAAGATATTTTTGAGGTTGTAGAGAGAGAAAGCTTATATTATATGATGAAGTGGTAAAGCACATTTTGAGTATTTATAGAATTATCAAAATCGAATGTAAAGGACAGCCGGAAAATAATTTGTGACTTCGATTTTGGATGATAGAATTTTACCAGATTGGAATGTAAGTATACAATAAGAATGTTAATTTTAAGCCAAACATTTAGACTATAGGCAAAATTAAATAATTTTATAAATTATTGTACTATCATTGATTTACTCTATACTACATGTAAAAAATAAAAATAGTAAAAAAATTGTCAAAATATATAAATAATAATAGAATATAGTAAAAAACTCGCTTAAAGCGAGTTTTAAGTTCACATCAGCGTGAACCCCGTAGGGTGATTTGAAAATTTTTTTATTTGAACCATGTAGTGTAATCTCATATGGTAGTCAAATTGAGATTACTTTTATGATAACTCAAAAATGTAAAAATGTCAAATATTTTAGAGGAAGAGGATTGGATTATGAGTTACTATTTAGGTCTTGACGTAGGAAGTGCATCAGTAGGTTGGGCAGTTTGTAATAAAAATTATGAATTGTGTAAATTTAAAGGTAAAGATATGTGGGGAATAAGGTTATTTGAAAATGCCCAAACCGCTGCCACAAGGAGAGAAAAAAGAGCGAACAGGAGAAGGCTGCAGAGAAGAAAACAGAGAATAGATTTGTTACAAGAGATATTTGCAGAGGAAATGTCAAAAGTTGACAGTACATTTTTTATAAGGTTGAATGAGAGCAGGCTATATCTCGAAGATAAAAGTGAAAAATTTCTATATCCTTTATTTAAAGAAAAAGAATATACGGATTTGGACTACTATAAGGAGTATCCTACAATTTTTCATTTACGCAAGGAGCTTATAGAAAATGATACTTTTCATGATATACGTTTGGTTTATTTGGCATTACACCATATTATAAAATATAGAGGGCATTTCCTTATTCAAGGAGATTTGGACAGTGCGAAAGATTTTTTTAACACATTTAATACCGCGCTTGAAGCATTATGTGATGAGTTAGAAGTAGATATTACAATATCCGAGAAAAATAAAGCTGAATTTCAGACGATGTTAAGGAACAAAAATTTGTCAAAAAGTGAAAAAGCAAAAAAACTTTTTTTATTATTTGACATAAATAATAACGTTGAGAATAAAAATTCTCTTAAAGAAAAAGAGGGAATAGTTGAGCAGCTCTGTAAATTTATTGTTGGTAATAAAGGCGATTTAACAAAGCTTTTTTTGATGAACAAAGAAAATTTTGAAATTTCTTCTTTTTCATTTACAGAAAAAAAATATGATGAATCTATAAGAGAAAATTTAGATAATGAATTACAGGAAAAGGCTTATTTAATTGATCTTATAAAGTCGTTACATGATTGGAATATTCTTGCCGATATTTTGCATGATGAAAAATTTATATCTTTTGCAAAAGTAAAGCAGTATGAAAAGCATGGTGAAAATTTGAAACAGCTTAGAAAAATAATTTTAAAATATTGTGATAAGAAAATATATAATGATTTTTTTAATAATGCTGCTGAAGAAAAGGGAAATTATTCTTCATTTGTAGGAAACTTAAAGAAAAACGGCAAAAAGTATAATGTAAAGCGCTGTTCAGGTGAAGATTTTTACAAGGAACTTAAAGGCATTTTGACAGAAATAAAACCCGATGAAGCAGATAAGGAGATATTAAGTTATTTTACTAAAGGATGTGAAACCAGAAACCTTTTACCGTTGCAAAGAAGCAAGGAAAATGGAGTTATTCCTTATCAGGTAAATGAAGTGGAATTAAATTCAATACTGGACAATGCTATAAAATATTTAGATTTCTTAAATAAAAAAGATGAATCTGGAGTAAGCGATAAAGACAAAATCAAGAGTTTATTTACATTTAGGATACCATATTATGTTGGTCCTTTAAGTGATAAACACAGGGATGAGGGAGCAAATGTTTGGATGATAAGAAGGAAAAATCAAACAGGAAGAATATATCCATGGAATTTTGAAACAATGGTAGATTTAGAAAAATCCAATCAAAGATTTATTGAAAGAATGACAAATAAGTGTACTTATATAATAGGAGAGGATGTTTTAGCTAAGAATTCACTTTTATATACAAAATATATGGTATTAGATGAATTGAATAATCTGAAAGTTAAGGGAAATAAGATTTCGGAAAGTCTTAAAAAATCTATATATAATGATTTATTTAAACAAAGTGCAAAGGTTACAGGGAAAAAGCTTTTAGAGTATTTAAGGAAGGACTTGCCCGAATTAAGTAAAGAGGATCTTAGTGGATTTGATATTGATTTCAAATCGTCTTTAAATTCATATTTGGATTTCAAGAAAAAAGTTTTTGGAGAAAGAATAGAAGATAAAAAAGTCCAAAGTATGATTGAAAATATTATAAGGTGGATAACTATTTACGGTGACGATAAAAAAATGCTTAAAAATGTTGTATCTAAAGAATATTCTAAAGATATAACTGCTGAGGAATTAAAGAATATTTGCAAACTTAGTTATAGCGGCTGGGGAAACTTTTCTAAAAAATTTTTAAAGGGAATAATAGGTGCAGACGAAGAAACCGGAGAGAGTTTCAATATTATTGAGGCTTTGTGGGAAACAAATAATAACCTTATGCAAATTCTCAGTCAAAGATTTACTTTTAGAGAAGAAATAGATACTGTCAATAATGAAAAAGTAGGCAAGATAAAAAAGATAAGTTATAAAAATGTAGTTGAAAACATGTATGCTTCTCCTTCAGTAAAAAGGGCAATCTGGCAAAGTATACAAATTGCTGAAGAAATAAAAAAAGTAATGGGAAAAGAACCGGAAAAAATTTTTATTGAAATGGCAAGAGGAGAAAACGAGAAGAAAAAGAAAGTAAGAAACATATCAAGAAAAGAGTGGTTAAAATCTATATATAAAAATTGTGAAAAAGATATCAGAGAAAGATTTTTGGAAGAAATAGAAGCAAAGGATGAGAGAGACTTCAATAGTAGAAAGTTATTTTTGTATTATACGCAAATGGGAAGATGTATGTATACAGGTGAGCTTATTGATTTTGATTCACTGATTCATAAGAATTCCAGATGGGATAAGGATCATATATATCCAAAGTCAAAGATTAAGGATGACAGTATAGATAATTTTGTTCTTGTAAAGAAAAGGGAAAATAATGAAAAAAGCAATGAGGTGTTAGATGCTGAAATTCAAACTAAAATGCAGCCTTTCTGGAAAATTTTGCTGGAAAAAGGATTTATCAGTAAGAAGAAGTACGATAGGCTCATGAAAAAGGGAGATTTTACAGAAGAAGAGTTATCTGGCTTTATAAGCAGACAGCTTGTAGAAACAAGACAATCTACAAAAATTCTGTCAGATATTTTTAAGCTTATTTATGAAAAATCTGAACTGGTGTATGTTAAAGCCAATCTGGTTTCAGATTTTAGGCATGATACCATAAGAATGTTAAAATCCAGAAGATTAAATGACTACCACCATGCAAAAGATGCATATTTAAATATTGTAGTGGGAAATGTTTATAATGCTAAGTTTACTTCCAATCCTGTTAAATGGCTAAAGGAGAATAAAGATAAAAATTACAGTTTAAATAAAATATTTGATTATGATGTTTTTAGGGGAAAAAGTAAGGTATGGAATGCAGATAAGACGGAAGGCAGCATAAAAACAGTAAGACAGGTAATGGAAAGCGATAAGATTCTATATACGGAGCATAGCTATTGTGCTAAAGGAGAACTTTTTGATGCAAGTATAAAGAGAAAAGGAGAAAATTCAAATATACCGTTAAAATCCAATTTGGATACATCAAAATATGGCGGATATAACAGCCCTACCAGTTCATATTTTGCATTAATAGAGTTTGATGAAGAAAAAGGCGAAAAGGTAAACAAGAAGAGAAATATAATAGCTGTTCCACTCTATGTAGCAAATATGCTTGAACATAATCCTGATGCTTTTTTGGATTATTGCATGAAAATTAAAAAGTTTAAAAATGTAAAGATTCTTTATCCGAAGATAAAGAAAAATGCCTTGATTACAGCAGATAGTTTTCCAATGAGAATCAGAGGAGAAAATGAAAAAGATATCCTATTAAAAAATAATTTACAGTTAAGGCTTGATAATAGGAATGCAGAAACTATAAGACTTATCGAAAGATTTTTGAATAAGGAAGCAGATTATGAACCTAATGCTGAAATAGATAAAATAGACCATAAAAAACTAAATAGTTTATATGATGTTTTAACAGATAAACTAAAAACTGTGTATGTAAAAAGACCGGCAAATCAATATAAAATACTTGAATTAAAAAGAGAAAAATTTGTAAATTCCAATAATTTATATGGTAAGATGAAACTACTCAACAATATTTTTACCTTATTAAGATGTGATGCAACTAATACCACTGACTTATCATTTATAGGAGCCGGTAAGAATGTAGGCAGCATTAAAATTAATAAAAACACCATGTGTAAAAGTAAATTATTTTTAGTAAATCAATCAATTACAGGTTTGTTTGAAAATAGGGTAAAGCTATGAGTTGGAGACAGGTCGTAATTACAGGTTGTGCAAAATTAGACTATAAGATGGATTATCTTGTAGTTCGAAAAAAGGAAGAAACAAAGAGAGTCTATATAGGAGAGATTGCATTCCTATTAATTGAATCTACAGCTGTGTCACTTACAAGTACATTGATATCTGAATTAATTAAAAAGAAGGTTAAGGTTGTTTTTTGTGATGAGAAACACAATCCACAGTCTGAATTGGTTTCCTTTTATGGCTGTCACGACAGTAGCTTGAAAATCAGACAACAAATACTCTGGGACAGAGAAGTTAAAAAGATGATTTGGACAGAAATTGTTACCGAAAAAATCAAAAACCAAATGAACTTATTATATAAACTTGGATACAAAGATCAGGCAGATACGCTAAAATCTTATATATTTGAAATTAAAGAGGGAGATGAAAGCAATAGAGAAGGACATGCGGCGAAGGTTTATTTTAACGCTTTATTTGGTATGGATTTTTCAAGAAGTTTGGATAATGATATAAATGCAGCATTGAATTATGGATATAGCTTAATACTTGCAGCATTTAACAGAGAAGTGGTATCAAATGGTTTTATAACACAAATAGGGTTGTTTCATGATAATATATTTAATCATTTTAATTTATCATCAGACCTTATGGAGCCTTTTAGGATATTGATAGATGAGAAAGTTATAAATATGTCTCTTAAATCTTTTGGGCATGAGGAAAAAATGTCCATACTGAATTTACTGAATAAAGAGGTTTATATAGACGGGAAACAAAATATACTAAACAATGCTATAAAAATATATTGTAAAAGTGTATTTGCAGCATTAAATGAAAGAGATGTTGCTGAGATAAAATTTTATAAAGATGAGTTATAGATATATGAGAGTAATGGTGTTTTTCGATTTGCCGACGGAAACTATAGAAAATAAAAGAGACTATAGAAGTTTTAGAAAATTTTTGATTAAAAAAGGGTTTATGATGTTGCAAGAAAGCGTATATTGTAAGCTTGCCTTAAATCAAACCGTTGCCAATTCCATAGTGGAATCTGTAAAAAATAATAAACCGACTGATGGTTTAGTTTTGCTTTTATCAGTTACTGAAAAACAATTTTCAAAAATGGAATATATATGTGGAGAGAAAAAAAGCAGTATTATAGATTCTGATGAAAGGTTAATAATTTTATGAAGCTTAGGTACTATAGGTTGAATATTGATTTTAATTTATATGATAATAAGCCAAATATACTTATTATTGAAAATCCGTATGAGTTCGAAAAATTTGTTATTGCTTTAGATGATAGAATTAATAAAAGAACTTCGGATGTTGAATTATTTAATAAAGCTGAAAAAGATGATTTTAGTAAAAAAGTTGGGATATTTTTTTCACCTTTGGATTTTAAATATGATAAGAAAGATATACAAAAAAGACTTTTTAATGAACTTATAGAGGATATACAGTCTTCTAAGGATTTAGAAGAATTCAGTATTATATGTAGCAAATTTTTTGAAATATTGGATGAGCTGAAAATCTATGCGGATTATGATTTGGATTTCGAAGAAGATTTTGGCTTAATAAATTTGTTAAAAAGCTTTAATGTACATCTTAAAGACCCTGAAGGAAGATTTGCTGAAAAGTTTATTGAATATTCATCCAATATGCATCGTTTATTGGGGAAGGAAATTTTCATTTTCATATCCTGCATAAAGTATATGAATAGTCAGGATGTAAAATTTTTGATACAACATGCTCTATATAAAGGTATGCGCATTTTATTTGTAGAAAATATGCAAATAGATTTGAATTCTGATACAAATGAATATATAATAGATAATGACTTGTGTGAGTTACATTAATTACTATATAAAATTACAAATGTGGTAGTGGCATTTATTCTCAAATTGAGGTTTGAGAGTAGTGTAATTTCATATGGTAGTCAAGCTGATTTGATAGTAAAATAGCGATATGCTGTGTTTGAGAGTAGTGTAATTTCATATGGTAGTCAAGCACAAAAATATTCTCACTTTCCTGGATGTCTGTTTGAGAGTAGTGTAATTTCATATGGTAGTCAAGCAGATATAAAGCATGGGCATACCAATATTATGTTTGAGAGTAGTGTAATTTCATATGGTAGTCAAGCTCAAGGTTCTTTCTTTAGATAGCTTAATACGTTTGAGAGTAGTGTAATTTCATATGGTAGTCAAGCGCTCTATGCTTTTATATACTGCTGCCTTCCGTTTGAGAGTAGTGTAATTTCATATGGTAGTCAAGCTATTGACTCTGTTTTAGGATTATCCAACTTGTTTGAGAGTAGTGTAATTTCATATGGTAGTCAAGCTAAATTTCAGAGTTGTTGACAAGCTTCCTTGTTTGAGAGTAGTGTAATTTCATATGGTAGTCAAGCTAGCCTCAATTACGATATGTGGCTTCTTCTGTTTGAGAGTAGTGTAATTTCATATGGTAGTCAAGCCAGATAGGGCAATTACAAGGAAGAAGGCAAGTTTGAGAGTAGTGTAATTTCATATGGTAGTCAAGCTTCTGAATATCTGTGAGAAAAATATGCCACCTATTATTGACAATATCAGATAGTGGGTTTCCGCCCATGACAAACGAAAGGTTATTTTATGAAAAATTTTGTAAAAGATAAGCAAAAGCTTCCGCTTTATGGAGTAGGTCCCGGCATTGTCTATAGTATGGCAGCACTTACTGTAATTGGAATCGCACTTTCTCCAAATGTATTGAAATCAGGGACACTTAACGGAGTGTGGATATTGGTTTTCAGGATTGCCGGGGGAATATTTATTATTTTAGGAGCATCTGTTTGGTTTATTGGAGCATTACGCTCGGGCATGAATGAGAATATAGCAAATAATAAACTTAAGACAGACGGAATTTATTCATGGGTCAGAAATCCTATGTACAGCGGCTGGTGGATCCTTATATTTGGAATAAGCCTTATGTGGCATAATGCATGGCTTCTCATACTTCCGCTTATTAATTGGGGGATTATGACAGCTGTATTAAAAAATACTGAGGAAAAATGGCTGCTTAACCTCTATGGTGAAGAATACGCAGCTTATAAAAAAAGAGTTAATAGATGCATACCTTGGAAGCCCGGAAAACAGCGGTAGAATTGTATAAATAAATATTTAATTGTATAAATAAATATTTATATGCTGATGCCTGCAAAGCCTGTATATTTGCTGTAAGATATAAGACCTTGCAGGCATTTATAGTTTTAACTTGCTTTATAATAATGCTTTATATTTTTTATAAATCTATGCAAGTCTTCAGTGAATATCACTTTTTTAATCGTGCATTAATTTCCCTGATGTGTTTTAAGTTTATCAGCATAAAGATAATCCACATAATAATGTAGATGATTACATATATTACAGTGAAGGAAAGTAAATTTATTAAATTTAATGAATACCAGCCGGCAAGTATTGTCAGAGGCACGAAAAGCACATAGTTTGTAATGCAGTGGATTAGGGTCATCTTAGTTATGCTCATTTCCGTATCTGTAAAGATAAGGCTGGTAGTAGAGAACAAGGCACCTATAGCTGCCCACACTAAAATGGCAGCAAGCATGGCGGTAATTTCATTAGGAAAACGGCTCATAAATTTGCTTGGTGCCGCTTGGTACTCACCACCTGCAGCAATATAGGAAAATAATATAGATGTAAACAAGCCTATATCAATACCTATGAAAAGACCGAATATAAAGCGATAAATAATTTTATTTTTCATGATATAAAACCTCCTTTATTTTTTTTAAATATCTTCTTGAAGAACTGGTTTTAGTACCGTTCTTAAATGTAATATTAATAATACCGCCTGCACTGAGCGAAAAATGTGATACATAATCAAGATTAATAATTTCTGAATGTGAAACTCTTACGAACTGCATCGGTAAACTTTCTTCAAGCTCATAAAGCCTTTTTGAAATATGAAACTCTGCTTCTGCAGTTTGGGCATATACTGACTTAGCTCCTGAATAAAATCTTATAAATTTAGTAACAGCAATTAAGTAAATATTATTATCTTTTTTGACCTTAAATTCATTATTATAAGACTTGGTATATTCTAAAAAGCCATGTAAATCTTCATAATTACTATTTGTTTTTATCAATGCGGTATTTAGTGGAATATTGTCATCAGCCTCATAAATTATATTCACGATAAACCTCCTTTGTTTAAAATTTATTAGCTAAATTTAGAAACCCCTTTTCTTAATATATAAGCATAAATAAGTAGGGAAGATTTGTCTATAGGATATGGATAGGTGGTAATATATGGTATGCAGACGGACATTATATTTAAGAAACAGGTTAAAAAGCTTTTGCAATTTATATTTCTGAGGGCTGACCTAATATTGACAATTCCACAAGCTGATAATAAAATGATAACAACGTAGAAAAAGAGGCTGAATATTTAAGATAAATAACCCCTATAAATACGACAAATACAAATGCTGTTATTTAGTAAACAGTCTTAGTATAATCAATCTATAATTGGAGCTATGGCTGGAGCTGTTGCAGGCTTTTTCAGCGACTACTACAAAGAAAAAAGACCAATTATTACGATTGTAGAGCCGGATAAGGCAGACTGCATTTATAGAAGTGCTAAATCAAATGACGGAAAGCCTTGCTTTGTATCCGGAGATATGAATACAATTATGGCAGGTCTTGCCTGCGGAGAGCCTTGCACTATCGCTTGGAATATTTTACAGGGTTATGCAGATTATTTTGTTTCAATGCCGGATTATGTTGCGGCTAAGGGAATGCGTATTCTTGGGAATCCGATAAAAGATGATGACAGAGTAATTTCCGGCGAAAGCGGAGCTGAAACAACAGGATTTGTGGCAGAAGCGATGACAAATCCCAATTTACCAAAATATCGCCGTAAAGCCCCTTGCTTTAGCTATGGGGATATAAGGCGAC